>Ga0100403_1003639_pt1 | contig 11329 bp, 14 predicted proteins | sample CryGeymet201501t_FD_83663 | JGI IMG/M metagenome (GOLD analysis project Ga0100403, IMG submission 83663) | Groundwater microbial communities from Crystal Geyser aquifers in Utah, USA - Crystal Geyser metaG 2015-01t | ecosystem: Environmental > Aquatic > Deep subsurface > Groundwater | place...
AAAACAAAAACCGTAATAGGGAAGTCAGTAGATGGAAATGATATAACAGCTTATCATTATGGAAGCGGTGAAAAAGAAATTCTCTTTGTTGCTGGTGTTCATGCAGGGTATGATTGGAATACAGTTCTAGTCGCTCGAGAATTAATGAATTATCTAAAAACAGACGAGACAGTGATTCCTGCTAATTTGAAAGTGACCGTAATCCCAGTACTTAACCCCGATGGATTGAAAAAAGTAGTTGGAACAACTGGAGATTTTACAAAAACAAATGTTTCGTCTGTATCAAGTGTTGTTGAAGCAGGACGTTTCAATGGAAATACAGTAGATATCAACAGAAACTTTGATTGTGATTGGCAGGAAAATGCAAAATGGCAATCAAAAACAGTGAGTGGTGGAACATCAGTATTTTCAGAACCAGAATCTCTTGCTGTAAAAAAATACGTAGAAACAAATAAACCTACAGCTGTTGTGTCGTGGTATAGCGCAGCAGGAGGAGTCTATGCATCAAGTTGTCATAATTCAGTATCCACAGAGACAAATGCTTTGACACAGAAATTTGCTGATGCATCAGGATATCCTGCATATCAAAGTTTTGATTTCTACGCTACTACAGGTGACATGGTTAACTGGTTTGCAAAAATAAACATCCCAGCTATATCTGTACTTCTCACAAATCACACTGATACAGAATGGACAAAAAACAAAGCTGGTGTTGATGCTGTTCTAAAATACTACTCAAAATAATGCCTCTTTTATCTCTAAAGAAGAAACTAGGCATCGGTCTGGTCTTGCTATTGATTTTGTCTGCGGTATTCTTTTTTGCTGGTAATAAAAAAGTTCCAGAGGTGACAGTACAGCCAGAAGTAGTGACCAAGCAACCTGTGGTAAAAAAGGATATCGGCAAATCCGTGGAGGGCAGAAATATAGAATTGTATTCATACGGAAAAGGCGACACGCATGTTACCCTTGTTGGCGGAATTCACGGTGGATATGAATGGAACGGTGTTCTCTTGGCTTATGGTGTTATGGATTACTTGGAACAAAATCCTGATATTATTCCAGATAATATTACAGTGGACGTTATTCCATCAATAAACCCGGATGCTGTCTTTAATGTAACTTCAAAAGACGGAAGGTTTGAAGCGATTGATGTTACCAAAGATACAAAAATACTAGAAGCAAACAGATTCAATGCGCATGAGGTAGACCTTAATAGAAATTTTGATTGCAATTGGACACCTAAAAGCACATGGAGATCTGCGACCGTAAGTGCGGGAGCATCTGCCTTTTCAGAACCCGAAGCGATGGCGTTCAAAAATTATGTTGCAGAAGTAAAACCAGATAGTGTTATATTTTGGCATAGTCAATCAAATGCAATATATGCCTCACAATGTGGTGACGGTATCATACCGCAGACACTCGAAATGATGAATGTCTATTCAAAGGCATCAGGATATAATGCAGTAGAAACTTTTGATGCATATGCTGTAACGGGCGCTGCTGACGATTGGCTCGCTTCTATCGGCATCCCTGCCTTCACTGTAGAACTAAAAACACATGAGTCTATTGATTGGGAGAAGAACCTCGCTGGATTTAAAGCGACGTTGGATTATTATAGAAAATAGAAAATATTATTGGAGTATAATTAAGAACTCCGGCTTCGCAATTGCGAAGCCGGAGTTCTTAATTTAAAAAATTATTTACCCATCACTTTTTTTCCAAAAATAACCAAGATAAAGATTGCCAACATAATGAGTACGATAGTACCTCCTGTCGAGAGATTGAAATAAAAAGAAAGGAACATTCCTGATATCACCGAAAAGAGCGATACACATTCGGCATATATAATTGTCTCTGAAAAACTTTTTCGAAATTGTAATGCGGTCACGATAGGTATAACGATGAGCGCTGCAATGAGTAAAACTCCAACAATAGGGATTGCGAGCGATATGGTGAACGCAGCGAGCACAACTAATATCGTATTGATAAATCTCACTGGTATTCCTGCGACTTGCGCTGATTCTTCGTCGAAACTAATATAAATTAGTTCTTTATAAAAAGCAGACAATAGTCCAATCACCAATATGGCAAGTACAGCGATAATATAAACGTCAGTTTGGGTCACTGTTACGATGCTTCCAAAGAGATAATTGAAAAGATTTGTGTTGAATCCTTTTCCAAGACTGAGCAAAATAGTTGCAAAGGCCAAGCTTCCTGATAGAAAAAGCGCAAGAGCAGATTCTCCGTATATTCGTTTTGTTGATCTTAGTCTCTCTATTCCGAGTGACGAAACAACTGTGGTGCCAAGGGCTGTTAGGATAGGATTCCATCCCAAGAGCAATCCAAGAGCAATACCAGCCAAAGAAACGTGTGCCAATGTGTCGGCAATGAGAGAATACCTACGTAGTACCAGAAAGATACCGATAAGTGGGGCAATAATAGCAACGATTATTCCTGCTTCAAATCCTCTTAATATAAAACTATATTGAAAAATTTCTAACATATTTATGCGTGTGGATGAGTAATGCTATGTGTTTCTCTAAAATATTCATCAACAGTCTCGTGAAGGACCATGCTTTTGTCGATACATGCAATATGCATTGCATCTTTTGCGATGCTGTCTATGTCATGAGTCACAATGACTATGGTAAGGTTGTTCTCGGTATTTAGTTTTCTAAGTAAATCATAAAAATCTTCTTCTACTTCTTTTTCAACACCGACGGTCGGTTCATCAAGAAAGATTACTTCTGGGTTTCCAGCGAGCGCCCTCGCAATGAAAACACGTTGCTGTTGCCCTCCAGACAGGTCACCAATAAGCCTTTTTCTTTCATAATACATATCAACTTGTTCGAGTGCTTTTTTGACTGCGGTGCGGTCTGCTTTTTTTATATTATGAAATAACCCCAATCTACCGAACCTTCCCATCTGAACTATTTCCTCAACTGTTGCTGGAAAATTTGTATCAAAACTCGTTGCTTTTTGTGGAACGTAACCCATTTTAGGCCAATCTTTAAAATCTTTTATATCATCACCAAATAATCGCACTGTCCCAGAATCAGGTTTTTGTAGTCCTAGTATGACTTTGAGAAGAGTCGTTTTTCCTGCGCCATTACCACCGATGATTCCTATATAGTCACCCTTGTGAATAGATAAACTGATATCGTTTAGGATGGGTTGATTATTATGGAAAAAAGAAACATGTTCTATTTCGATGATATTTTTTGTGTGATCTACTGTGTGCATTGTAGTGCAATTTTTAAATTAGTAAGGTTATTTTTCATTTCGGTTATATAATTTTTTCCGTCACGTATCTCGTCATTTGTTAGTCCTTCTATTGGGTTTAATACAAGAGTTTGCGCCCCTATTTCTGTTGCTATTGTTTCTGAAAGTTCTGGACTCACCAAGCTCTCAAAGAAAATGTATTTTGTATGTGAGTCTTTTGCGAATTTTGAAATATTAACAAGTTGTCTCGTTGATGGTTCTGCATCAGGAGATAGTCCAGAAATTGGTATCTCGAGCAAATTGTATGCCTTTGCAAGATATCCAAAAGCTGAATGTGATGTGACGATGTTTCTGGAATTACAGATCCTCAGTCCTTGTGTGTATTCAGTATCTAGTATAGCAAGTTTTGTTTGTAATACCTCCGCATTTTTTTGGTAGAATTGTGCATGTTCTGGGTCTGTTTTTATTAATCCATCTGCAATTGCCTTGGCTATTTGTTTTGCAAGTGGAGGAGAAAGCCAAAAATGAGGGTCAATAATGTTTTCGTTACCTTCTGTTTCGTAGAGATTATCAATATGTTCTTCTGCAATTATCACGTCAGTTTTTTCAACATTTATGTTTTTTAAAATACGAGTACCCCATGTTTCGAGATTTCCTCCGTTCAAAATTAAAAGGTCGCTGTTCTCGATACTGATCATATCTTTTGCTGTCGGTTCATATTCGTGAGGTTCGGTGCCAGCAGGGGTTATATTTATCACCGTTGCATAGTCTCCCGCAATTTCATTAGCAAAGAAATACAAGGGATAAAAACTTGTTGTCACGTGTATTTTTGATGTATTGGTTGGTGAAACGTTATTATTGTTCATTGCAAAAAAAACAATAAAGACGATTATGATTAAAATAGGGAATAGAATATAGGGTGCTTTCATATTATAAATATATTATATATTGCTTGTACTTTAATATACAGAGTATTTTTTATAATTGCAAATGATTAACATCTAGGATATTATTTCTATATATGAGCAATGATAGAATAAAAGACGTTTTGAGAGATTTGGATATGCGTGTTACTTTGGCGCGGGTATTGATTCTTGGATCTTTTGCAGAAAGTTGTGATCCTATGTGTGCCGATGATATTTTCAAGTTACTCAAGGGGAAAAATATTAATGTGGTAACTATTTACCGCACCTTGGCGTCTTTTGAAAAATCGGGCATTATTAGGAAAGTTGATTTACGCAGAGAGTCTGTTTATTATGAAATTGCAGGACATCACCATCATCACATAGTGTGTACTGTTTGCGGAATGATAGAAAAATTAGATATGTGTGATGTAGAGGAGGTTTCAAAGAAAGCGGTAAAAAAGTCATCTTATTTTAAAAAAGTCGATCAACATTCATTAGAGTTTTTTGGCGTATGTACTCTGTGTTTAGAAAAAAAATCTTTATGAAAAAGAATATAGAGCTGTGCGGAAAGGATATTTCTTATACACTAAAAGTTCATAAAAAAACCCGGAATATGAAGTTGTCTATTTCTGGTAATGGACTGGTGGTTACGGTTCCACCTCGTATTTCGCTTTCTACAATAAGAGAATATATTTTAAAAAAAGAAAGTTGGATAATTACTACCATCGATCGCGTTTCAAGGGATATGAAGTCGCTCGGTATCAAAAATACAAAATCTGATTTTAAAAAGAATAAAGAAAGAGCGAGAGAGAGGGTTAGCAAAGCTTTGATAACTTACAATCAAATATACGGTTTTAATTACAATCAAATCAGTATTCGAAATCAAAAAACAAGATGGGGTAGTTGTTCAAAAAAAGGTAATTTGAATTTTAATTACCGTATTGCATTATTGCCCGAACATCTTGCGGATTACATTGTGGTGCATGAATTGTGTCATTTAAAAGAATTTAATCATGCGCAAGGTTTTTGGGATTTGGTTGCGGTTACTGTTCCGGATTATAAAGACCGAAGAAAAGAATTAAAAAAATATCGCCTTAGTTGATTTGCATTTCAAATGTAATAGTACATAATAATTATATGAATATATATCTAATGAGACATTTGCAGAGTACAGATAATGAGCAGGGAATATATGGGGCACAAAGCGACGCTTCTTTGTCAGAATCAGGAATGGAAAGAGCAGAAGAAATTGCTCCGACAGTGGCTCAAAATACCTATGATTTAATTATTGTAAGTCCTCTCCAAAGAACCCGTCAGACAATTGAGCCTTATATAAAAACATTACAGAATCCAAATATAATAGTTGAGCCACTAATAATAGAAAGGGGTTTGGGTGTTTTTACTGGTACTAGACGAGAGGATGGTTTGCTGAATGAACATCGGGAACAGCAAGGTCTCGGTAAGGTGTTATGGAAACCTCCACAAGGTGAATCCATTGTTGATGTATATCACCGAGCCAAAAAATTTATAGAAAAGTTTAGATCGATGAAGGTAGAAAACGTTCTTGTTGTAAGTCATCAAAATTTTATCAGAAATTTTGAACTTATTTTGCAGGGGAAAGATGCATTAGAATATTATGCAGATGACGCTAATTTGTTTGAAAATGGCGAAATAAGAAAATATATTTTAACTAATAATTAAAAACAGTATATGTCACGTGACCCAATACAAAAAGTTGAAGAAATAGTAAAAGACGCACATGATAGGGTTGGTAAAAGAACTTTGCCAGTTCTCAAGCATTACCCTCTCATTTTCTCTTTCCTTATTGTTTTTAGTGTTGCGGCGATATTACATGGTTTCGAATTATGGGCCGATCAGATTGCATTTTTCGAGGAATATCCATCGTCTCTCATTTTATTTGGAATTTTTATGCTTTTTGTCACAGGAATGCTCTATAAGTCGCTCGAGAAAATGTAATTTAAATTATAAAAACTCCTATTCCTTTCTTTAATAAAACGTGTATAATACTCATATATGGCAAAAAGAGACGCAGTAAATACAAAAAACAAGACTTCACGTTCTAAAAAAACAAAGAAGCGAATTGCTATCAAGCACGAGAGGCTTAACGCAAAAAAGAAGAAATAGACCTCTAAGGACTCTTCTTTTCAAGATTCCTGACCAATCGGTTGGGTTTTTTGGTATACTACTATTGTACTAGTTTAATTATTTTAAAATGGAAAAAAATCTATCTCATGAAATAAAGACGATCATTTTTGACCTCGGTGGTGTTTATTTTACTGATGGTGCAAAACGTGCGATTTCTGAAATCTCTTCAAAATATAATCTCCAAGAGGAAGATGTCAAAAAAGTTTTAAAGGGAGAATTAGGTACCCAATACAGAATTGGAAAAATTACAGTGGATCAGTTTTGGAATGAAGCAAAAAAAATATGGAATAAACCAGAAATAGAATCAGATGATTTATCTCAAATATGGCTCGAAGGTTATACACCCATAGAAGGCACAGTTATTTTAGTGCGACAACTTGAAAAAAGTGGTTACAAATTGTTCTTTCTTTCTGATAATGTAAAGGAAAGAGTGGAATATCTTGAAGATAAATATGATTTTCTCAAGTATTTTAGAGGAGGGGTGTTCTCACATATTGTAAAGACTAGAAAACCAGATCCTGTTATTTATAAGAAAGCCATTGAGGTTGCTGGAGACATTCCAGAACAATGTGTGTATATAGATGATAAAGAAGATTTGCTTGTGCCAGCACGCGAAATTGGAATGAAAACAGTTCATTTCAAATCACCAGATCAAGTCAGAGTTGACCTGGAAGCGCTAGGAGTTTTAATTAGTGAAAAAATTTAGCTTGATGTTTTAGGATATATTTTAAATTTAATTCAAAATATGGATACAAAAAAGATGGTGTGGCTTGGTTTTTTTGCGGGGTCGTTCCTCGGTGGACTCGTGCCCAATTTATGGGGTAGCGGGTATTTATCTGTGTCTTCTATTCTTTTTACTGCCGTAGGTTCACTTATCGGCATTTGGGCCGGTTATAAAATCAGTCAATTTTGATTTTTCTTGAAATGCAGTAGGAGAGGAGTATAATATATTATATGAAAACACAATACATAAAAATATCAATTCTCCTTGCTCTAATGGGTACTATTTTTTCAGGATATTTGAGTGCAACAAAATTTTTCTCAGATTCATGCGCTTTTAATGAAAGTTGCCCGTATTTTCTCGGACAACCTGCTTGTTATTATGGTTTTGCTATGTTTCTGGTTATGCTTGTGCTCACACTCATATCCTATTTTGGAAAAATTTCAGCAAAAAAATTAGCAGAGTGGCTCTTTGCCGTGTCGTTGGTTGGAATTATTTTCTCGGGGTATTTTGTGATTTCTGAGAATTTTGCAATTTCGACCTGTCTGTTCGGCTTACTTTTCTATGTAATTATATGTCTGTATAGTTTAAAATTTAAAAAAACAAAAAACTAATATGAAAAATCCAATCCAATCTTATATGGAATATGTACGAGACAACCCAAGCGAATATTGGTTCAAGAGAAAAATATATGGATGGGGTTGGACTCCTGTTACATGGCAAGGGTGGCTTTCCACAGTAGTGTTTGCTTTGCTTATGATTTTGAACTTTTTGCGTATTGATAAAGTATCTAGTTCTGCAAACGACACTCTGTACGGTGTCTTTCCGATAGCTATTTTATTGGTTGTTCTATTTATTATCCTTTGTAATAAAAAAGGTGAAAAGCTAAAGTGGCAGTGGGGAATTGATAAGGATGAACAAGTGAATGGGGACGGGCAAGATAATCTTGAATAACTGAGAAGTCGGAGTTCTCAGTAGCTTTTACAGTTACCTGTAATCGAATAGATACACCAAACTCCAACTGTCATTCCCGCGTAGGCGGGAATCCATTTAATGCTCTCTATTATGTACGTATTAAAATATGTACATAATAGAGAGAGAAAAAAACCACTGTCCTGGATCCCCGCATACGCGAGGATGACAAAAAACAAAGCTTTCATTTTTTTGTAAACGCAAAATGTAGTATTATGTATGTATGAAAGAACATATTGGACTCACAACAAGACAAGCGGAGACTATTTTGCAAAAGAATGGTCCAAATAGCATACCTCTTCAAAAAACGGCATTCATAAAAAAGGTTTTTTTGATGCTCATTTCTCCTGTGTCACTCATGCTCATTGTCACCGCTGGGGTCTCTTTCTTCCTTGGTAGAATTGCTGACTTTTCTATTATTATTTTTCTCTTTCTTTCGAATATTTTAATTAGTCTTTTTCATGAAGCAAAGGCAGACAAATCTATTGAAAAACTCCAGCATAAATTGGCAGTACAGACGAAAGTTTTGCGAGATGGGGTATGGAAGCAAATAGATTCAACAATGCTCGTGGTGGGAGATATTATACAGCTTTCAGTTGGAAAAATAATTACCGCTGATGCAATGATTATTGATGCCGAAAACTTGACGGTCAATGAATCTGTTTTGACGGGTGAATCATTTCCTGCATTAAAAAAACAACATGATGACGCCTATTCAGGTTCTTTTGTTGTGACAGGTAGTGCTACGGCAAAAGTAATTGCAACAGGTGGAAACACTTTTTTTGGTAAGACTATTTCATCAATAGACACAACAGTACGTAAAAGCTCGCTTGAAAAAGATATATTATCAATATCAAAATTTATTGCTACGTTCAGTGTTATTGTGGTGGTGATATTGTCGATTGTTTTGTTTGTTTCTGATACAAAATTGTCAGAAATAATTCTACTTGATTTGTCACTCCTTATTGCTGGTATTCCAGTGGCTCTTCCAACCGTGATGAGTCTCATCATTAGTGTAGGTGTGTTTCTGTTATCAAAGAAAAATGTAATTGTGAGGAGGCTCGCTTCGCTCGAGGATCTGGCGAACGTAAATATGCTTTTGACAGACAAAACAGGAACGCTAACCGAGAACAAAATTCAAGTTGAAAATGTGGTGCCCCTTGGTGATTATTCTGAAAAAGAGTTGATGCAATACGCCTTGTGTGCAACATCAGGTAATGATGTTAACCCTCTCGAAACTGCCATTACTCAAAAATCCGCAGAATATGTTCTCTTGTCACGAAAGCATATCAAATTCATCCCGGCTGATTCCGAGAGAAAGAGAAGCACAAGTATCGTTAATATTGATGACAAAGATGTTCTCATATCACTCGGTGCATCACAAGTTATTTTCCCACTTTGTAAAACAAAAAAGAAAACATTGGATTTGGCAAATAGTGAAATAGTAAAAGCAACCGAAAAAGGTTACCGAGTGATGGCTCTCGCGATAAAGAATAAGAGCAAGGCTGAAAAAGATATGAACTTGATTGGACTGCTCTTTTTTGCAGATACTCTCCGGGCTGACGCTCCTCGTACAATCAATGCACTAAAGGCTAATGGTATTAGTGTGAAAATGCTGACAGGGGATAGTTTTGAAATTAGCCAGCACACCGCAAAGAAAATTGGATTAAGCGGTGAAATGTACGACAGAGACGTATTGGACGAAGACAGTGACTATCTCGAAAAGATTTTCGAGGGCTCGGCTGGTTTTTCTGAAGTTTTACCAAAAGACAAATACAACCTCGTGAAGCTTGCGCAGAGAAATTATATCGTGGCAGTCACAGGGGATGGAATCAATGATCTACCAGCAGTACGAACTGCAGACGTGGGTTTTGCAGTATCTAATGCGGTAGATGCTTTGAAAAGTAGTGCTGATATTGTACTGCTGTCTGGTGGAATATCTCTAATAGAAGATTCGATAATAGAAGCAAGAAAAATATTCAGTCGGCTTTATAATTATTCAGTCTACCGAATTTCAGAAAGTCTCCGTATTATTATTACTATTGCACTCATTGGAATTATCTACAAAACATATCCGCTGACACCTATTCAAATAATCATACTGGCTTTTTTGAATGACGTTCCTATAATCACTCTGGCATTCGATAGGGTGAAAAAGACATTAAAACCAGCGCATGTCGATGTAAAGAGAAGGTTTATTCTGAGCAGTCTTTTTGGTCTCGTTGGAGTTTTCAACAGTATGTTCTTGTTGTTCCTGATGTTATATGGATTCCATTTTTCTTGGGATATCATTCAGTCAGTATTCTTTTTGAAATTAGCCGTCTCTGGGCATATGCTCATCTATGTTGCGCATACAGAGGAGGTTTGGTACAAATTCCTACCGAGCAAGCAGGTTATATGGGCTACAACCATTACACAAATCCTCGCAACATTGATAGTCTTCTTTGGTTTATTCACCACAAAGCTATCTATTCCTGTAATTCTGTTTGTTTGGGTATGGGCATTTGGTTGGATGCAGGTTGCAGAAATTGTAAAACACATTAGACAAAAAGTGAAAGAAAATAGCAAAGTGAACGTATAAAAGAATAGGACATATGCCCGATATAGAAACACTCACAGACGAAGAATTGGTGGCTTTGGTGTTGAAAAACAAAGATTTTTTTACTTTTATTATTCAACGATATGAAGCAAAATTGCAACGCTACCTAAAAAGACTTGGTGTGGTTGTTTTTGAGGACGCGGAGGATTTGTTGCAAGTTATTTTTATAAAAGTATACAAAAACCTTAATGGATTTAATTCCCAATTAAAATTCTCTTCTTGGATTTATCGCATAGCACACAATGAAACCGTCAGTTTTTTTAGAGCAAGAAAAATCCGCCCCGAAGGGAATCTCATTGAAAACAGTGAAGACATTCTTCCTTTTTTACACGAAGAATTTAATACTGATGCAGAAGCTGAAAAATCAATAAATGCAAAATACCTAAAAGAGGCGATGGAAAAATTAGATGATAAATATAAACAAGTCGTCATACTACGTTTTTTTGAAGGATTAGATTATGGTGAAATATCAGATATTTTACAAATACCACCTGGAACGGTTGCAACACTACTCCATAGGGCAAAAAAGAAACTTCAAACAGAATTACATAAAAAATTATCATGAGTGAAAAAGAACAAAAACAAACAGAATATATTGCAGGCAATCTTTCGTCAAAAATTATTGATAAAATAAATGACGAGCATATTTCACCTACGCCCAAATGGCATTTTATAATAAAAGATGATGTGTATTGGTTACTGTGGCTTCTGTCGGTTTGTGTTGGTGCTGTGTCGGTAACTGGT
>Ga0100403_1003645_pt1 | contig 11318 bp, 13 predicted proteins | sample CryGeymet201501t_FD_83663 | JGI IMG/M metagenome (GOLD analysis project Ga0100403, IMG submission 83663) | Groundwater microbial communities from Crystal Geyser aquifers in Utah, USA - Crystal Geyser metaG 2015-01t | ecosystem: Environmental > Aquatic > Deep subsurface > Groundwater | place...
AATATAATTCAAAATGATACGCATTTTATTTTCGTCATTTGAACTTTGACATTCAATTGACATTTGACATTGGAGCTTGGATATTTACTTGACATTGGATATTGGTTATTGGATATTTGATATCTTGTCGAATCCACATAGCGGCTGTAAGACCTTGGGAATGAGAACACTTCCATCTTCTTGCTGAAAATTTTCAAGAATCGCAATTAAAATTCTACTTATAGCAAAAGCAGTCGCATCATTCATATGTACTAACTTTTTATTTTTATCATTATCAATATAACGAATGTTTAGTCTTCTCGATTGATAATCGGTCATGTAATCTGAAGTGTGCGTTTCTCGATATTTATTTTGCGAAGGTATCCAACATTCGATATCATACTGATTATAATCTGGTTTGCCTGTGTCTCCAGTACAAATTTGAATTACCTGGTAAGGCAGTCCTAACTGTTGAACCAAATATTCTTGTATAGCGACAATAAAATCTTGCTCAACCTCGCCATATTCTGCAGGAACAAATGATTCCATTTCGAGTTTGTCGAACTGATGTACCCGCAAAATACCTTGCATATCTTTTCCGTATGAACCCGCCTCTCTTCGAAAGGCAGTCGAATACCCTATGTATCTTTTTGGCAAGTCATCATAGGCAAACGTTTCATTCATATGCATTGGACCAAGCGTATGTTCGGCGCTACCGACTAAAATTAAATCGTCTTTTTTAAGCTCATACCTTTCTTCGATTGGATCAAGTCTATCCATTTTTCTCATAATCTCTGGTTTTATCATGACCGGTGGAATTACCGGCACAAATGCATTACTAAAAGGATTATTTGTCTTATCTGCCAAACTCTTTAATGTGGATGTATCTGATAAAATCTGAAAGACTATTTGAATAATCGCAAATTGCATTCGTACTGCTTCATTTTTTAGATAATAGAAGCGGGCTCCGCTTACTTCTGAAGATTTTTCAACATCTATGATGTTAAGTCGTTTTCCCAGCTCAATGTGATTGCGAGGAGCAAAGCTGAATTTTGGGATTGTTCCCCACTTTCGAATAACAGTGTTTTCATTTTCATCTTTACCGACTGGCATCTTAGGACTCGTTACATTTGGCAACAAAAGCATCATTTTTTCAAATTGCTCGTTGAGCTTTACATAGTCAACTTCGACACTTTTTAAGCGATTCTTAAGACGCGTATTCTCATCTATTAATTGCTGTCTTTCCTTAAGATCTTTTGTAAATTTAATCTTTTTGTCTAATTCATTTCTCTTTTGGCGAACATCATTGAGCTCGATTTTGATAGGTAACAGCTGTGCATCAAGTTCAAGTAATCTATCTACGTCTACGCGATTTGAGAACTTCTTGTCTGTCACCGCTTTCTTTACTATCTCTGGATTGTCGCGAATATATGCAATATCTAACATGACGTAAGTATAACAAAAGAAACTCAAATACCCAATATCCATTGAAACTCCAATATCCAATAAAAGCGCCCGTCATTAAGACAAAAGACTGCCTTGCGTAGCAGGTCAAGATCGTATTTAGATTCTGACTTCTGACAGAATAACTTTACTGTACTCTTTTGACATTGGTATTTGGAATTTTATTTGATATTGGATATTTGAACTTGGATACTGGATATTCTCAAATAGAAAGAGTTTATTCCTTTGAGTATCGGTACAAAAGTAGAAGAATGACAAAGGCGCATAGTGACATGAGCGGTATATTGACAAAGCCAAATGCAAAATGAGGGCTTGTACACGATACTGAAGTTACTGAACACTTTTCAACTGGAAAATAGAGCGCATACCAGTTGAGTCCATAATGATATAGCGCTATAAAAGCACCAATGACTGACAGATACACCGTATATGTCATTATTTTCACATCTTTTCCCAGGAGCGCTATCCCTAACAGCACTACTTGTGGATACATAAATATGCGCTGTATCCAACACAGTTTACACGGCTCAAAACGTGCAATTTCAGAAAAAAATAAACTTCCACTGGTTGCTATAAGAGCCATTAGAAACGAAAAAATCAACGCTCTTTTCTTTAAATATGAAAACGAAGTAAAACGTTTTTTCATATAGATGCCAATACATAAGAAAACAATAACAGCCAGACTTGCTATCGTAGAAAGTTGAAATAAAAGAGTTATGAATCGGATCATAGGTGAAATTCTATACTAATTTCAAAATTTCTGGAATAATCTTTTTTAAGGCACGTATACGATGATTCACTGCGTCGTGTTCTTTGGGTGAAAGCTCATCATAATACTTGTTGTATGCAGCTACTATAAACAAAGAGCGGTATGGATATCCCTCCACGCGATTGCTACTCGGTTTTTTCGCAATGTAACCATCTATACTCTCCTGTGTATACACATATTCTTTAAGTGCGGGAAAATATATACACAGACAGCTCGTGAGTCGTGCTGCACGGTCGACTCCTTCTTTTCCGCGTAAACGAAATAGTGTGTGTTGTATGAGCTCTTCATCACTCGCTTCATATCCGAGCCATCTACGCGAGTGGACACCCGGTTCGCCATTGAGAGCTTGTATTTCTATGCCAGCGTCATCTGCGAGCGTGGGAAGATGCGATATTTTTGCGAAAAAAGTGGCTTTCAGCTTCGCGTTCTCTTTAAACGTTGTTGCAGTTTCATTAGCATCTTGAGAAATATTAAGCATCGACAAATCGACAACAGATAGTGCGGAGTATGTAGAAAAAGCATTCTTAATTTCTAGGAGTTTTGCTTTGTTGTGCGTTGCTATAAGAAGCTGTCTCATAATCCAAGATGTGTGTGAATGCCTTGCATTTCTGTAAGTATAATGTTCACAAAGTCATGTAATGGAATGCCCAGTTTTTCTTCACACAGTTTTATTTGTTCACGATCAACCCCCGCTGCAAATGCTTTAGCGGGAAATTTTTTTAAGACAGATTCAACGGTAACAGACGTTAACTGTTTATCTGGACGAACAAGCGTCGTTGCAACAATAAGCCCTGTAAGCTCATCGCATGTGTAGAGAGCCCACTGCATAGTGTTTTTGGGTTCTTCGTGTCCGTTGTTCTTGTAGTTGTGGGCTAAGACTGTCTCTATAATGCGCGTATCATCTTCTCCGTATTCTTTTAACCATTCGATGGTCTTTTTTGTATGTGACGTTATATCATTTGCCGTTTCCTCCCAATCCGCGTCATGGATAAGCCCTGCCAATCCCCACACATCTTCATCCTCCTGAAAATGTCGCGCAAGAGCTCGCATAGCAGCTTCTACAGCCAAGCAGTGCTTAACCAGATTCTTGTTTTTTATATGAGCATTCACAATGTCAAGATACGTTTGTCGAGTAAGCATGGGACAAGTATACAGGAGGGATATCCAATATCCAATATCCAATATCCAATAAATGTCAAAGTCTCAATGCCAAATGAAGATCAAATGACAAATGTCAAAAAAAACAAATACTAGTCTTTCTGATGAAAATAAGAATCTGCTATTGCAGCAGCAATTCGATGTCGTAGGGTGTTTGGATAATGTAGTCGACGTCTTTATTTTTTTCGACTGGCTCACCGTAGGTAACTAATGCGGTTTGCATACCCAACTTTTTTGCAGGTGTTAATTCAATTTCAGTTCTATCGCCTACCGAAAGTATTTTATGTGAAGGTACATTTGCCATTCGCAACAAGTCATCAAAGATGAGTTGTGATGGCTTTGCAACGTGGTAGGTATCAAACGTACCAATGACTTTTTCGAATGGGCCGAATAAGCCATTCTGGCCTTTTTCAAAACCTATCAATGACAATCTCTCGGTCGTACTGACTGTGAAACCATTGCGGACGGCCCAGTGTCGAGCAGGGTAAAGAGCTGTAAGTTTAGTAAAGAATACAACCAGATCTTGATTCGGCTGTATGCTTTTTTTAGTATCAAGATACTGCTCAAGTTGCTGTTCAACTTCTACCAAACTTCCACAACCCATATTTGAGAGGGCTTGTGTTGAACTCTTCGTCTGTGCTTTTATTTGTAAAAATTCCTGTGTAAGCTCAACTTCTGACCTATTTGGAAACCATTTTCTGAAAAGCGCTTTGTTTGCATTTTTATACTGTTCGGCAAGATTAGGACTACTTTGATACAACGTACCATCGACGTCCCAAATGATTAGTGAAATAGAAGATTTCTGTGGATCGAGCTCTCTATGCATTATCTCGGCCATGTTTTGTATGTTGCATCACTTTTTCACCATAAATTTTCTTCGTCGTTTCGTCTAGTGCAAAACTTAATTGCGGAAAGAGCGTACCTTCTCGTGCAGAAATATCTTCTAAAAACCAAAATACGCGCTCACTTTGGCCATACCCAGACACGGGCGGCATACCATATTCCAACATTTCAACATAATCAATATCCAACATCTGAGCCTCATCATCACCAGAATCACGCAATTTTTGTTGTCCAAGAAATTGCTCTAGTTGATACTGTGGGTCGTTTACCTCTGAATACCCATTACCCAACTCGCTCCCAGCTAAAATAACGTGAAAACGTTCGGTGAGAGTAGGATCATCAGTACGAGCCTTGGCCAGAGGCGACATACTTGCTGGTTCATTCACCAGAAACGCCGGCCCCGATATAGCCTTCCGAACGATCTTCCACGCATTATCGATGAGTCTACTTCTGTTTATGATTCCTTTTAGGTGAACACCGTTCTCAGTAATTGCTTTCTGTATTTTCTCATCTGAATCAGCAAAAATATCTATTCCCAAATGCTTTTGTATCACGGTTTTATAGTCGAGTTCCTTCCATTCATGTGCTAAATCAAATGTATGCCCACGTGTACTAAACACGGTTTTGCCATAAACGTGCTTTGCAACATACTGTATACAATCGCGAACTAAGCGCATATTGTCGCGGTAATTTGCATATGCCCAGTACCACTCTATTTGAGAGTATTCTTGCAAGTGTTCATCGCTAATACCCTCGTTCCTGAAATTAGGACCAATGGTGAATATCTTTTCAAATCCTGCTCCAATGAGCCGTTTCTGATAAAGTTCGGTCGATATGCGCAAATAAAAATCTTCATGTAAATCGTTATGGTGAGTAGCAAATGGACGTGCATCTGCACCACCTGTCACATGTTCAAGGACAGGGGTGGTAACTTCGACAAATCCATTTTTCTTTAGAAATGCTCTGTTTGCTTCAAAAAACCGCTCTTTACGCAAAAACAGTTCTTTCTTCTCACTGTGCAATAGTAAATCTAAGTACCGTCTGCGCAACAGTTCTTCCTGATCAGCTAGGCGTTGTGGGATTGGACGAATGCTTTTTGACAATACTGTTAGATTCTTAACTGCTACCGAAATAGCACCTCGAACAGTTTTGGTGACTACCCCTTCTGCTTGTACAAAATCACCGGTATCGAGCAGTTTTAGCTCATCCCAACCCAAATAGCCACTTTCCAAATCTTTTACCAAAGCATCTTTTGTGATCCACAACTGTAAATCACCACTCATGTCGCGAATATCACTGAATACCAAAAAACCATGTTCTCGCCACGTCATAATTCGACCAGCTACTGTAACGCTCTTTTTATCATATGCATTAAACTCATCAAGTATTTCTTTATTTGTACAAGATTTTTTTGACTCTGATGGATAGGGGTTTATCCCAAGTGCTTTAAGAGCTTCAAGCTTCTGAATTCGTCGTGTGCGCTGACCAACAAAATCGTCTGAAATAGTAACTGTCATGTTATATCAATAATACTATATTCTATGACAGCTGTTTCAGTAACAAGACTGGCTTTTTCACCCTTTTTCTTACCTAACAGAGCTTTTGCTAAGGGTGAACCATGTGAAATATATTTCTTTTTAGGATCTGCTTCGGACTCTCCTACGATTGTGACAACCATTTCAAACGAACCATTTTTTACCTTCACCAGACTCCCAATCTGCACCGATTCAATGTCTTGCTTTTCAACAACAGTACTTCGACGCAACATAAGTTCACACTTTATTATGTGATGGTCGATGTCTGAAAGGTGTGCACGTGCAGTTTGGTACGCGCTATTTTCTTTAAGGTCCCCCATAGCACGAGCGCGCTGCAATTCTTCAAGTGCCAGTGGCCTTTTTGTACGCAACGCAACAAGCTCTTCTTCGAGTTTTTTCTTTCCTTGCGGTGTTAAAATAAGATTACTGTTTTTCATGATTTTTGTGCGTTAACTCGTGTTACAATATACGATACGAAGCGACTAAAGTCAACGGTCTGCCCCTATAGTCTAGTGGCCTAGGACAGCGCCCTCTCATGGCGCAGACACGGGTTCGAATCCCGTTGGGGGCACACGTTCTACGTCTGTTTCTTTTGCCGAGGTAGTAAAAAGAGGAAACCCACAATCGCTACATTCACTCCAACAACAAACCAAGCTCCATACATTACGGAACTAGATACTAAAGAAATTTCTTTGTATAGAGCTGACGGAATAACAAATGAAACTGACGGTATTCCAAACAACAAATAGAGACACGCACCAATACCTAGTAACAAGACTAGAGCCGTAAACCAGTCTTGTCTGTCGCTTTTGCTCGTCCACATAAGCTGAGAAATAGACAATCCTCCATAGATTGCAACGACCCCTTTCCAAGATAAAATTGTGTGGAGCGTACTTTCCCATGTCGTAGGTTCACCAAACAAATACCAATTTCCAAAACCCAGCAATAAAAAACCTAGCAGAAGCGGAGCAAAACCGATGATTGACGATCGAAAAACATCACTCTTGGCAATTTGTGCATATCCAAGACGTATTTCTTCTGTGTGATCTATTTTTTCAAGACGAGGGAAAAAACTGACATCTCCAACACGTACCAATAATATGAGTGCTGTAAGTACATGGCTCGCCTCATGCAAAATAATTCCAGGTAAAAATAGTAAAGAATAGAGCCATATTGCAAGTTTTCTATTTCTAAATCCATGCGCAAAGAACTCAAGTGTCATCGCAGTTACAATGCGAGAAGTTATATACAACAATAATAACGGCACAATAAATAAAAGCACTTTTGTAATATCTAGCATATGAACAGTATAAAGAATTAAAAATTTAGAAAATCTTTATCTATATCACCCAATAAAACTGAAGCCCCATGCCCTGGATATATCTCCGTTTCGGGAGAAAATGCATAAATCTTCTCCAAAGATTCATACAGCAGTTTTTTGCTACTATAAGAAAAGTCATACCTACCTACCCCTTGTGCGAAAACAGTATCCCCTGTAAATAGTGCTCTCTCCACTTTCATGGACAGACACACGCTTCCTGGTGTATGACCAGACGTATGCAAAACAGAAAAAAATGGACATATTGATGAAAATGCATTGTGTGAAAAATCGTGTATATTTTTCGGTGGAATAACAACCGGCTTATATGACAAAAAGTGCTGAGCTGTTTGGGCTATTCTATGAATTAAAAACATATCTTTTTCATGCACAAAAAATGGCACATTATATGAAAGTTGCAGTTCGCCAACTGCCATAACGTGATCAAAATGACCGTGCGTGGCGATAATTGCCACGAGCTTGTGTTTACTCTCCTCAATTTTTTGAGCTATAAACTCCGCACTATCGCCAGGATCTATCACCACGCACGTGCCGTCAAAATGCACTATGTAACAATTGGCCGCAAGTTCTCCTAAACTATATGTTTCTATGCGTACCATGTCACTATTGTACACGCTTTACGAGCTCATATCTGCTTGAGCTTGATTGAGCGCACCCGCAAACTTAACTGCGTCTTCAGTAAACAAAATGAATGATGTTCGTTTCTTCTCATTAGTATCTTTTATTATGCGCGACTGGGTGATTTTAAGATATTTATTGTCGTTTTTTGCCTGTTTTACGTCGAAAAAATAAGTGCAAGATCCACATTTGACCGTATATGTACTTATGGCTGGTGTTTTATCTATCATACTATCATCCGCTTTCTTACATTGAATTGTAAAGCGCTTATTTCAAATTTCCACGGACTATACACGACATCCCAAGCCCTTCCTGAGGGAGGGAGTTTTGCTATAATGTACGCAGATGGAGGGTTGGCCGAGCGGTTTAAGGCGCGAGTTTCGAAAACTCGTGGGAGCAATCCCTCACAGGTTCAAATCCTGTACCCTCCGCCTTCTCTCGCCGAAGCAAGCTACGTCATAATTCGACCAGCAACGGCGAACAAAGTCTACGAAAAATTTCATGACCAATCTATTGGTTTCTTTCCATGCGATACCAAGTATTCGTTGCACTGGGAAAAATGGTGGTGATTAAAAAACAGATGCGCTGAATATGGTGATGGATGACCCGAAGTAAGTACTAAATTCTTCGTATGATCTATGACAGCGCCTTTTTCCTGAGCATATTTACCCCACAACATATAGACAACATGTTCTCTTTTGGTGTTCAATGTTTGAATAACTGCATCGGTAAACTGCTCCCATCCTTTCCCCTTGTGAGAGGCGGGGCTATTTGCCAAAACGGTAAGTACAGCATTCAACATAAACACCCCTTGAGTTGCCCATCGAGCAAGATCACCCGACTGCTTTGGACGCAATTTAAGATCTGATTCTATTTCTTTATATATATTCTGAAGAGAAGGCGGCAATCGCATTTCTGAAGCGACAGAAAAACTCAAACCATTTGCCTGACCTTTTCCATGATAAGGGTCTTGCCCAACAATGACGACTTGCACCTTATCAAACGGACACATATCAAATGCACGAAATACTTGTTTAGGGGGTGGATAAACCAGCTTTGTTTTATATTCTGTACGAACATAATCTGCAAGATCAACAAAATATTCCTTTTCAAATTCATCATGCAACGCACTTTTCCATGAAGATTCGATGATGATTTTTCTCATGCTTTTATTATAGTAAATTCTCATTCTACAATACTGTTGCTATTCCCATAGTGTCATGTGTACATATGACATATCGGCATCGATATCTGACGCAGCAAGTAAATGTTGCATGATTTGTGAAGATTTCAGTCCAGTAGTTCCAGCACCACGCTCATCTATTATAGCGAGATATGCTTCTCTCACCATATTTGTGATACGTTTTTCAAACTCTATGAGTTCAAAGGTTCTATTTATAGAAGCTCTTGAAAGCGCATCAGCAGTTCTTAACTTGTCAGGTTGTGTTTTCTTTGATACTGTACCATCATTCCACAGTCTTAATGCTCGCATAATGCTCAAGTCAGGAAATTGCCTATGCGGTCTCAGTAGTAGGCCTGCAAGTGGATCTCTATTATTTTCTGAACCAAGCACCAGTCCTACTCGTTCACCACAAATAAATTTTATTAATACCTGTTGTGCAGTAAACCCAGTTGGTATCCACGCTCCACTCGATAGCTCTCTCATCCACACTTGAACCTGAGGAACTACTTGAAACGGTTTTAGAAAGTCTGGATGAGGACTAAAACCAGATTCGTGATATTGAGTCAAAAAAAATTTTGATAATTGTGCGTACAACAATGTACCGATAAAATTTACTGGCGTTGCTGCACAAACTCCTTCTAGATCGATAGATTCTGCGCAGAGTCCAAAAGTATGTACTTTAATTTCTTCCAATTCCGGTGTAAGTACAGTTTGACCTTGCACTACCTTCTGTGTTTCATAATTCTCTAGTTTCATAGATTACGGCCTATAATTTAGCATATACTACTACGTAGTAATATCATTAACTATATAATAGGAATAATGAGTTCAGAAATAGTAAAAGATCTAGATAAGTACGCAGACCCTGTGCGAGCAGCACACAGTATGCGCTTCTTTAAAACAAAAAAAGGTGAATACGGAGCAGGCGACACTTTTATTGGTTTGACAGTCCCACAAGTTAGGGGAATTGCAGGAAGATATAAGGATCTCACTTTTTCTGACATTGAAGAACTGCTTCGTTCACCTATTCACGAACACAGATTGTGTGCGCTTATCATACTCGTCAATCAATCAAAAAATGCAGACTTGCCTGCACATATTAAGTTGAAAAATTTCTATATAAAAAATAAGCGATTTGTGAATAACTGGGATTTGGTAGACACCTCTGCTCACCACATTATTGGAAAATGGTGCTATCTTACGAAAAATGACGCTGTACTACATAGACTTGCTCATTCAGATAACTTGTGGGATAAACGTATCGCCATGATTTCAACGTTTGCGTATATTCGCAACGATGAACTTTCAATTGTGTTTACCATAGCTGAAATACTCCTGTACGATCCGCACGATCTTATCCAAAAGGCTGTTGGCTGGTTACTTCGTGAAGCAGGAAAACGAAATGAAGCGGCACTTGAAAAATTTTTAGATAGATATGCTGCAACGATGCCAAGAACGGCGTTGCGCTATTCCCTGGAAAAATTCTCACCCGAAAAGCGGAAATTATATATGAATAAATAAATTATCCTTTCCTGTTGCGCTCCCGCCACTACGTGCTGTATACTGAGTATCATTATGGATACGTATGTACTAGAAGCGAAAAATCTGACAAAGAAATATAATAAGTTCATCGCTGTGAACGATGTTTCTTTTGGGCTTAAAAAGGGTGAAATTTTGGGTTTTTTAGGACCAAATGGCGCTGGTAAGACGACTACTATTCAAATGTTGTTGGGTATTTTACAACAGACAAACGGCACGATTGAATATTTTGGGAAAAATCTCGAAACACATAGAGAAGAAATACTAGAAAGAGTAAATTTCTCATCTACGTATGTCGACTTGCCGTGGCGTTTACAAGTGAGAGAAGTACTCAACTATACTTCGTACCTCTACTCTATTCCAAATAGAAAACAACGGATACAAAAAATAGTCGACGTATTTAGGTTACAGAAACTTATGAACCAAGAGATAAGTAGCCTATCAGCAGGACAGCAAACAAGGCTGAACCTTGCAAAGGCATTTCTTAACTTTCCTGATGTTTTATTACTAGACGAGCCTACTGCTTCGCTCGATCCGGAAACCGCATACTATATTCGACAATTTATTATGAACCAAAGAGATGAATTTAATGTATCTATACTGTTCACTTCACACAATATGGCAGAGGTTGAAGAAGTGTGTGATAGGGTTATTTTCATAAACCATGGAACTATAATCGCTGAAGACACACCAGAAAATTTACCAAAGCGTATCCACAAATCACGATTAGAACTCATGATGAAAGACGGTATGAAACGAACTGTTGCACTCTGTGAAGAATATACATTTGCCTACGAAGTAAATAAAAGGTCAATAGAAGTAGAAATAGATGAACACGCTATAGCACACTTTCTTACACTCCTATCTCAAAAAAACATTGAGTATGACCAA
>Ga0100403_1003646_pt1 | contig 11317 bp, 13 predicted proteins | sample CryGeymet201501t_FD_83663 | JGI IMG/M metagenome (GOLD analysis project Ga0100403, IMG submission 83663) | Groundwater microbial communities from Crystal Geyser aquifers in Utah, USA - Crystal Geyser metaG 2015-01t | ecosystem: Environmental > Aquatic > Deep subsurface > Groundwater | place...
GATGCAAGCTTTATGGCTCTATAGAGCCATGTCTATTATGTAGACATTTCCGAACGACATATCCATTCCCATGAAAAGTTTAACCCTCTTATATTAGTACCAAAAACATAGAAAGACCTGAAAACGGCTTTCGTGCGCTTATCGCAATCATAGCCTTACTTCTAGCATCATATCCATTGATGACCTATGCTCGTGGTCAAGGAGAGAAAGTCTCCCGTCTACCAGAAGTTGTAGATGTGAAGAACTCTCAAACCATAGATTTGTTAGAAGGATATTTAAATACAAACCCAACTGGCATTGGTGGAGCGCAATTAGCCATTGTAGATAAAACCGCTCTTGCTTCTACACCAGAAGATACTAGTGTTTTCTTGGACCTTGGTAAGTCTGGCACTGGTCAGATTAGTGTCTATGTAGTTCGCAAGGGCGATACTTTGAGTGAGATTGCCGAAATGTTCGGTGTCTCTACCAACACTATTTTATGGTCCAATGATATTAAAAATGGAGTTATCAAAGAGGGACAAGAGCTTGTAATTTTGCCAATCTCTGGAGTAAGGCATGTGGTTAAAAAAGGAGATACTTTACAGTCCATTACCAAACAATACAAAGCTGATTTAAATGATGTGCTTTCTTATAATGGTATTTCTTCAGATGCCAAGATTATTGTTGGTGATGTAATTATTATTCCAGATGGAGTTATTAGTACTTCACAAATTACTTCTAAATCTAGCAAGTCCTCATCATCCAATGTGTCTGTTTCTTCTGGATACTATATGAAACCAATCAGTGGAGGAAAAAAGAGTCAGGGTATCCATGGTCATAACGGTGTAGATCTTGCTGCCCCTGTCGGTACTCCAATTATGGCGAGTGCTTCTGGTAAAGTTATCATCTCTCGTACCGGAGGTTATAACGGAGGTTATGGAACTTATGTAGTTATAAGTCACAGCAATGGTACTCAAACTCTATATGCTCACATGAGTGATAACTATGTTACTGTCGGAGAGTCTGTATCTCAGGGTCAAACTATTGGAGAAATAGGTATGACAGGTAGAACCACCGGACCACATATTCACTTTGAAGTTCGTGGTGCATCAAATCCGTTTTAGTCAAAGCTAAATGTTTTGAAAATATTGAGGAACTCTCATTAGACATCAAACTTTTTGGGTCTGTATTCTACAGCTTCTAAAATGTGCTCACTTTTTATAATCTCGCTGTTTTCTAAATCAGCAATAGTGCGAGCAACCTTAATCATGCGGTGATAAACTCTCGGAGAAAACCCCAATCTCTCTGATGCCAAGTTGAGCATTTTTTCTGCCTCTTTATCTACTTGTATTAGGGTGACCAAATCTCTCGCACTCATCTCGGCATTTTTATTTAAATTATTTTTTTCTTTGAAACGAATTTCTTGAAGCTTTCTTGCTTGCTTAACTTTTTCTCGTAGACTCTTACTTAACTCCCCAGTATTTTCTTTGTCGGATAGTTCATGAGGCAGTATTTTGTCTACCTCAAGCCAGATGTCTATGCGGTCCATAATTGGCCCAGACATTTTTCTCCTGTATTTAGATAGAGTTCCCGGCGAACAAACACACGGCTTACCTTTGAAACCATAATTACCACATGGACATGGATTCATCGCTGCAACCAAAAGAACATTGGCTGGAAAGTTTGCCGTACCTTTTGCTCTTGAAACCGATATCACTCTATCTTCTAGTGGTTGTCTCAAACTCTCTATGACTCTTCTTTCAAATTCTGGAAACTCATCCATAAACAAAACTCCATTGTGTGCCAAAGTAATTTCTCCCGGTCTTGGTATTATTCCCCCACCAATTAAAGATACATAAGATGATGTGTGGTGTGGAGACCTAAACGGTGGGTTAATCATAAAATCTTCTTTGAGAATTCCTGCTACAGAATGAATACTAGTAGTTTCTAATGCTTCTTCAAAAATAAGTCCCGGCAATATTCCAGAGAAGGCTTTGGCGAGCATGGTTTTGCCTGTGCCGGGTGGTCCGTACATGGCAACATTGTGCCCACCAGCTGCTGCTATAAGTAACCCTCTCTTGGCTCTTGCCTGACCACGAATATCAGAAAAATCTATAGATGATTCAATTTCATTTTTTGTAATTATGGTAGGTTCTGATTTTTCTATAAGTTTTTCTTGAGAGAGATGTTTTATTAAATCAGTGAGGTCTGAAACACCAAAAACAGATAAACCTGTAATGATAGATGCCTCGCGAACATTTTCTTTCGGCACAAATAATTCCATGAAACCATTTTCTTTGGCAAAACGAGCAATGGGTAGGATACCCTTAACCCCTCTAACCTTGCCGTCTAAAGAAAGTTCGCCCAAAAATAATTTACCATCAGGATTAAAATTGAGATCTTTGTTGGCTACCAAATAAGATAATGCAATGGCCACATCAAATGATGGGCCTTCTTTTCTTTGATCTGCGGGAGCTAGTGAAACAACAACTTTGTGGTTTTTTGATTTAGGAGAATCAAAGCCAGAATTTTTTATGGCTGCCGAAACTCTATCACGAGCTTCTTCTACGGCTTTGTCTGGTAGGCCGACTATCGTGAAAGCATTGAGACCTTTTGATATATCTGTTTCAACTGAGATGGTGTTGGCTGAGGTAAGGTTTGTTTGAGCACTGTAAACCTTGGAGAAACTCATACCATGTGTTCTCGGCAGGTCTCGGATGATGGATTGGTAGTTAGTCTTTCCTCATCTATTTCTTTATGACAAACTTGGCATAGTCCGTAAGTTTTGTTTTTTATTTTTTCTAAAGCAACTTTAATGTCGTTGTATCTGTTTTCTAGAGTGTTGAGAATAGCCGCGTTATCTTCGTAGTCTTCTATTTTATCTGCCACTACATTTTCATCGGCTAATGAAATATTTTCTTCTGTTGGTAAAGCCTCCCAATCTTTTGGGTTATCTGGATTTTTTCTTCCCACTTCTGACATCTCTTTTTCCAAAAGAACTTTTTCTTCTTCTAGGGCCTTTTTGTATTTGTCGTAGTTTATTGTCATACCATTATTCTACCAGAGCAAAGTTTTTTATCCAGCGAGCCAAATTAACGAGAAAGTTGTTCCCTATTTAGCCTGTCTATAACAAACATTAATGTGTCTGTGTCACCCGCAATAATAAGGGCACCGTTGTTGAAGAAAGAATACAATAACATGTTTTCATCCGGCAGATTTAAGATGCGAATATCTTTGTTGCGAATAGTTTTATCTTCAAATATTTTACTAGGAGTAGTTGTTGCTTGAGTGGTGGTGCCAACAGTTCCAAAAGATTCTCCAACTGATTTTGGTTTTATAAAAAGTAACCCAAGATCTTCTGCTAAATTTTCTTCCCATGACAACATGCCAGCAAAAGCATTTTCAAAAGAATCTAACTTAATAATAATGAAAGCGTTGTCACCCAAACTTCCAAACATAAATAGCGGATTAAAAGATCTCAATAAACTACCAGAAGCTTTTACATTAAGAGAATTTAAAAATTCTTGGGTGGTAGCAATTGATGCATTCTCTCCCTGACCTTCTTTCAAAATAATATGTCGGAGCTCTCTATCATTCACATTGTTTTTGGTTTGAATAAGACCTTGTAAAATTACTGCCCTAGAACTTGAAGCAATATTAAAATCAATTTCAGTGTTCGGAGTTATGAATCTGTTGGCTGGGGCTTCAACCACTGGTGGTGCTGTTTTTTTAATAAATTCTTGGTAAGCAAACCAACCTCCAATAACACTAAGAGTTACTAAAACCAATGTTCCCAAAAGTAAAAGAGCAAATTGTTTTCTTCTAGAATAAAGTTTGTCATCGGTATCATCTGGGGGTATAACTCTCCCCTGTTTTAAATGCTCTTTTTGTTGAATAGAAAAAAGCGATTCTTTTTGATTGCCAAGAGCGCGAGCCACATCACCTTGGTAAGTGCGGATTTGTTTTAGTGGAGTTTTTTCTTCACCCACTTCCCCATTATTTTTTTCTTGGTCTTGAGGAGGCATGTCCTCTTATTCTACCTTATCTAAATCTTTCTACGCGAATTTTTATTGCCGGTACTGTTAGTATTGGTACTGTTAGTAGTAGAAGAATTTTCTTTGTTAGTGGAATTGTTATTAGAATTATTGTTTGGATTTGAGCCGATGTTTAGAAGATATTTTTTGGGATTTTCATCTAAGTCCAAGAAGTCATCAACAGCCTCAATAAGTTTTGAAGAAGATGATTTACCAAAAGAAACTGCTTCTACTTGAGTACCATGAGTGTTTTGTAAATATTCTACTAGAGAGACAAAGTCCCCGTCACCAGATATGAGAACGATAGCATCTAGCTTTGGAGCAAGTTTGACAGCATCCATTGCCATATCAATATCCCAGTTCGCTTTCTTGGCTCCACCGAGGAAAATTTGTAATGGTTTAGTGCGAGTTTCAATACCAACTTTTGATAAGGCGCCGAAAAAAGCGTTTTCTTCACCAGATTCGGTGGTAGCTACATAAGCTATGGCACGCACTAGTACTCTCCCCCCTAAAGCTTCTTTAACAATGGCGCCGAAGTTTGCTTTGGCATGGTAGAGATTTTTGGCACTGTGGTAAACATTTTGAGTATCTATGAAAATGCCCACTCTCTGGGCCTTATGTTTTATGACTGACATAAATTAGTTTGTAGCTCTTAGCTTATAGCTTTAAGCTTTAATTTCTTTTAATTTTTAATTTGGCAATTTACAATCAAGAATCAATGAATTATTTTTTTAAACATTGATTCATTGAAAATTCAATGAAAATTGAGAATTGTAAATTACTTCCCTGTGACTACTTCTTCAAACCAAGTTTTTTCTGCAAAGCTAGAGCGCGCTTAGGATTCTTCTTTTCCAAATATTTCATATGTGTCTGTCGTCCTGCAACCATGGCAAGAAGACCACGACGTGAGTGATTGTCTTTGGCGTGAGTTTTTAAATGCTTAGCAAGCTCCTCAATACGCTTTGTTAGTATGGAAATCTGCACCTCAGGAGAGCCAGTATCTGTATCGTGCACAGCTACTTCCTTGATGAGTTTTTGTTTTTTGGTCTTTGTAATCACTTTCTAAGTATAGCATACAGAATGAGCATTAGCAAGTCTTGAGATTTCCCCCTCCACACCTCTAATTCAAGGCTAGATGCTATAATATTGTGCGACATGAGCAATATTAGTGAGCTTGAAAAGCTAAAAAGAGAATTTCTTGAATATACTGAGATAGAAAAGGGCCGAAGCGTAAACACTGTTCGTAATTACGATCATTATTTATCTAGGTTTTTAGAGTTTTCTAAGGCCACTAAGCCGAGCGATATTACTAGTGACATGATGCGCGAGTATAGATTATGGCTCAACAGACAGACTGTTTCACCTAAATCTACAACTTTCTCTAGAAACGCTGAAACTTTAAAGAAAAAGACACAAAACTACTATCTTATAGCCCTTAGAGCTTTTCTAAAGTACCTAGCCAAGCATGAAATTAAGACCCTCTCTCCTGAAGCTATTGAGCTTGCCAAAGTGGGAGAACGGTCCATAGACCTGATAACCAGAGAAGAATTAATGCGTTTATTGGATGCTCCAGATACAGCTACTTTGGCCGGACTTCGTGATAAAGCTATGCTAGAAGCCTTATTTTCTACAGGCCTGCGTGTTTCAGAGCTTTGCGCTCTGCCGAGAGACATTAATTTAAAGGCTGAAGATTTTTCGGTAAGAGGCAAGGGAGACAAGATAAGAGTGGTTTTTCTTTCAGATGAAGCAAGAAATGCCATAAAAAACTACTTAGATAAGCGAAAAGACATGAATGATTCGCTTTTTGTCCAAGAAACAGGTGAAAAGGGTGAAGCCAATCCTCTTAATCCTCGTTCAGTACAAAGACTTATTAAGCGTTACGCTATAAAAGCTGGAATTTCCAAAAAAGTGACTCCTCATGTGGTTAGGCATATGTTTGCCACAGATTTGCTCTCCAACGGGGCCGATTTACGCTCAGTTCAAATGCTTTTGGGTCATGCCAATATCTCTACTACCCAGATTTATACCCATGTTACAGACAAAGCCTTGCGTGATACGCACAAAAAGTTTCATTCTAGGCGTTAATAACTCCAAACTTATCAACCTGGCAGGTCGGCTAGTTTGGCACCCCATGTGTCAAGGGTGCCCCTTGACACATGGTCTGTATGGACGATCTATTGCAAATTTTCTACTATTTTGTATAATACAGTTATTGGAGGTTAGAGAAGTTCGCCGGAAGGCGGACTTCTTTGTTAGAAAACCTTTATTTTAAGCCTAAAAATCAAATACATGTTCGATCTAAAAGTCATCAATTCAGTCCTAAGCGAGCTTGAAGAAGTTCGTGGTATTCCTCGTGAAAGCATTATAGAGGCTATTGAAGCTGCTCTAGCCACCGCCTACAAGAAGGAATATGGCAAAAAGGGTCAGATTATTCGTACCAACTTTGATATTCTTACTGGCGAGACCAATTTCTTCCAAGTGAAGATTGTGGTGGATAAATCTAGGGTTATTTTCCCTGACGAAGAAGGTGCTGAAGACGGACCGGCTTTGGATGTGGATTCTCGTGGTGGCTTAAATCTAGAAGAAGCCAAGAAAGAGCGTGTGGTTTATAACCCAGAGCATCATATTCTCATAGAAGACGCTAAGAAGATTAAGAAAGACGCTGAATTAGATGAAGAAATCATCTTCCCTATTGAGTCCAAGGGTGACTATGGTCGTATTGCTGCTCAAACTGCCAAGCAGGTTATTATGCAAAAGATCCGTGAAGCAGAAAAAACTTCTGTGGTGAGAGAGTTTGGTAAACGAGAAGGTGATATCGTTACTGGTACTGTACAACGCATAGAAAGAGGCAATATCTTTATTGATATGGGCAGAGCCACAGGTTTATTGCCATACGAGGAACAGATTCCTGGTGAGCGTTTTAGCCAAGGTGAAAGACTTCGGGCTTATCTATATAGAGTGGAAGAATCTCCCCGAGGTGTTTTTCTTCGCCTTTCTCGTTCTCATCCCAAATTCTTGGAAAAGCTTTTTGAAGCTGAATCTCCAGAGTTGGCAAATGAGTCTATTCTTATAAAAGCTATTGCACGCGAAGCGGGTTATCGTTCCAAAATTGCTGCTGAAGCCAAAGATGGTCACATTGACCCAGTCGGCGCTCTCGTTGGTCAAAGAGGTGTGAGGGTTTCTACTGTTATGTCAGAACTTCGTGGAGAAAAAATTGATGTTATAGAATGGTCAGCTGATGCAAAGAAGTTTATAGAAGAGGCCCTTTCTCCGGCCAAAGTAATTGATATAACTACAGACGAAGAAGAGAAAACTGCCTTAGTGCATGTGGCCGAAGATCAACAGTCTCTTGCTATTGGTAAGGGTGGTCAAAATGTCCGTCTTGCAGCCAAACTCACTGGTTGGAAGATTGATATTCAATCAGCTCAAGGTGAAGAATTGGCAACTGCCGAAGTTCCACCAGAAGAAACTCCTGCTAATTAATAAGGTAATTTAAGAGCAGGGAAAATCTGCTTTTTCCTAGAAACGATACCAGGCAATACCTCGGTATCGTTTTCTACTGTGACATCAAATGAAGCAGATATAATGTCTTTGCTAAATTGGTTATATGTCAGTACGGTGGCCTGTTCTTCTAAAATAGAAATAACAAAGAGTAGAATCTCGTCTGTATCATGCTCTTCCTCCAAAACTTGTTTAATGGCCTCAATCAAACCTTCTTTTCTAGCCAAGATAGATTCTGGATCAGTGGTTTCTATAGATGATATACGAATCTTTTTATCCCCTACTTCAAATTTCTTACTATCTAAATGCACTAAGCCAATATCTGTAAAATCAGACATGTCTGATTTGGCTTTGAACATTTCATCAGCATACTTTTCAATTTCTATGCCTAATTTTTGAGCTAACTTTTCGGCAATATCTTTGTCGTGTGGGGTGGTGGTGGGAGAACGGAACATCAAGGTGTCAGAAATAATACATGAAAGCATTATCCCGGCGATTTCATCGGGCATAGATTCTCTAGCTCCTCCCATGAGTTCATAAATTACACTAGCAGTAGAAGCATAAGTCCTCATGGTTATCTCAATTGGGTGGCTAGTTGTAATACCACCAGTTAATTTGTGGTGATCTATTATGCCTAAAATTTTTGTATTGTTTATGTTTTCCAGCAACTCTTCTGGGTTATTGGTATCAACAATGATTATTTCATCATCCTCTTTTAATTCTGAAAGTAGTCCTGGCTCATTTACTCCCCATCTATCCAACATAAAAATAGTTTCTTTATTTAATTTACCCAATGCATAAGGAGTGGCCTTGTGAACAGAATGGTTGTTCAAATACCAGGCCCATAATATGGCACTGCCGATAGTGTCTGTATCTGGTGAAATATGTCCAAAAACCTTTATCATGAAAGTTATATTACAATAATTTAGCTTTAAATTCCATTTAATTTTTTTTAATATTTTAGGGGTAATGTCTGCTATAATAGAGTTATTAAAAGCTTAAACATTTTTAAGATGTCTAAAAAATTTATACCACTTATTTTTGCTTCACTCATATTTAGTATGAGCATGGGCACACTTGTTTCTGCCCAAGGTTTCTTTGAATTAAGTCCAGAAGATAGGGCCAGGAGAGAAGAAGAAAGATCAAAGGTGGAAGCAGACTTGAAAGCCAGAATGGAGGTAAGAATGGAAGAAAGAGATACTAGAGAAGAAGATAGAAATTCAAGGTTTGAAGTTAGAAGTGAAGAAAGAGACGCCAGAAGAGCTGAAATGGAGGCGAGAAGAGCTGAAATGGATGCTCAAAGAGAGGCTTTCAAGGAAGAAAGAAAGGTCAAGATAGATGAACTTCGTGCTGAAGCTTTGGCCAAAAGAGAAGAAGCTATGAAAAACGGAATAGAGGCTCTAAAAGAAGTGGTATCAAAGCAGACAGAAAATGCTCAAAGAATCATGACTAGTACTGTGGAGCGACTAGAAAACATTGCTCTTCGTATGGATTCTAGGATAGAAAAGGTAAAAGCTTTGGGCGGAGACACTACTGAATCAGAAAGGTTGATAGCGCTCGCCAGGACAGATTTAGATGGGGCCAAGGTCAAAATAGAAGCACTTTCTAGTATAGAACTTACAGGAGAAAAGGTTCAAGACAACTTTAAAATAGTTAGAGAAGCTGGGGCTGATATAAAGACTCTGTTGCGTTCTGCACATGAGAATTTGGTGTCTGCTGTTCGCGCCCTAAGTGATATAGAAGTTACTGTAACTGCAGAAGTTAACACAGATGCTACAGTTGAAAGTAATTAAAAATTAAAATTAATTAAACAAAACTATGGAAGGACAAACAAATAACATGGAGACCAATACACCTACTACACCCAACACACCCAATATACCCAATAATCCTAATGTGCCAGCCGAAAATGGAAGTTCAACCGGTCCAATTATCGGTACCATTGTCATTGTTGTCATTATTGTGCTTGCCGCGTTCTATTTCTGGGGAGAGAGGACAAATGTTGACAATACGGTTCAAGATATTAAGATGCAGGATAAGTCAGACGAAACATCAAGTATTGAAGCAGACCTTCAATCTACTGATATAGACAGCGTTGACGCCGAATTGAATGCCTCATAAGAATTTTAAGATAATTAAAGTTGAAGAGCTTCCAGATGCAGAAGCACTAATTACGGGAGAGATTACTCTTCCGTTTTTGGTTGCTTCAAGAGCCGAGGCTATTAAAAGTCTCAATAAAGTTCTTTCTTTGCCAGGATTTAGACAGGGCCATATACCAGAAGATGTTTTGGTAAAGAACGCTGGAGAAATGAGAATTTTGGAAGAAACAGCCGAGATTGCCCTAGCTAAGGAATATATGAATATTCTTGAGGAAAGCAAGGTCAAGGCTATTTCTAGACCAGAAATTGCTGTTACTAAGCTTGCTCCAGGCGTTCCCTTGGAATTCAAACTCAAGGTTCCGGTAGAACCTCAATTTGATCTCCCTGATTATAAAAAGATTGCTAAAGAAGTTCCTATAGAAGAAATCCCCGCTCAAGAAGACCCTACTCAGTTTGAAATAGAAAAATCAAAAGCTAGAGAAAAAAGACGTTTAAAAATTATAGAAAACATAGTTAAGGATGTTAAGTTGACTGTACCCAAGATGTTAGTAGAAGCCGAACTTCATCATATGATGGGTCATTTTAAGGCTGATGTAGAAAAGGCTGGAGTGAAATGGGATGAATACATGAAGAAGATTGAAAAGACCGAAGATGAAATCAGAGATGGTTGGAGAGAGCAGATTACCGAAAGAGCCAAGGCCGAGTTTATTCTTTCTAGAATTGCTCGTGAAGAAAAATTAGACTCTTATCAAAAAGTTTTTGATTTACTTGAAGCTTAAAAAACAGCCATCAGAAACCTGAAAGTATTTCAGAACTCTGATGGGGGCTGAATTTCAAAAAATAATTTCTGTTTCGTCCTTTAGGACTCATCAGTTGGAATACTCATTCCAAGACAGTGCCGGGATTACGCTCCGGCAGACGCTTAATCATTAGCACTTTACCTTACACAACAGGTGAGCAGCTTAGCGCTCTTTATTGTGGGTTATCAATGAGCCCCACAAGGTGTATTACACAAGCCAAACTTGGGCAACCCACCACATATCAGGCATCGCCACGCGATTTAAACGTGCGTCGCGACGAGGCAAAGCTTTGGAAGACAGGTTTTTGCCTATGTAATCCAAAACCTCAACCTTTTTCCCAAGCTCAGAGGAGTTGCGTAGAAGGACAAGGACCCCTTCCACGTCATCCCTCATGTGGCATGCGCGGAGGAAATCCTCCTGCCACTCGGGCATCTGACTTTCGTCAGACCGGCCACTGAGCTCATCAAGTAACGTGGCAACGCGATCAATTGCGTTGCCGGCAATCTCTACAACCTCCCGTCGTTCATCGACGGAAAGATTAGATCCCCAGAACCACGCCTCTGGTTCTGGTAACACGCCGACCCAACAGAGTCGGCCGAGGGCGATGATCAACCGGCTCGACTCCTCAGAGGAGTCGATGAACTCCGCGATGTTATCGCGGAGCCAGCTATCATCACTTTTTTCCGCAATACTTCTTACGAAGTCATTGTTTATTTTCATTTAAACCTTTCAAAGAACTTTCGGGAATCATCTCCCATCAGAAACCTGAAAGTATTTCAGAACTCTGACGGAAGCCGAATTAAATTCGGCATTAATGAAGTAGTTTTGTTCTCTCGGGGTACCAGCCCGCGCACGCGTTTTCTGTTCCCAGGACCGCTATGACATCCCGGCTACCCCATAGATA
>Ga0100403_1003647_pt1 | contig 11317 bp, 11 predicted proteins | sample CryGeymet201501t_FD_83663 | JGI IMG/M metagenome (GOLD analysis project Ga0100403, IMG submission 83663) | Groundwater microbial communities from Crystal Geyser aquifers in Utah, USA - Crystal Geyser metaG 2015-01t | ecosystem: Environmental > Aquatic > Deep subsurface > Groundwater | place...
AATCCACCACCTTGTAGAGCTTGGGACTTTTGGTCACTTTCCCCTTTTTGATATAGATTGGATTTTAGAAGTTGGTCCTCAACGCAATAAACTGACAGGAAATGAAAAAGTAAAGGCCAAGAAACTTCTTGAAAGACTTTGTGTCCATAGAAGTATTGAGCGTAAAAAAGTTGTTCTTACAGGTATGGACCCTATTGATCGTCAATTGGTGGTTCGCGCTTTCTTAAAATTAGTCGAAGGTAAAATTCTTGACCGCCGTCCGGAGATTCAATGAAAAGAGTGATCATCTCATTGATGTTCATTTCTCTCTTGAGTATATCGGCCCATGCAGAATATCGTGTGTATCAATATTATGTAAAATCGCAAAATAAATATTCAATGGATCGAGAAGCCTATCTCATAACTTCAACCATGAATCCTGTAACCTATCAAGCCTATCATGGTGGAGCAGACTCTATTGATCTCGATCTGGTAAGAACGTGGAGTTGTCCTGGGGACACTTCGCAATTTAAAAACATTTGTCCCTCACCTCTTGAAGTGATGGAGAAAGGTCAAAAGACGCCTTAGATATAAGGTACGAAGGAGCTGAGTTGAAAATCAACTCGAATCAAGCTGCCGAACAGCGAAATCAATTAAGAGACTTGGTCAAAGACCAAAGGGCAGAGATCATTCAGCGCCAATCAGAAATCGAAAACATTGGCAAACTCTACGATAAGAAAAAAGAAGATAAAAAAGTCGAAGGTGAAAAAGAACTCGTTGAAGTTCACGATCGGAATCAACAAAGACTCGTTGAAGCGGTTGATGGACAATCCGAAAAACTTGAGCAACTAAGGACGAACCTCATCTCTACACAAACGATGCTTGACCAAGAACATGATCGTTTAGTTAAAAATCATCAAGAGAAGGTCCAAGATACGAATGTCTTTTATAACGATAAATATGAAAAACAGTTTGAAGACGGACAAGAGCTCTCAAAAGACATTAATCATAAAGTAAATCTTCATATCAAAGATATTGATTCTCAAGCTGAGCGAAATATTCTCAAGAACCAAACAGAAGCTCATTTAAAGCTGGATAAAATTGAACACAATAATGCCATCAAAGTGAAGAGCATTGACCAGAACTATAATAATGTTAGAAACAAAATGGAGTCTGAGAATGCGAAGGCCCTTTCTAATATTGAAAAAGAACACCAAAAACAAATGAATGAGCGTTTGGGTGGACTTATGAAAGATGCTGAAATTAAACAAAAAATTCAAGTCGATCAGATGAATAATCAAGACCTCTACTACACCGACTTAATTAAGCAAAAAGATGCTGGATTCAAACAAAAACTTGAAGCCTTAACAAAGGCACATGACCTCGTTGTCAACAATATGAAAGAAAAATATCAAGCTGAGCTTGATACGATGATTAAAGATCACGCCAAGTTAAAACAAGTTACAGAAGAAAAAATCAAAGATCCTTTTTACCAAATCGAAACTTTTGAGCCCAAAGTTCAAGACATGGGTGACTCTTATATCGTTTCTTTGGAAATTCCAGAGACTGAAATTGATAGCGTGAGTGTAACGGCCAACAAAAGAAAAATCTCAGTTGGATTTGCCAGAAGATTCCAAGAAAGAATGGAAGCTAAAGAATCTGGAGCTGTTTATCACTCCGCCCGCTCAGAAGGACATCGCAAAGAAATTCCAGTCAATGACATCGTTGATTCTCAACATATGGAGCAAAAATACGCAGACGGTATGCTTCAGTTCAAAATTAAGAAAGCTTAATATTAACCTAAATCGAAGTATCATCTTTAGCATGATCCACTTCTCTTGACTTAACTTTATCAACTCTTAAAATCTGTTTAATTTTTTCACCCATACGATCAATTCTTCTTGGATGAATGAATGTGTAGACGTGGAGAATTCGTGTATCCCCTTTTTGATCTAAGAATTCTTCCATCATATTAGTAATGGTTTGATTCTCTTCAACGAAGACATCTTGAATGCTTTCTTTGACTGAGCCTTTAGATAGAATTTCAAAGTGAAAGTTTCTGTAATCTTTATGCTGTTCAAATAACTTATATACTGGACCTAAAAGCTTTAGTACGACGAGTACTGTTATGGTAAACAAAGAGGCGACCAAGGGATATCCCATTCCCACTGTAACACCTACTGCAGCACAAACCCAAATAGTGGCGGCCGTCGTCAATCCGATAACACTCCCCTTGCCTTGAATAATCGCACCAGCACCCAAAAAACCGATCCCTGAGACGATTTGCGCAGCAATTCGATGCGGATCACCAACACCAGTTTCACTTTGAGAAAGCATTGAAACAGCGGTGTAGAGAGTGGCGCCCAAACAAATCAGCATATTGGTTTTGATACCAGCAGATTTCATTTTCTTTTCGCGATCAAATCCAATCAATCCACCAAGAATGAGGGCCGTCACAATTTTAATCCCCATGCCAAAATAGATATTCGTCATGCCGATTAATTCAATGTAAATTTTGTGTACCATAAGATAAAATACCTTTAATCATTTACTGAGTATAAATATATTGTAATCGAACTCGGGAATTTATGAAACGACCTCATTTAGTTCATTTTTCAGCAATATTGAATGAAGATTTTCTCTCTATTCGCGCTGGTATGACAATGAAAGAAAACCCCATTCCTCATGGTGGTGTTTATTATAATTTGGCCCAAGAGCTCGCCCAAAGTATTGAGAAAGAAATTTTCTCTCCACGATTCCCGATCGCTTCGATCAGACTTCTCAAAGGTAAAACCTATCAAATGAAGATTGTCGCTATGGCAAATGGTCTTGAAGTCTATCGAAAAATTTTCGAGTCTGATTCACATGGTAATTTTAATTTTAAAATTCCCCTGAATGACGAGCGCAAAAATATCAATGCCCTCTCCGTGTTCGAAGTCAGCCTCACTCCCGGGCTTGAACTTTTGCTCGGAAGCTATATTCCACTTGTTTTATCTCGCCCTAGTAAATTGATTATTTGTGACTTTGATAAAACACTTGTGGACACTAAGTATTCGACGACCAAAGAAGTCTATTTTTCACTCACCAAACCTCTTGAGTACTTTCCCACTGTCACACGTTCTGTTGCGATTTTGCGTAGTTTCATCAAAAAAGGTTTTCATCCTTTTATTGTTTCAGCGTCACCTCATTTTTATGAGGAAGCGATAAGAGATTGGCTCTATCAACGTAAAATATTCACAGCTGGTATTTTTCTTAAAGACTATCGCCAGGTCTTTTCTTTGTTTGAAATGGATCTGACTCCAAAAGATCTTAAACTTCACGGCCTTTATAAATTAAACCATCTCCTCGATATTCTTCTTATGTCAGGAATTCCCAATGATATCGTCTTAATGGGCGACAATTTTGAAGCGGATCCCGTTATTTACTTGGCCTTGGTTTCCTTTTTACTGGAACATCAGGATCCAAGAACTTATTGGCAAAAGCTTAAGAGGTTAAAAGCTTTTCAAATGAATCATAAACAAGATGCTCAGCTCTTGAGCAAGTTTTATCAATTGAATAATATTCGACAAAAAAATCACAATCAGCAAATAACGGCCAAAATCTATATCCGTCGTAAGCTTCAAGAGGAAAGTATTGAAATACCTGACGTCTTAAAAAAGTTTGCTTCAGTTATTGAACTGTATGATGGAAACGCTGAATTATTGAATGCTAGTGTGAAAGAAGAATCCCAGGTGCAAAGAGCAGAATAAATCCGATCGACAAAAAGAGTCCCTTGCGATGAAAGGATTGTGCCCAATCTTGACCACGACTCTTGGCCAAAAATTTAGAGACAGGCCATTCTTCAGGACGAATACCCAAGACTTCAATAAAAACTCTGATAAAAGCGATGGCCAAAAGCGCCACTGTTAATGTTTGATTGCTCTCTAGTGCAGATAAATTTAAAATAGAGTCCATGTCAAATCCTCAACGTCCTATAGGTCCATTACCTTTCACTCAGCTTTTCGGAGATACTGAAGAAAATTTTTATCAATTAGGAATAAAAGATCGTGAGCGGCATTCTTTGGTCCTCAATTCGATCAAGAACTTGATCAAAACGCCATGGAATATGCTCAATTCAGCAACTGAAAAGGTCATTACCGGCGTGGTCGACAAGGCCCTTCCTTTGCATCCGGAATTTAAGCGACTTCTAGGTGCCTATGCCGATGGACTAGAACGTAAAACGGATGAACTCGCCTACTCCTATTTATTACCAGAACTCGTTTCTTGTATGAATAAGTGGATCCCTGGAATGCCAACCACGCTTTTAGGTTGTTCAACTTATTTAACAAGAGATCAAAAATCAGGTGACGTTATCCATGGCAGAATATTAGATTTTCCACTACAAGGGAGTTTTGATCATTTAGAGCGTGCCGTTCTTACTTCTTTTAATAAAAGAGCAAAAATCTTTTCTTACGGAACAATGGGCATGCCCTTTCCTTCAATTACTTGCATGAATGAACATGGACTTACTCTTGCTCTTCATCAGAAATTTACCAACACATTGTCTAGTAAAGGCATTCCCATCTTTTATCTGGTCTTTGAACTGATGTCTCATTGTCGGGATTTTCAGGACGTCAGAGATTTTTTAAAAAAGGCCCATTCGATAACGACTTGGGGACTCTATATGTCGCATCGTTCAGGTGAATTAATAGCGGTGGATATAGCAGGGAGTGAAAAATATGAAAAGGAAATCCATCTTGAAGAAAATGAAATAGTGTATTTAGGAAATCGAGCCTTTGACCCAAATCTCAATTCACTCCTTACTGTTCCTTACGGACTTGAAAGTTATAACGGAGAACGCGAAGAAATTGCTCAGCAAAAGATTAAAGCACTAAAAAAGAAGAAAATTGATCAATTAGAGTTGATTAAGACGATGGGAACTTTCCATCCACAAAAGAACAAAAATAAAGATATTTGGACGATTGATCCATTAACTCCTGCATCAATTCAAGTTTGCACCATGAACGCCACTTCTGGTTCATCATTATTTATACCAGGAGCAGCTCCAAAATTTCTTCATGATCACGTTCTCTCTTTTGACAATTTATGGTCTGATCCAGAACAAAATATTCAAAAATTATCTAAAAATTTTTCTGATCCTAAATTAAGTAAGGGAACTCATTTCCTTATGCAGGCTCAAGTAAAGCATGATAATGGTGATTACCACGCTTGCTATCACTCTCTTCAAATGTCGATCGATTTACTTCAAGATCATCCCTTAAAACATGTGGCGCAATTGTACTTTGCCGTCTTTCAATTCATCCACGAAGAGCATACTAAAATGTTGGCCCATCTCTTATCTGACTTTAAGAAACTTCATCATAAGCTACCATCATACTTAAATGATCATTGTGCCTTATTCATTATTCGACTTGAGAGAATCTTAAATTTGGATATGAGTTTAGATGAAGATGATATTGAAACAGTAGCTTTGAAAGAAGTACTTCGTTTTGAACTCAAATGGAAGGCCAAAGTCATTCAAGCGGCATTGAGAAAACTAACTCACCCGCGAATCGAGATTTACGACATTCTTTACGCTCATATCAAGCTTTAATTAATGGGCTTGCCACGATTGCCAAGGGATTCATAAACTTTCATCAGTTCTTGAATCGACTTGAGTGAACCTTTTAAATCGCCAATGTCTTTTTTCATTGAGTTTTGATCTTCAGATACTTTCTTCAAACGATCATCATCTTCGACTTTCTTTTTGAGTTCATTAAATTCTTTCTTGAGATCGCCCAGGCTTTTTTCAAGTTCAGCAACTTTCAAGGTTAAGGGTTTAACTTCTTTCTCTGAGAGATCATCTATTTTCGTGGATAAAAGTTGATTCTCTTTTTTGCGATCTGTTTCAAGGCTCATTTTAACTTTTGAAATACCATCATCAAGCTTATTAAGAAAGGCCTCTATTCCGTTGAGACGGTCAAGCTTCCCTTCTCCAGTATTGTCATGCAAATCATACTTAAAACTTTGACCCCAGAGAGAGGTCGTCAAACAAAAGAAAATTGAAGTTAAAATGACTTTATTCATAAGAATAAAATTAACATACTTTAAAAGAATGCGCTAAAATAGAGCATGATCAAATTACTAATCTCGACAATGCTTATCAGTTTTTCTGTCTTAGCACAGACTCCTCAGTACCCAGAGGAAGAGTGGCTTACTTCAACTCCTGAGGAGCAAGGATTCAATACACAAAAACTCGATGTCGCCTTTCAATTTGCCTTCAGCGAAAAGGAACCTCATCGAACCGATACATTGCTAGTTATTAGAAATGGCAAACTGATTAAAGAGCAGTATAGCGACGGAGCACAAGCAGAAACTCTCCATCGAATTTGGTCTTGTACAAAAAGTTTTGTAGGCGCCCTGTTCGGCATCACAATAAACAAGAGGCTTCTTACTTTAGACACAACTATTGCTAGTTATTATCCTGAAATAGATAAGAGGGTCACTGTTGAAAATATGTTAATGATGTCCTCTGGACTTGATTGGAATGAAGGTTATGAAGGCAACCCTTTGCGAAGTCAGGTTATAAGAATGCTTTATACCGATGGCTACAAGGATATGGCGACATTTGTTTCTCGAAGAAATCAAATATATAGGCCAGGAACTCATTTTCAGTACTCTAGTGGTGAAACAAATCTTTTAATGGGATTTCTAAGAGATGTTGTCGGGAATGAAAAATATGAAAACTATCCTTGGGTTGAATTGTTCGATCCGCTTAAAATCAAAAACGTTACTTGGCAACGTGATCAAAAGGGAACTTATATTGGTTCTTCCTATCTTTTTATGCGAGCTAGAGACTTTGCCAAGCTCGGCTATCTCTATCTTCATCAAGGTAAGTGGAAAGAAACTCAATTAATTGAACCGGATTATATTAAAAAATCAATTCAGCCTAACCCAGCATTTCTCAACACAAAAATGGAAGGTGAATGGAACCGTCATTCTTACGGTATGCATTGGTGGCTCAACGTTGATTTGTCTGAAAAAAATGAAACTCGGATTTATCCTGATGTTCCTAATGATGCCTACTTTGCCTTAGGACATCATGGCCAAACCTTGGCAGTAATTCCAAGTCTCAATCTTATTATTGTTCGATATGGGAGTGATAAAAAACAAAACATTGATCGCAATAAGCTGGTTTCCCTTATTACACAATCTGTGGAGAAGAATTAATGAAAAAATCATTTCTTCTGTTGATGCTCCTTCCCTTCTTGCAAGGCTGCTTTCCAAAAGTCATCTCTTCTTTTTATTCAAGAGAATACTGTTCATGTCGATTTATTGAAAATCGCGATGATCAATATTGCCATTGGTATGCATCGAACTTCATTCCAGTTTTTAGTCGCGAGATAGATGAAAAGAATAAAAAAATCACATCTTCTTCTTTAGGTTTTACAACCAGCGCTTCTTTTATCAATTCAAAAGTGGGTTGTCAGATCATCGAATGATATTAAGCTTCAGTTTCAATTTTTCAGCGCTTTCGACCATTCGCTTAGCTTCATCTTTAAAGGCCTGTTCTTGCTGTTTATCATGTTCGAGGTTGAGATCTTCACGTGAAGACATATCACTTGTCGCTAATCCTTTTAATGGATACGTGACTTCGGGATGGGAACGTGGAAATAAGATCTTTATATTGAGGGCCATATCGTTCAGTATGACATGACCCTCTGTTTTTTTAGATTATCAATGACTTATGACTGAGTTCTCGTCTCAAAAGTGCCCATTTTAGTTTGATTTAAGCTTCATACTGGGATCGCCAGAGAGCGTATACCAACGCCAGTTCTCGACCGCTTCAGAGAGATTTCTCCAATTCTTAATCAGGTGAAGTTGCCCTTCAAAAAAGACAGTTCCTAAGTCTTGCTGTTTTAAGTTTTTGTAGATTTGATTAATTCCTACCGCCATAACAGCGGGAGGATGCCACGAAATATCAACAGTTCCCCCATAGAAAGCGACTGCCCCTATTGGATTTTGAGAGTGATCTTTTGACTTTAAAAAAGTTTCACCTAGGCGTCCATCTCCGCTGAGTCTTCCATTCTGACAGGCAACATCTAAGACAACCGGATAGAGCCGTTCAGCATTTGATTTGAGATCAGCAATTTGCTTGCTATCAAACTCTTTGTCGCGGACAGAAATCCATGAATAACCTGAACCATGACCTATATAATTAACCCAACCAAGTCCAGCATCAAAGGCCTTTGCAATATCTGAATTCTGATGGGTACGATTACCTTGATAAACACGCGTAGAATTCCAACCGATAGATTCTAACGGATTCAACATGGATTCCATATATTCAACATCTGAAGGATTAGACCCTTCATCAGAAGCAATTCCTAAGGATTTATGGATAGAGAGACCCGTATTCACTGCATTTTCATAATCGATAATTTTTTGAATTTGCCCTGAAATATCTGAAGGTGTTTTAGCAGGAAATCTTCCAAACAAAACATCGGGAACTGTATCATCAGCCCCACCCCATAGAAAATAAGGAAGATCCGATGGAGTGACATCTGAGCTTGAAGTTTTCATTGTATCCATAGCAACGACAGTTTCATCACCTAGAATAATGACGTGAGTGTATTTCCACTGATCGTAAGCTTGTTTAAAAAATTGTTTAATCTTAGCAGGAGATTGCTCATTACCATCAATCGCAACAAACTTGGTTTCAATTGAATCAGAACCCATTTTCCAATCGATAAACTTTTGTATTTCAGCTTGATAAGAAGAAGGTCCAGTGATGAGAAGTTTTTTCGTCGTCAACGGATACTGCAAAGTATTAGCCTTTGAAAAATGTAATTTGAGATCGGGATAAACGAGCGTGGATTTTCCACTGACTTGAAAAGGCATCACACTGATTCGAACCAGCTTTTTACCTCTAAAATCACCAATGCTCTCTAATTGATAAAATTGTTCTTCCTGCTGATAGGCCTCTTTATTAAAAACCCATTTAACTTCATCCGTACTTTTATCACAGCGACAAGGAAATTTGGCCTGAGGAACTGGAATTCCCTTCAGAGCAACAGAAGGTCCTTTTTCAACCGCGACTTGAATTTGCGAAATATCACCTTCCAAAATAAATGATTGAAATGGAAGCATGGGCTTGCCCACTTCATTGTTTGACGGCCAATCCTGATATTCAATTTTTACCATCTCTTGAGATAACGGCATCATCTCAGCGCTGGAAAAAGATTTAAGTTGGTTCAAATTAAGATGAAGCTGGATTTGGTTTTGCTCGAGGCTGATATCTTTATAATGGTTATCAGCGGCCCAAATTTTGACAGATAACAGCAATGATAAAAAGAGAAGGCTCTTCATTGAATAGTCCTTAGGTTGCAGGTAAAAGGATATTCAAGCTTTACGGCATCGCACAAAAAGATATGTTGAATAAGCAGTCATTTAGAGGGATTTGGAAACTATTGCCGCAATGAACAATAAGCAGAGTTTTTTCGTTCCTAATCAATTCTTTACTAACAAAAAGGCTTTGGTCGTGATAATTAGCCTCATTAGTTATCCTTAAAAATTGAGACCTTGGAGGAAAAATCATGAGAAGCTTCACGCTCCTATTAGCAATTCTGGCCACTACCTTTTTTATGGGATGTAAGCAAGACGATGCTTTGGGCACAAAAAATAACCCAGTAAAACTCTATTTCACTCCATCTGTAGATGCCGATACCATAGCGAGCAACTCAGATGATTTTATTAAATTTCTTGAAAAAGAAACTGGTCTCTTTTTTAAAACAGGTATTCCAACTTCATATATCGCCGTAGTTGAAGCTTTTGGCTCAGAGCGGGCCGACATTGGTGTGATGAATTCATTTGGTTATTTAATGGCCAATGAAAAATATGGTGCTGAAGCCAAACTCAGAGTTATTCGTTACGGTCACGATTATTACCAAGGAATGATCGTTGCTAACGCTGATTCAGGAATCAACACTGTTGCTGATCTTAAAGACAAGCGTTTTGCCTTCGTCGATCCTTCATCAACTTCAGGTTATATGTTCCCACTTAAACTTGTTAAAGATGCTGGAATTGAACTCGGAAACACAACGTATGCCATGAAGCACGATAACGTGATCACTATGGTCTACCAAAAGCAAGTAGATGCCGGTGCTGCTTATTACTCAGCTCCAGGTGATGACGGTTCAATCAGAGATGCACGTCAAAGAGTTCAAACTCAATTCCCAGACGTAGCAGAGAAAGTAAAGATCGTTGCCATTACTGAAAAGATTCCTAACGATCCTTTTGTTTTCAGAAAAAATCTTTCGAGCGAAATTACTTCAAAGTTTGTTGAAGCTTTAAAGAAGTACATCGCTACTGAAAATGGTCAAAAAGTTTTCAAAAACATCTATAGTGTTGATGGAATCATTGATTCAACAGATGCCGACTATAACGGTCTTAGAGACATGATTAAATCAATCAATGTTAAGACTGAAGATCTCATTAAATAATTTAGCTAAGCGAGTTCGTCATGAGTACAAATATTCTTGAAGTTAGAAATCTCGAAAAGATTTACCCTAACGGAACCCATGCCCTAAAAAACGTATCCTTTGATGTGAAGCGAGGAGAATTTTTAGTGATCATTGGTCTCTCTGGCTCAGGGAAATCAACTCTTCTTCGTTGTATTAATCGTCTTCATGAAACCACAAGTGGCGAAATCAAATTTGATGGAGTCGACGTTACGAAGCTCAAGGGCCGTGCCATGAGAACAGTTCGTTCGCGCATTGGAATGATTTTTCAACAGTTCAATCTCATTCCCCGCAAAACAGTTTTGATCAATGTCCTTTTAGGTAATCTCGCAAATCTTGGAATTGGACGCTCGCTCTTGGGAATGTTTTCACAAGAAGATCGCGAGAAGGCGAAGAAATATCTTCAAATTGTGAATCTGACTGGCAAAGAGCGCAATCGTGCAGACAACCTCTCTGGTGGTCAACAGCAACGAGTCGCTATTGCTCGCGCGCTTATGCAAAACCCTTCAATTCTCTTGGCCGATGAGCCAGTAGCTTCATTAGATCCAGCTACTTCACACTCGGTAATGCAATATCTTAAAAAAGTTAATGAAGAGCTCGGAGTGACGGTTATTTGTAACCTTCACTTCTTGTCTCTTGTAAGACAGTACGCAACTCGAGTTATCGCACTCAAAGGTGGTCAATTGGTTTATGAGGGCAATCCTCATGATATCGATGAAGCGTGGTTTAAACGTATCTATGGCGAAGAAGCTATAGAAGTGACCATCAATTAAGCGGAGATTAAAATGAGTACAGAAGCTATTCCACAAAAGAAAAATAATGACGGTCAATTAGTTGCT
>Ga0100403_1003650_pt1 | contig 11312 bp, 9 predicted proteins | sample CryGeymet201501t_FD_83663 | JGI IMG/M metagenome (GOLD analysis project Ga0100403, IMG submission 83663) | Groundwater microbial communities from Crystal Geyser aquifers in Utah, USA - Crystal Geyser metaG 2015-01t | ecosystem: Environmental > Aquatic > Deep subsurface > Groundwater | place: USA...
AGATAAAAATGTAAGAGTCGCAACAAACCAAATCGCCGTGCTGACCCCAAAGACATCTGCCAAAACACCTGATACGATAGCCCCAACGGCGTATCCTGAATCTCTCCAAAGACGATAGATCCCCACGGCGGAGGCTCGCCATTTAGGATGGGCCACATCTCCGATTGTCGCTAGAAGTGTTGGATAAACCATTGCGGTTCCGATCCCCAGAAAGGCCCCTCCTGCGACAAAGCCCCAAAAGTTCTCAGAAAGAACGGTAACAACGATGCCCACCGCCTGCACCCACATTCCAAAGACAGTTAACCATTTTCGTCCAAGTTCATCAGAAAGATGTCCCGTCCACAATTGAAGTATTCCCCAAGTAGCTGGATAGATCGCAGCTATCCAACCGATTTTCTCAAGACCCATTCCATTTGTGGCGAAAAATACCGGAAAGAGCCCCCACGCCAAACCCCTTGATTCAAGCGCAGCATCCGTCAGGCTCTGCGCTGAGCTTTAAGAAACCAGCCGAAAAATTAAAAACACAAGACTCACTGACTTGTGAAGTTTCACGCAGAACCTACGGTTTCCGACCATTTTGCAGAGCAACCCTTCACTAGCTCCGATCGGTCGCCCCACAGTAGGCCAACCCCCAAAACTCTGATACAGCAGCCGCAGCTCGGTGTTAGACAAGACTTTTGGCTTCTGAGTAACACTCATTCGAATGTAAATGTTGCCGACGGTCCGCCGAGGCGTTCGCCTATTTGCACGGCTCGCGCACCATTTAAAAACTTAGAATCAAGTGAGCGAACCCTCGCTCGCGGCCTTTAAATCTCTCTAAGATGCATCGTTCGGGAATCAAAATTTGATTGATCCCATGATGGCCTTTGCAACGAGAATCGACTATTTTACGAAAGCGCATTGACTCAACAAACAAAGAGTTTCGACTAAAAAAGGACCGCCACAATCTGCTCATCGGAAACCCTATATTCTGTCTAAAAACTTGCGGACAGCTTGAAGAGAAACTCTCGTCCTCTGTTCGGACCCCAGGTGTGAAGGCCATCATAGTGAGCATGATCGACGTGCCAATGCCAGGCGGAAGGACTGTCTCCGTGCTTAACTTGAGTTTCATCAAGCAAATTGCTTACACCAAAAGTTGCACTATAGCTCTTCCAAAACTCATAGGTGACCGAAGTGTCCAAGACCACATGAGCCGGAGCTTTTTGTCTCTTTAAAAAAGTCCCACGAGATTCGGGGCTAGGAAACTGATTTCTATCTGAGTAGTAATTGTTGTAACCTCCATATTTTGAAAGATCTCTTGAACCAACGAAAGTCGCTGTGAGATTGTGCGTCCATGGACCCCATTCCATATTTGATTTCAACTGGAAGCGTTTTTCGATAGCTGCGGTGGGAAGCTTTCTGGCATAGGATCTTTCGTAAGAAAAGAACTCGAGGCTGCCTTCAAGCATCCACCAAGGGGTGATTTTATACCCTAGCAAAAGATCCTTGGCCCAAATGTCATAAGATTCACTGGAGTTTTGATAGGAAATGGCTCCTCGCTCTCCCGGAGTCTGAGATTCAGTCTCAAAACCGTAAGCCATGTTCTCAAGGCTTGTGTAGTGAACCCCTCCTGTGACGTAATAATCGGGAGTGTTGTAACTGAGTGAGTAGACCAAAGAGTGAGCCTTCTCAAGCTCCGTAATACCAATCTTATAACCACTTTCATTATTACCGTGCTGAGATTCAAAAAATGTTAAAGGGGCACGGTAGCCTAGGCCATAAGAAAACCTCTGCGACAAATGATCCGTAAAATTGTGGCGAATCTGATATCTTGGAGCCACGACAAACTGGGAAATTTTATTTGTGAGCTGAATCCAGTCGATATCAATCTGATCAGCACGAAGAGCAAAGTCCATCTCCAGATCGTCCGAGTAGAGGAAGCTGTATTTGAAATAGCTTGCATAGGAGGTGTTATCAAAGTTGTCTTTTGGAAGACCCTGCTGAACAAATAGTTTTTCTGATTCGGACCTCAAACGCTGCGTTTTATGAAACAGGCCGAAATTAAATATGTGATCTTTGCCGGCCAGCCACTGAAGACTTAAGTCCGTCACAAAAATATTGTCATTGTGTGAATAGTCGAATCCATGTTGGTAAATGGACCTTTGCTCTTGGCGGGCATAGCCCGAGTTCCAGCTCAAGGTGGCTGTTTCAGACACGTAAGAGGTCCAATGCAAGGCTCCCTCGTACCTTTTTAAAGAGATCCAATCCGTAATCTTACTCGGATCTCCAATGTATCTGTTCCTCACATCTCCATTCTCAAAATCAGTCTCCTGGGCCGGATTGGTCCGAATCTGAGAGGGCTTGCTTGGGTTGGCCGCCCCTCCCAAAATGGTCAATTCAGAGACTCCGCCTCTCACACTGATGTCGTTTTTTTGATCTGGCAGAAAGCGTATTTTTAAGATTCCACTGTAGTTGGTTCTCTCTGGAGATTCCGCAATACCATTCTTATCCTCATCCCATGTCTCAGCGGAGGTGTATTGCCCACCAAAGGTGAGTCCAAAGCGTTTGGTTTCACTTGGAATCGAGACCAGAGCTGAGTGATTTTGAGCCGAGGAATTGATCGAATCGTTTACACTCAAAGAGGTGCTATAGATTTGGTTGGCCACCAATGGATTCACCGTGATGAGATCTAAGGTGCCGCCAATAGCCTCAGGGTTTGTCATTGAGGCGCCCGATCCTCTCATCACATCAATCTGGTCAATGCCGTTAACAGGAATGCTGTCCACTCCATAAAAACTAGAAACCGCAGAGTGAAGTGGCAGACCATCAATCAAAATGGAGGTGTGCTCGCCCTTTAATCCATTGATAGTTAGCCGCTTGGCCCCACAATTGGAGCAATAGGTCTGGGCCTCCACACCCACTTGGTCTTTAACTAAATCCGCAAGGCTCTGCCGATTGGCCTGATTGAACTTTTCGCCAGAAACACTTTCTTTTTTGTAAGTGGAATAAGGGTTCAGGGGTGAAGACAGTGGTTCATCGGCACCGATAACCACCGTTGGAACAGATTCCACCCCTAAGACCTTAAAGGAAAATGTGAGAATGAAGGGAATGAATAACCAAAAGCTATTAGGGATCATAGGTTAGTGTTTATGCCCATCTCCATGGTCATCTCCGTGATCATGGTCATGCCCTTCCATTTCAAACTCTGTCTCCTCTAGACCTACAGGTCTAAAGTTCGTGCAGGTTGGAAAGTGGTAGTGATCTCCATGAGCGGTGCCCATATTCAAGAGTTGAACGGTGTCAAATACGGCAAGCTCATCTGTCACCGCGCTCTGCCCGTCAAGAACCTTTTCAAGAGCCTCTTCGAAGGCTTTGCTGTTGGCGCTGCTGACAAAATCCACCCTCAAGTACTGCTCCAGCTCCCCTCGAGAAATGTAATCATCGATCAAATTCACGTCAGGTACAAGCTGTGAGTCTTTCAGTGAGAGAGACAGCAAACTCAAAATGGTGTCCGGTTGACTGGAGTCCTTGTCGTAGTAAGTGCCTGTGGCCCCATCATACAAATAAAAATTGGCTTCACCGGCATGAGGGCGGTGACCATCGCTTGTCGCGTAGTCTGCCTTCATTAAAAAGTGATGATCATGCTCCTGAGACTCATGGTGTCCTTCTTCGAGGACCACAAACAAGTTACAAGATCTTCCTCGACCGTCTCGCCCCTCATACTTTAAAGCCAATACAGAAACCTCTTCCCCCTGGCCAGTTCCCTCGCCACCTAGGCTTCCATTTGAGGCTATCGGGCCAACTGGACTTTGGGGACTGTCCGCACATGCTGTCACTGAGAAAAACAAACTCAACAATAGGACATGAAGCAGATGAAACCGTTTAGACACAAAACCTCCTCTAGAGTTAAACACTCATTGCCACAAAATGTTTAAGAAACAAGCAAATGCCTTGCCGTGATTCTCTAATGGTGTATATTGCAAGTGATTTGCATTAGCAAACTGTTTTTATATGAAATATTTATTAGCTAGCCTTTTTATACACGTCCTTTTAGTTGGGTTATTGTCTTTTGAGACATGGAACTCATCGCCCCCAATTCGGGTGGTTGTCGAACTGCACGTCCTCCCTCAGCCTGGAGAGGCTTCAAACTCAAAAGTTGAAAATGCCAACACCCTCAGAGATGAGCCTCGATTTGAACAAAAAGACGCTTCTTTGGAAACTGAGTCTCAGTCCCTTCTAGAGTCGGACAAGAGGCGTTATCAGATCACTGCTCAGGCTCCGAGTGAATCGAGAGATCTTCAACCAGAATTAACAGAAGAATATTTAAGAAGCCAAGAGGGCCAACAAATGATGGCCTCCTATGCCGAACAGTTAAAGCTCTACTTAGAACAAAATAAGGTTTATCCCAGGACAGCACTGAGACTCAAACAAAGTGGAGTGGTCACTATCAAATTACAAATTCGCAACGATGGTCAATTTGGGGAAATTCAAATCGCCTCTCCCTCCCCTTTTAGCACCCTCAACCAAGCCGCAGTGGATCTGCTAAGAAAATTGGGGCACTTTAAACCCCTTCCTCCCAAGTTTGGGACCGAAGAGGAGTTTCTTATCCCCATCGCCTATCGATTGGAGCGGGGGACATTTTGAATTTTTTATTACTGATCCTTGTGACTCCACTCCTATTGGCAGCGACACATATAAAAAAACTAAACAACTCACAAACTGTAAGTCTTCACGAAATCACTGGAAGTCAAAATCTCGCTATTGTCTTTCAGCAGAACTGTGTGGCCTGTCAAAAGCAGGTCAAAGATCTAAAATGTCTAGAAGGTGATTATAACATCATCCTGCTCGGGGCCTTTTCCTCCGAAAAGGCTCTTCGGACAGAGTACTTGAAAATGAAGGTGAGCTATCCCGCGTACTACGCGAGTGAGGACATTTTAAAAACTTTGGGTGTACATCAAGTCATCACACCTCAAATTCTTGGCTTTTCTGAAGAGCTGACCACTGTTTTCACTGGATATCGAAACTGTAGGGACCTCCACAGAATGCTACAGAAGTCGGTGCCTAAGAACACAAATGAATCGCAGAAAGCTTCTACATGAGATCACTATTGACCATAGGTTTAGGTACACCTGGCAAAACTTCATTCAGATTTAATAGAAGGCTCAGAGGTTTGCAAAATGGGGCCTTTGTTGTTAAGCCTCATTCAACTCTTTGCGCTAGAAAGGTCTCGATGACCAAAGGTCACAGATTAAGCTCCGTTGGTCGGGATTTGGAAAATGCTCCCTGTATGATTCGTGGTGGATTTGCCATTGAGAAAAGAGAAAGGTTTACGTTGTGAAGTGCCACAGTCATTCTCACCCAAAAAAAGAATTTGATTCCTTTCTCAGTCGACTGAGGGAGTCTGGATCGAGAATCACAAGTCAGCGAAAAACCATGGCCACCTCAATTATCGGTTTTAGCGGCCCCTTCTCCGCTGAGGATCTCCATTTGAAGGTTAAGGACAAAGGCATCGATCTGGTCACCGTCTACCGAAGTCTTTCCACTTTTACGGAGCTCGGCCTCCTCACCACAGTCAACTTTCAAGACGGAACCCTTCGCTATGAATACAGCTGCACAAGTGAGCAAGGCCATCACCATCATATCATCTGCCAGAAATGCAAAAAGGTTGATCCCGTTGACTTTTGCTTGGTCCAAGACCAAGAAGAACTCATTGCCCAAATGGGGTATTCAAACATCACACATAAGCTGGAGTTTTTTGGCCTTTGCGATCAGTGCTCCGCATAGTGGGGAGAACTTTAGTTTTAAGACCTCTCGAGTAAAGTTGATGATTTGACCTGCGGAAATAGCGTTCACGATAAAATTAGTTCGACTTGAAGATGGTCTCATCATAGCTTAAGAAGCTATGAGAAAAGAGTCGGCCTTCTATATTGACCTGGGAACCACAAATACGCTTATCCACTCAAAGAGTAAGGGCTTTACAATAGGTGAGCCAACACTTCTGGCAGAAAAAAAGAGGTCTTCTCATAAATCCGAATGCATCGCATTTGGTTTTGCCGCCAGATCTATGCTTGGCAAAACTCCTTCCTCCTCTTTTGTTTTGAGACCCCTTCAAGAGGGTGTCATTTCAGATTTTAGGTCCGCCGCAAGTCTTCTCCACTTATTAAAAAAGAGAGTCCAAGACCACGCGCTTTGGCTCCAACCCAGAATCTTGATTTCACTTCCTTATCTTGTAAACCATCACGAAAGAGCTGCTGTTAGAGAAGTTTCCCATGATCTCGGAGCTCGGCGGACTCACCTCATTAGCGAGCCCCTTCTTGCTGCGCTTGGATCTGGCCTAAATGTTTTAGGCCCCAGAGGAAGCATGATTGTAGATATTGGAGGAGGTACGAGCGAAGCCGCGATTGTTTCTTTGGGGGGAATCGTTGTCGCAAATGCGGTTCGTATGGGAGGCCACAGTCTTGACTCATCAATCATTCTACATATTAAAAATAGATATCACTTTCTTATTGGAGAACAAACCTCAGAAAAGGTGAAACTGAGTGTGGCTGAGGCTTCTCCAGAATTAAATCTATCAAAAGAATTCATTGAAGTGGGCGGGATTGATTTAACTGTTGGTCTTCCGCGGAAATTAAAGGTCAACTCTCAAATGATTGCACCTCCCGTGGAGCATTTTATCAGTGAAATTCTAAAGATAATAAAAAAATCATTCGAAGAGTGTCCCCCTGAGCTGGCGAGTGACATCGCCGAAAATGGGATCGTATTGGCTGGTGGAGGCTCCCTTCTTCGTGGCCTTTCAAACAGGATCACTAAGGAAATTGGTGTTCCTACACGCCTTTGTAAAAATCCCCTACTCTCCGTAGCAAAGGGCGGAGTAGAGGCGCTCAATGACAAATCTCTCCTTGAAAAGCTTGAAGCCGGCTGACCTTATGTTTTTAAAAAATCCCTGGATCATTCTTTTCATTGCAGGCCTTTTCGAAGTTTTATGGGCTGTTGGAATCAAGTATACCCATGGATTTTCCAAGCTCTTGCCTTCACTTCTCACCCTTTTCTTTTTAGCCATCAGCATGCTACTTTTGGCAAAGGCCAGTCAAAGCCTTCCCATTGGAACCGCTTATGCAGTTTGGGTAGGCATTGGAGCCTTCGGCACAGCCGTCCTCGGTATCTTTCTCTTTCAAGAGCCGCTTGGACCTCTCAGAGCGCTCTGTTTGGTCGGCCTACTGGCCTCTATCATCGGTCTTAAATTTTTGGCGTGAAGATTGATCCAAAGCAATCAATCCTTTTAGAAATTTACGTACCGATTCAGGTCAAGCCACCCCGATTCGTTGGTTTCGCGGTCAATTGTCCTTGCCGAGAACCATTCGTACTCTTTCCAAAATTGATCGCTCTTTCTGGATACTCCATAGATGTTAAAAACTTGAGATAGGTCTTCTTCTGATTTCACTGAGTTCACTTGATCGATGAATTGCGAGAGCTTCTCTGCTTTAACTTTCATAAAGAGATTGGCGTAGGAAGTGGCTATTCCTCTATAGACCGACAGGCTGTCATTTTTAAGATTTCTTCGCTCTTGTTCAAAAAATAACATCCCAACATTAAAATGATCTTTATTGTGAATCAGCGTAAAAGGAACATCTTCCCCTTCGACGTGGAGCAAAATGGTGTCTGGAAAGTACCGAACACCTAGTGGTTTGATTTGCTCTAGCTTTTCAAGAGTCTTATTCGACGGCCAGCTGGAATTGTTCACTTGGTGTTTCGAAAAACGAGAGGTCAACAGATGGTCAATCAGCTTTTCTTTGCTCGATGCGGACGTTTTTTCAATTTTAGAAGGTAGCTCACTTCCCGGATAGGGGTATTCGAACTTCATTTTCTCCTGAACATCACTTGTGACGATTTCGGCGACTCGCTTTGCAATGGACTTATTCTCCTCAGGGACTGGAAGATTCCATGAAGACCGAACTTCTTGCCGAACCTCTGGGTTGAGAAAACTTAAGAAGAGGTCTTCGGAGGCTATCCGTGAAATCTCCATATAAAGTCTCGAGTTGAGCTGGTGAAGTAAGGGCCCAAAAACATCATATCCGGCCGTCAAATTGTAATAGATGGATTCAAAGACATGGTAGTCAATCACCCAAACTGTCTTCGGAGTCTCTCCATGGAGCCCTCGTAAAACAGTGGCACTATCGAAGTGTCGGAATATGGTCAATAACGCATTCGTATTTTCCTTATCTCCGTTCCATATCCAAGATTCGTCCAATGAGATTTTATCTCTTTTTAACGAATCGTATTTAAAATCAAGAGCTTTCCAGTAGTTTTTTCTAAATCCAATGAAGGGATCAAAATCCCCTTTGATCTCAGCGGGCATCTCCATGACAGAAGCCACGTGATCGTAAATCTTTTTCGATGTGACGAGCGGGTCTTTTGATGGTTCAACAAACATCACCCAAAAATGGTCGTTGATCACATTCAATGCCGTTTGCCCTCGGCACACCGGACCCTTAATAAAGGTCATAACATGGTAGCCAGCATCCTGAAGGAAAAACTCATATCTGACTTGAGTTGGAATTTCTTTGAAAGTCTTAAATGGGTTCGATCCCGCTCGCCCGTAAGGGGGAAAAGCTTCAAGAGTCTTCCCCCAATCCGCCTTAAAAAACTGTTTTGTCCAAAGATTTCTCTTTTTTTGATTGAGAGCATAGGGAATGTGACTTTTATGAGTCAGTGTGGACGTAACAGGTCTAAGACGGTAGAAAAATTCTGAGCGCGGATCATCAAAGGGGTATCTTGTGGCGATCTCCTCGACCGGACCTGATTTGGATTTGGAACGAACCAATCGGAAAAAGATTTGGGGATGTTGATCAAAATAGAGATGAGCCAAAAAGAGATGCTCGTAAATATAACGGCTTGAAAGCTTCGACTGCAAAGTCTTACCGTTCAATAGGGCTTCCCAATCGGAAATCAGGGGAGCTAGCAACTTTTGGTTTAGAATTGCGTCCTCGCGATCTTTTAATACTGGTCCGGGCGCGCCTTTCAAAAGCCAGTTTTGAACTGTTTTTAATTCTCGAGGCTCTAGAGGAGGCAGGCCAAAGGGCATTCGCCCGGCGGGATTTGCTTTCTTGTATCTCTCCAGCTCTCGCTCAGAGGCCTCAGCGACACAGGTCCGACTCCATTCAGAGTCAAACTTTTCTTGCAATCCGGACTCCACTCCAGGAACTCGAGTCAACATCATCTCTAAAATCGAAATATCCTCTTTTGTTTGGGAGGTGACAGAGTAGAATTCCTTTTCACGCCAACCAGAAACATCGTGGGCATCTATAAAAAGTCTGGTTGGTGCCCTTGGCGTAAACGTCGGAAAATCGTAAATACTGGTTTGATTCGCCCCCCGCTCAGTGCCTGCAAAAGAAGACAGTTTCAACTGGCAAGGAGCATTGAAACAGGAGTGGCAAGCCACACATCGGGAATCAAAAATCGGCTGGATGTCTGTTGTAAAAAGGTCCACTCCATCAATCACGTTCGAAGGCGTAAGGTCCGGAGTCTTTGTGTTCTTTAAAAAATAGAAGGAAATGGCAACCACGGAGAGAGCCAGCAAGATGAAGGCGAAGCATTTTAAGGCTATAGATTTCAAAGTGATCCTCTCAGGTGAGTTGAGAGTCTACAAAATCAGAGGAAGGCTTGTCAGTCTATCTCTTATAGGAGCATTCTTATGTGAGGATCGACATGGCGCAACACTTTTGGGCCAAATCCTGAGTGCCACATTCAAACTATTGAACAACGAAGTTTACTTTTCACAAACCGGAGCGTTCGGATCCTGAGAGCAGATCCACGCCTTCATCATTTGAAGTTCTTTGGATTGCTGGCGATTCTCCTCTTTGAGCTTTTGATTCTCTTGTTTCAGTGAAGCAATTTCGCGGGTGTTGAGCGAAACTTGGGACGCCAATTGCTCCATTTGCTTAGAGGACATTTCACAAAGCTCTCCCTGCTTAGAGATTTGTCCCTGCTGCTCTCTAACAGCTTCGATCAAAGGAGCGACAAGCCTTGCGTAATCCACAGTCAGATAGTCATCCTCTGTTGAATGAACAATTTCAGGGAAAACGGCCTGAACGTCCTGTGCGATCACCCCAACCTCTCGGCGTTCGTTCACTTCTCGATCGATCCAGTTGTAGCTGACTCCATTGATTTTTAAAATCTTGTCGAGAGCTCCTTCGAGAGGTTCAATCTCTTCTTTTAAACGGCGATCGGAGGTGGTCGTCCATCCAAAGGTGGAGACCGCGACACTTGTTGGGTACATGATGGAGTATCCACCAGAAACCTCACAAGCTGACTCGCAACCCGCTCCAATCCATGAGGTTCCAGCGATGGATCCGTTGACATGAAGAGCCGTGGCCGGATTCGTTGTGCCGATTCCGACTAGTCCGGAATTAGTGATCGTCATCGCTTGGATTCCGTTGGCGGAAGTGACCCCGTAATCATAACGAGTGGAGTTGTTGACAATAAAACCGAGTGAGGCACCCGTCGATCCATGACCAGCGATGATAAAGTTGCCACCGTTGTTCCCTAGCTGCAGCGAGTTCCAACCTAAAGACGCTGCGTAGTTGTCAGACCCGTTGGAATATCTCGTATAGATCATATCTTGGCCATAAGTGCCAATTTCACCATTCACCTCGAGCTTTCGACCAGGAGACGTAGTTCCAATCCCAACGTTGCCAACTGAATCAATTGTCATCGCGGTGTTTGTGATTCCGCTCGCATAATTGTTTGATGTTCCAAAGAAGAGTTTTGAACCATTTGCACCATTTCCACCAGCAGAAATTCTAGCAGAAGGAAGGGAAGACGATTCCGTAGAAAAATCTAAGGTGGCCAATCTTTGATAAGGGTTTGTGTTGTCCCAGGCTCCGGAGGACTTAATGAGAATTCCGCCTAAACCAGTTCCGGTGTGGGTAGAGACCGCTGAGCTCTGCTGGACGTCCAATTTTGAGACTGGGCTTGAAGTCCCAATCCCGACGTTGCCGGCCGCATTCAGGAAAAGTCGATGTTCAGCGCTTGACCCTTGATAGAAAGAAAGGTCTTTAGTTCCATTTCCATTGGCGTCCTGTAATAAAACCCAGTCATCCAAACTTAAAGAGGCTCGGCGCGAAGTGGCGTGGGTGGAGGGTAGCACATTTATCGCATTTGTAAATTGACCTGTCCCAGTCGCCACAGTGAGTGGATTGGCCGGGATTGTCGTCCCAATCCCAACGTTACCAGAGCTAGCTATTGTCATCGCCGCTGTGGCGGTATTTAGGTAATCCGAAGCCCATGCTCCGTTGACTTTGAACTGAATCCCCGATTGAGAATCCTCTGTTGCT
>Ga0100403_1003651_pt1 | contig 11304 bp, 24 predicted proteins | sample CryGeymet201501t_FD_83663 | JGI IMG/M metagenome (GOLD analysis project Ga0100403, IMG submission 83663) | Groundwater microbial communities from Crystal Geyser aquifers in Utah, USA - Crystal Geyser metaG 2015-01t | ecosystem: Environmental > Aquatic > Deep subsurface > Groundwater | place...
AAATGGCGTGCTGTTGGCGGCGTGCAAACCGGCAAAGGCTTCGGAATTTTCTTCACGACATGTTTGCGCATCAACGCGCCATGTGTCTTCATATCCAATCCGCAACATCTTCATGGACCCTTTACCCGTGGATACGCGGAACCAATGGCGGGCAATACAACGGCGTGTCCACTTGGCTATTTCCGCCCATGTCTTTGTTTCCAACTGTGGTGATGTGTTGGCGGTGACGATCCCTTTACAAAAAGGACGGGTACACATGATCCAAATCGTCAACCACGCGGTTAATGCGGATTTTCCGATACCGTGGCCAGATGCTGTGGCCATTTGTATGGCATCAACGGCATTGCGCCCATCAAACATATGCTTGCGGACCTTTTCACCAATGGAATTAAGGTATTCCGCTTGCCAGTATTCAGGCCCTTCAAAACCCTTTAATTCCTTTTCACCCCATGGGAAGGCAAATTTAACAAATCCATAGGGATCATCGTAATATTTCGCAAATTCCTTGGCCAATTCTGAATCCAACGCTTCCATGGTCATCACAGGGCCGCCATTATGCCCCATCATTCCATTTAACATTGGCGATAAATTATCCATATTATTTATTTGACGCCTTTTTTTCTTGCCAAGTATTTGCCCCGTGACCGGTTGTCACTAAGCCATTGAAATATATAGAAATCAATATACACACATTTTGGCTTTTTTAATTTTATTAAAATTGTTTTTAATTGCATAATCAGGTATTTTCGCCATCAATTTTGATTTGTTCAGGGGGTTTCATCTTTGCCACGCGTTCACGGCCGCGCTGTAATTCAGTGATCAAATCGGATAACCCTTCAACCTCAACCTTTTCTTTTAATAAACCATGGTGTTTCATCATCATTTCAATGCCCTTGGCCTTTTCCGATTTAAATTCAAATTCAATAACATCGCGTTCAATCTCGATTCCGGCTTCCACAATTGTCACTGGACGCGCTTCCTTCACCTTGATGCCCGATATACCACGCAATTTATGGACGTTTTCAGGCGTGACGGTATAGGCCATTTCATACAACGGCTTGCCTGTCTTTTCATCCTTTTTGCCTGTATCAACAAATGTCACAAAATCTTCCGGCCTAAACATTGCCATGCGTGCCGCTTCCCTCAATATTGTATCGGCGGAATAGTCCATTTCATCTTCATTGGCCACGCGCTGTATGTTTTGTGTCTTCAACCACTTGATATATTCCTGTATTACAGGTTTTGTCAGGTTTTCTGATCCTGTGCGGTTCGCTGTCTTTTTGCTATACCCCGCCGCTTTTGCCGCACGCGTAATATTAAGGTCTATAATGTATTCACGGCAAAATTGCTTTTGTTTGGCGGTCAATTTCGCTTCGATGTCTTCATGATTTGGTGTGTTGTTTGTATCGCTCATGCCCCTATTATTCCCCATGATGTGCGCCCATGTCACGCATTATCATTATCATGTCCTATTTTTTGTTCAATAACTGATAAAAACGCTTGCATTATGTTCGCATTCTGATATTATACCTATGCGACTTAATTGATAAACACAAACAGAAAGGATTTATCATGTCAGAAATAGATCGTATTCAACGGGGTGAAAAACACATGCTTGATGGTTTACGCCCTATACCCACAACACATCACCACGATACGTTTGATGCCGCTATCATGAATTTAAAACAAGCGGTAAAAGATACCATGCAGGATAATACGCGCCTTCGTTCATATATCCGCCGTATGCGCAATGATGTTGCCGATGGTGTCCTTGATGCCGGCGATGCTTTTCATCAAATTGTGGGATATGCATTGCCAAATGAACCGTTATCACTTGATGACGAGTCATATGAATTGCCGCAAGCAAACGGTTCTGGAATTTGCCTTGATGCCGGTTCTCTCAATTTTACCGATGAAAACGGCAATCCTGTTCATTACAAACCAGAAGGGAATGAATAAAATGAAACGCTATGATGATGAATCCGTCACATCGGAAGAAAAAACCGCAATGATCCGTGCATTGATATACCAAATCAACACATTGGATGAACGCGTCAAACGCTTTGCAGAGCGTAATAAATTATCAAAAGAAACATGCTTGGTTTTTGATGCCGCCTTTGGTGATGCCCGTGACCTTGTAAAACAATTGGAAGGGGATGTGTGATGAAAATTGTAATTTATGATGGTGAAAAAATCATTGGTGAATTAACTTTAAAAGAATTCATGGCAAACACATTGCGTAATGGCGGGAACATTACAATAAATGCCGGTGCATATGATGGTAAAACTCTGTTGTGTTTTTGCGCCCTAGTTGATGAAGGTGATAAAAATGAAAAATAACACCGCAATCAAATCACTGGAACGCGAAGCCATGCAGTTGAAATTACTGCGCAATTTTATCGTTTCAACAACACAAAGTCAGGTTATTATTAACATCTATCAGAAAGGTGCGAAAAAATGATGGATATTCAATACGCAAAACAAATTCTTAAAACAGACTTGCAGGACAAGGCCCGTGATGGCGGCTGTCATTGCCCTGTATGCGGTCAATATGCCAAGGTGTATCGCCGGCAAATTGCGGCTACAACGGTTCGGCAATTGGCAAAGGTATATCATGAACATGGTGTTGGCGTTTATTTTCATGTGCGTGATACAATGTTGCGTGGCATGTCAGGTGCGGCCGACTTTCCAAAATTGGAATACTGGAACCTGATACGCCGCATGCCACATAATGAAGGCGATGACGGTAAAAAATCATCCGGTATGTGGAAAATCACACCAAGCGGTAAAGCGTTTTTGCAAGATCACTTGGCGGTGCCACAATATGCATTGGTGTATAATGGCAATGTTTTGGCCATGGAAGGCAATATGGTGAATGTGCGCCAATGCCTTGGTCAAAAATTCGATTATAACGAACTCATGGGAAGGCTTGTGTGATGGTAGCTTTTAATTTTAAAGAATGTTTTGCTGATGAAGTTGAGTGCGGAATAAAGCGCGGTTCGATACGTTCAAACAAAAAATGCAATGTTGGTGATGCAATCCAACTTTACACAGGACAAAGAACGAAGGCTTGTCGTAAATTGGGCGAAGCTATATGCATTGGTGTTGTTCCTATTCGCATTACCGATGATTGCCCTTGGTCAATGGATATGGATAACAAAGAGGGGGAAATATTATATGATTGTGAAAACCAACCCATTGAGACTCACTTATCAGCTTGTGAAGATTTGCCCGTAAATGAGTCAGAAACTTGGAAACCCTATGGACAGTTATTTTGATGAAAAAAGAAAAAAAGCATAAATTCAATGCCACCAATGAACGCATGAAATATAAATATCGCCGCCATTTGCGCCATATTGGCCAGCGCGATGAAAAAACTATTCTTGATGCCCTAAAACATATTCGTGAGTATGAATTATTCACAGATTTTGCTGGTTTTGATAAATATAATGCGGAATTTGCAGACAGATATATCCAGTCTCTAATCCGCAGAGATTTAACATTATCTTTTATTTCAAATAACATCCGATCAGTAAAAGAATTTTTACGTTGGTTGGAACGACAGCGCGGTTACCGCAGTAAAATCAATTATAATCATATTGATTATTTGAATATCCCCCGCAACCTTCAAAATACTGCAAAAGCAACGGAGTATCAAAAATCATATCAATACGAACAAATCATTCAAACAATCCGAAAAATGCCTTCAAAAACAGAAAAGGAAAAGCGGGATCAGGCCATAATTTCATTACAGGCATTATGTGGATTAAGAATTTCAGAATTGCGATCAGTGAAAATGCAAAACCTAATTGGAGAAGATGGACAATATTTTATTTATGTCACCCCTAAAAATATGAATGTTAAATTTGCAAAGACCAGAGAAGCAAATTTTATGACCTTGCCAGACGATATTAAAAATAATGTCTTGGATTGGTTTGAATATCTAAAATCACTTGGCTTTAAGGATAATGATCCTCTATTTCCCGTGATAAACAATCGATTTGGAACAACATCCTTATTGATACAAACAATGCAGAAGGATGGCATTAAATCCGATACAACAATCCGCAATATTTTTAGAACAGCATTTGAGGCCGCAGGTTTTGAATATATAAAACCTCATTCATTTCGAAAGACCATGGTTCGGCATACACAACATCAATCACCATCATTGTTTTCCAAAAGGACGATACAATGAAATTGAAAAAGATATTTGAAACTGTGAAAACAACCGTGGACGGAAAAACAGTTGTCATTGTTAAATTAGAATTGAAAGGACGGAAGCCATGATCCAACGATTTATGCGCACACGCACACCACAACAATTATTATTTATGGTTGATTCATGGACTTTGCATTTTACTTTTGTTCCTGCGGCCATTTTTGCACAAACAATGGAATTATCTGTTGGCGTTGTGTTTTTACAATCCATTGTGCTTATGTTCCAAATCCTTGCGCACAAAGAAATATCGCGTCAAATGGCTATTCTTCAATCAAAAATGAATTTTGTAAAAGATGTTGTTTCAACTATCAGAAGGGCAAAAAAATGAAAAATGTTTTACAGGTGATGAATGAAATAAATAACAAATACCGTTTCAGCGTTGAAACATCGCATATCTTAATCGGAGATCAAACCCATGATTTATTAAAAATAGAAATTGAAAAAATGAATTTCAGCAACGGTTTATCCAATAAACTGATGGATGATATGCCTGAACACATCATAACATTCATGGGAATACCTTTACGCCAATGCCCGCAATTGCCAGAAAGGTCATATGTGGTTATCGGTTCAAACAATCAAATAATAGGATATGGGAATTTGTAAAATGCAAAAATTAAAAACATCTTTGGCTATTGCCACATGTGGAACAACAATGATTGCGAGTGCGTTTACCGTTGTTTACAGTGTCGCAACATTATTATCACTGATATTTCAAATAGAAACGCCAGATTTTATAACAATTATTGGGCCAACATCCGTGTTTATATGCACTGTTTTTGTTTTGCTATTTATCTCGGGGATATTAAATGACCGGTAATCAATTTAAAAAATGGCGTAAAACCATCATGAAGATGTCACAATCCCAATTGGCCAAATCAATCGGTGTTGGCCGGACAACGATATACATGATTGAAAGCGGGCAAATCGATGTTGATTTGCGAACACGCCTTGCCATGGCCGCCCTGTCTATGGGCTTAAAGGATTATAAGGTACCGGAATAATCAAACCTGTTTAATAAATTCATCAGGTATCGATAGCAATGCTTTATAAAATACATCAAGAAAAGGTGAATAATCCATATTGATCGTGCATGGCACTTCACTTGTTATTTGGATTGGATAGCCGTTAAAAACCCCTTGTGTGATAATGTCAAACGCGCCTTGTCCCTGCATGCCGTTTGGTGATGGTAAGATTGTCACATTAAAACCATGCGCCGTTATACGATCCTTCAATTGTGTTAAAGAAATCCCTTCACGGCGCATGGTAAGATTTATCCCTGTTTTGATAATGATGATTCAACCGTTACAGGCGGTTTTGCATACTGTTGTAATAATGCGGATTGGATATGATTATGATTACGCAATTCCATGGCAATATTATCCAATGCTTCGCGTGTTTTTCTTTGTTCAAGCAATGTCATATCCACAACATCCAATGATGCTTCCATGATTAAAAACAATGGATCGAACGCATCACGCGGTTCCACGCGTTTGCTCTTTTTGTCCATCGTTGATATGGCTGTGACGATGGCAACACCCAATGCGCGGATACGCAAGGCAACTTCATCGTTTTCAATGGCGGCGCGGGCTTCCGCCTGTGCATCCTGTGATTGTTCCATAATAGATTCCTTTCATAAATGGTTATGACCCCGCTTTATTTATACATGCGCGGGGCCGAATACATGTTTTATAACTGGCTATCTGTCAGTGGGGAAGGAAGGCCAGTTATAAATTCTTAAAACCGGCCGGCGTTTTCTGGCATGTGTGATTCCGGTTCACCATAATATAGCGGCAGATTTGTTTCATTGCGGACACGATCGCACGCATGGTCAAAAGCATCATTCAACACATTGTCAATGCGGTATAAATCATAAAACCACTTGATCGTTCCTGAATTCAAACGATAACGCAAACGCACACAAATACGGTGCGCATCGCCACCTTCAAAAATCGGAACATTGATCACGAAAAAGTCAGGCAATTGAATTTTTTGACCTGATGCATCCTTGTGTTCGGTTGAAAACTTGATTTCATGTTCACCAGATGACAGTTTTTGTTTTGAAACAACCGAATCTTCGGAATAAATTTGCAAATCACGCGACAATTCCAACATTTCCAACGGATCGGCAAATTTTGGCTTCAAACTTTGGATCGGGAATTTATCATCATCATTGGCCACAACCATTTCAACAATGCGTTCTTCCATAAAAATTGAAAAATCACCAGTGGACATTGCTTCTGCGTTATTGCTTAACCAGTATTTGAAATCCTTGGATAACGGAAACTTAAATGACACACCATGATCCATAACATTCCGCCACGTTGTTATCCGATCCTTCTGGATGATAATTCAAAATTGTCTTTAAACGCGCATCCAATGAATTTCCATTTAATGATGCTTTCCCGAAAATAACGGAATTTTTCGCTTTAAATCGATTTGTCAAATCAATGAAACTTGTCAATCGCGTCACTTCGGATACACCTGTGCGGCGTTTTGGCTTTAAACGATATTCATCAAGGTGTCGCCTGATTGATACAACTTCTTTGCCTTTTGGAACCACCAATAATGCGGCACTTTCATGTGAACCCGCCTTAATATCAATCAATTCCGCCTTGCTGTTATCTTTGACAACATCTGCCAATCCTTCATGGTCAGGCGTTGCACTTACATTCATTGTTTTATTGTCCATAATATATTCCTTTCATTTATGGGTTTAAAATTTATCCAGCTTCTGTCATTCCTTGGCGTTCAATATCGCGCAATCTTTTGCGTTCCAACTCGTCATCCAAGGTCAATTGACGCGGGTTTTCACGCGTGAAATTACCGTCTTCATCTGTGAAATACATACCCGCGCGGCCTTTTGGTGCTTTTGGCATCTTGGTCACAACTTCTGGATAAATTTCACAAACTTTGTCCTTGTGATTCATCACAAAATCCAATTTCAACGTCAATGACGCTTTGTGTGATCCCGCGCGATCCATACACGCATCTTGTATTTCCTGAACACATTTGCGCATTTCTTCGCTTAATTCTTCCGCCAAAGCACCCCCACTTAATTGTGTCAACAGTGCATGAAAATTTGTAATTCTCTTATCAACCATAATTTAACCTTTCTGTTTTTTATATCGGACTTTTAATTGTTGATAAACACCGCGCGTGCAAAATCCCAACACACACGTTGATGTTTCAAAACCATTTTGAAATTTTTTGTAATTTTTGTGCGTATAAACACGATCAGGTTGCCCCACCGTACCCGCAACGGCTTTCCGCCGTAATCTTTTTGCTACTGTTCCACGCATGTTCTTTCCTTTCTACATTCCGCAAACGTCTGGGCCATACCCTGCCGCAACGCATAATATCGCCGGCAACCATGCCAATACGAAAAAAAACGCCGCGCCTATGATACTGGCAACAGACAATAAACCATATTCAATAACTTTATTCATGTGAATTCCCCTTTGTTGTTAAGTCGCAAAAACATGGTATGTTCTTGTCATGGGCGCGTCAATAATTATTTTGACTTTATTCAAATTTTCCTACCTCATTCCCCCAAACATCAAATCCCGCGCGGTTTTCACGCGAAAACAATTCAATGCGCGGGCCGGCACAATACTTTTTCACACGGTCATATGCTTCATCGGGTTTGCGCGAATGTTCACGGCGTTGCGCCACAATCACTTCATGGATCGACTTGCTCAATCGTTTTGGCTTTCCACGGCGACCAAGCAAACAAAATTCCGCATTTTTGCGCGTGGTGTATCCTTGACCAGTGAACAAATCTTGTGATGTGTATGCCGGAACCACAACCCCCTTGGCGGTTTTAACATACGCGGCCGGCGTTTTATTAACCTTGATCCAAACAAATCCCATGGATGAATAGGTGAAACCCCATGCGTGCATCACGCGGAACGCCTGTTCCAGATGCGGTGAAGTCGTCCACAAAAACAACCAACAATCATCGTGGCAAATATCGACAACAGGCATGGCGCATATGTCATCAATCGACATGCGTGAATAATGCTGTGGCCTTCCTTCCTTGCCTTTATCGGTCCATGTGACATGATTCCATGGGGGATCGGCTTTCACGCACCGGTATTTCTTTTTCGTATCAAACATCAAAACACCGTCATGCCTTTCACACCATGGGATTGCAAAATATCCCAAATCTGTTTGATCGCATCCGCGCCGTTTTCCGCCCGAACGATATAATAATCAAACCCAAGATCGTTTATTCCCTTCTCAAACGTCTTTTGATTTTCCGATTGTTTTTGTGTTCCAACCTTGATTTCAATGAATATCGTTTTTCCACCGCGTATCCATATTTCCAAATCCGACAAACCAACGCGCAACCCCAACGCGGTAAAAAAAACACGCTTGAATGTATCGCGTAATAATTCGTTGGCCGGATGGTTGAACATGATTTGTTTGGTATAGGCTTCAACCTTATACAAAAAATCCGCACAATGACGTTGCACGATTTCTTCCGCATGTGATTTTTTCTGTTTGTATTTTACCGGACGTTTTTTGATCAAATCACACCCCCTAATAATAAATAATTATATTTATATAAAGAATGTTGTTTATGTTGGTACGGTGGATAAATCGGATAAATTGGACCCAACGCCAAAACCCATAACCGTTTATGCCTTGTGCGCAACCTGTGGAAAACCATGTATATCAATGTATCAAACCGCCTGTTATACACAGACAAAACCCCTAACAATTTATTTAACAGACTTTTACAGTATGTTTTCAACAAAGTTATCCACATATTAAACACCATCGCTTTCAAGGGCTTTTTCAACCCGATAAACATTATCCCATTCAGGCTGTATTTTGTAATTCAACCATTTTGACATTTGTGCCGAATCAATGGAATGTGATATGCACCATTGTTCCCGTGATAACTTTGTTTTCTTGATCCGGCGTTTCCATTTCCTGATATATTTTTGTTTCTTTTGTTGATCCGCAATTTTATCCGCCCATGTCACCATTGCTTAATTCCTTTGTTGTTTATGGCTTACCGTACGATAATAACAAAAAAAAGTCTATTTTTTTCTTGTCACAAACATGTCAATTTTTTCTTGACTATCAATTTTACATGGCATATTGTTCAAATGCGACTAAACAGAAAGGACAAAACAATGAATACAAATATTGCAATGCAAAACGCCTTGGATCGTGTTACAGAATGGCGTGCTAATTGGGATGCCCGTGATGCTGAATTAAAACGGTTACTGGCCAATGACCCAAAATATCAACGCCTGAAACAAATTTATGATAATAACGATGCACCGCGATTTGCCTATGGAATGGCCGGCGGCGCACAAATGTTGAATTATTTGTTTTCGCCAGAATGTAAAAAACGCAATTATGCCCGCCGTTTGATGCGCGCGCGTACTGTGTATTTTCAAAAACAATTATCGGATTGGAAGCTGTAATGGATATTTTTGACAGATTAAAAAATCTCGATGCCGCTGAACTTCATTTATCCCGTGCGATTGAATCATATGAAGACATGAAAATGACATGTGAACATCTGTATTCGGCACTGGATGAAATAGAATGTGAACGCGAATACTTGATACAAACGGAACTTCCCGATGTAAAACCTGTGCCAATGAAAATTGGTATAATTCAATTTTAACAACCAAAGGAAATAACCATGTCAAACGAACTTATTACGATTAATGAACAAAACCCATTGGAAGTGTTTCAACCAGATAAAGTGAGCGATATTATTGATCGTGTTCGCAAAGAAGTTGAATTATTCGTTGGCGACCCATCAACGGAAAAAGGCCGCGCCGAAATTGCGTCATTCGCTATGAAAATCCGAAAAACAAAAACCGGCATCGACACACTTGGAAAAAATCTTGTGGCTGATTGGAAGGAAAAATCAAAGGCTGTGGATGCGGAGCGAAAACGCGTGCGCGATGAACTGGATAAAATGATTGAAGATACATACCGCCCCGTGCAGGAATTTAAAGACCGCGAAGCCAAACGCGTGGCCGAACACGAAGAATCAATCAACTGGATTAATCAACAGGGATTTGTGGCCCAAGACCATGATTCATCTATGATACGGCAAACATTGAATGAATTAAAAACATTCTATGAAAACCGCGATTGGCAGGAATTTGAAATACAGGCCAAATCAGTTTTTGAAACATCATTAAATAATCTTCAAACGGGTTTAACCAACCGTATCGCGTACGAAGCCAATCAACGTGAATTGGAAGAATTGCGCAAAAAAGCGGCAGAAGAAGATCAACGCCGGCGCGAAGCGGATATTGCCAAAAAAGCGGCAGAAGAAGCAGAACGCCGCGTGCGCGATCAGGCCGAGCGTGAAAAACAGGAATTGATAGACATGGCACGTAAGGCCGAGGAAGACAAAGAACGAGCCATACAGGCCGAGCGTGACCGCCAAGCAGAAGAAAAACGGCGTGAAGATCAGGCGAAAGCCGATGCAGAGCGTGCAGAACAACAGCGCATTGCGGATGAAAACCATCGCGCAAATATTCATGTTCAAATCGGCGAAGGATTGATGGAAGTGTTAGATAACTGTATTGATGTTGATACAAATCAAACGGATTGGGCAATTGCCATCGGCGAAGCCATCATTGATGGTAAAATCCCGCATGTCATTGTAAAATACTAACCATGAAACAATGCGGGGCCACAGGATGTGATACAAAAATCAAACGCCGGCATCATTATTGTATGCCGTGCCTATCCCGCGCCCCGCGTTCCTTGCGTCAATCCCTGTTTGATGCGAAACGATACACCGGTGGCAAAATGCTATTACAGGCTTTAAATGATTTGCGCGAATGGTTTGCGCAATATCCAAAACGAAAGGACCAAAAAATGAACCAAGAACAAAGAAACGAAACGGTTGAAATCGATGCCGAACAACGCCGTGTCACCGATAAGGGAATCGCCTTATGGGATGGCCGTGAAAAAACCGATGAAAACGGCAACCAACGCGAGGTATGGCAATGGGTACCAAAATCAAAGGTTACGCAAATTGACGATACAAAATGGGAAATGCCATATTGGTTGGCCAAGGAAAAGGGGTTTAT
>Ga0100403_1003653_pt1 | contig 11301 bp, 9 predicted proteins | sample CryGeymet201501t_FD_83663 | JGI IMG/M metagenome (GOLD analysis project Ga0100403, IMG submission 83663) | Groundwater microbial communities from Crystal Geyser aquifers in Utah, USA - Crystal Geyser metaG 2015-01t | ecosystem: Environmental > Aquatic > Deep subsurface > Groundwater | place: USA...
AAAATAGATAAGTTTGAACAAGTAGCTGTTAAATATTTACAAGGAAAATTAGGTGGGAAGGACGTTATGAATAGTAAGGCTGTTCAATGGCTGTTGAATACAGATAATACTCTTGATGATATGTTAAGTGGTATGGGTAATAGAGAGAAATCTGTAACTACTGAAATACTTATTGCTGTAAGAGAATATAATAAAAATAATCCTGAAAATAAAATTAAGTCTTATGATCACCCAAGTTTAAGATTAATTTACGAACAACATATAGCAAGTAGTTTGGGTAAGGCTGGAATAAAAATAGATTTGCCAGGTAATTTCTTACATCAAATTCCTGATTTAGAACGTAGTTTAGAACATAATGAAGTTGCTGTTCCTTATGCTATGTTTGCTAATAGTATTGAAGAAGCTAATGAATTATTAATAAAAACAAAAGAAGCTGGTAATGAATTAAAAGTTATTGATGTTCGTATTCCGGCATCTTCAGAAGTTTCTATGTTTGCTGGAAAGGTTAAATATTTTTTAGATACTGATGCTAATGTTATTAAAATGTCTAATGGTTTTGTTAAATCTTCTGGTTCTGACCATGATGGGGATAAAGCAATGACTTATAGACAGGAGATAAATAAGGATGGAATAGTTCAACCATTTACCTTGATGAGTCAAATGTTTAATCAATTTTACAGTAATTTAAGTAGTGAAGCATTTGTCGATAGGTCTGTTAATAATGATTTGGAGTTTGATGTTTTAAAACAATGGGTTAATCAAAAAAGTAAATCTATTCAACCATCTACTCAACCTACTGATGTTAAACCAGAAGTACAAGAAACAGAAATTAAAGATAGTTATAAATCAGGCTCAATAAATGATGTAACTGATATAGCACAAAAAATGGGGTTTGGTGGAAAAGCTGTTGGTAGGTTTGCTATTGCTACTAAATTAATGTCTTTACTAAGTAGTTATAAAGCTGAATTAAAACTACCTATTACTTTTAGAGGTAGAGAAATAACACATTTTACTAATGAAAATTTAGATGATGTTGCTCTTTTATTACAAGCTGCTTTAGATATTGGTAATGACCCTATATTAACAGAAACAGGCTTTGCAGAAACTACTATTGATGTAGGTAATGCAATGATACTTTCTGGAATAAAAGGAGAAGAAGTAATTAAATTTTTAAAGAGTGATGCTATACAGAAATTAAATGATAATTTTCAAGCTCAAAATTCCGTGTTCAATACTAAAAATAAAACTAATTTCAAGTCTTATTTGAAAAAAGTAAAAACTGACAATACTGATTTGTTAGATTTTATTCAATTTAGTGAAATTGCAAATGATTTAAGTGCTTTAATAAGTTTTGTTCAGTTAGATAAGAGTTTACCTAATAATGCTCAACTAACAGATTCTATTTTAAAATCTACTAATAATTTTGATAATTTAAGTTTTGATGTTAGTGGGCTTATGAATAGAGAACTTTATAAACATAGATTAAAAGTATTGACTGCTCAACAATATGTTTATGAAAATACATTGGTAAGTGCTAATCCAGAAGTAAAAAAAATAATTACTTCTTTATCCAAAGAGGTTAATAATTCTTTTGAATTAGAGAAAAAATATCAAGGACAAGTAGAACAGTATTTATCTCAAAAGTTTCTTAAAAAGAAAAGAGATAATGTTTCTAATTTTATTTATGGCTTATCTAAAAAAATGGAAGCTATTTATAATCAAGTAGTTTTAAATGCAGAAACAAAATTTAATTCTGAAACTGGTGCTGATATAGAAGCTCTTTATGAAGTAGGTCTTTATGGCGAAGAAGCATTTAATGAAATGATGTATAACTATAAGGATTTAGATACTGATAAAATAATTGAAGAATTAAAAGAATACTCTTCAATTATTAGTATGGCTGAAAAGTCAGAAATGTTTAAAGGTAATTCTTTCTTTGATTTCTTACAATTTAAAGATGTTGATGGAAAGAAATTAATGAGTATTAAAAAAGATTTTAAAGCTACTGATGAAGTGCTTTCTAAATTCAGAGAGGATTTTAAAAAAATACAAGAATTAGACCCTGATTTAGCTAATGATATTATAGATTATCAACTATATAGATATGGCACTAATAATAAAATAGGTAGTTATATCGAGGGTTTACCTATGGATATAAATGTTATGAGTTTAGATTTAGCTTCTAAAATTATAAAGTCTCCTTCAAAATTAGAAAGTCTTAAAAAAGAAATTAAAGTTAATTTAATGGTTGCTAATAAAGGTATGTTAATGAATTTTAATAGTGTTGGGGTTTTGAATAAGTATTCTGGAGCTAAAAAATTAGCTACTGTTAATGATATTGTTTATGAAAAAGTTAAAAGAACAACAAAAGATAAAAATGGAAATGATATTATAACAGAAAATTTTGTTAAAGCAAATATTGGTAAATTTGAAGCTGATAATAATTTTACGGCATACAATGTTGAGGCAGTAAAAACTATTCCTCAATCTGAAATTAACGAAACGAAAAAGAAGTGTAATGGCTAAATGTCCTAATATTAAACATCCCGATTGGATAGCTCTTGAAAAAAAACATGGAGAGAATGGTGCATGGAAAAAATACATAGAGAATAACTATGAAATTCCAAGCATTGAAAATGGTAATGTTAAAAGCAAGGAGCCAATAAGTATCAATAAAGTATTTAATGGAGTAAGAGATTTATTTTCTGCCAAATCTACCCTAGATACTATTGATAAGCATCCTGATATGTTTAAAAGAATAGTTGATAATCTTAAAAGATTATATCCTGATATTCGTATTCAAGAAGATTATTTATTTGATGAAGATGGTAATGTAGTAAATATTCCTCCTGGGAAAGTTGGTATGCATTATCGTAGTGCTTTAACTTCTGCTATTGCTTATGCTAATGATGCTTATATGGAAACGGTACCACATGAGTACGTTCATGAGTATATTGATATGTTTAGAAATACAGATATTATAAGAAAGGCTATTGATAAGTATGGTGAGGAGAGATTAGTTACCTTGATAGGTAGAAAATATACTGGACAACAAATGAGCAATTCATTTGAAAAGTTTTTAAATGATTTCTGGAAGATGGTTAAAGGTATTTTTTCTTCTCCTAGTGTTATTGATGAACTAACTGATGCTTTTGCTAAGAATGAAAGGTTAGGGACTCCCTTATCAAGAGGTACTGCTATTTATAATTATCAAGATATTGCAAAACCATTAAGTTTTGGAAAGAATAATATTTCTGATTTTAATGAAGATATTGAAGCTGAAGCTAAAGACTTAAAAGAGATTACCAATGATGAGGTTGCTCAATCTATAGAGAAAGAATTAATAAGTGAATTTGCTGGTAATAATCAGGAAGAAGTATTGGATAGGTTTGGTGCTTTTTGGACACGTACTGCTAGGGGTATAGCTGGAATTAAAGACGATAACCGTAAAACTAAAAATATTGCTCCTGTAGATGAATCTATTGTTGCTTATGTTAATGATGTTTTACCTAACAATAGAGATAATAAAATTGCTTTAGCAAAGAAGTTTGTGGGTGAAGATGTTAAATTAACAAGTGAACAACAAAGAATTTATGACAATATTCTTAGGTTAAGAAAAGGAATAATGCATCATGAATTAATTAAAGATAGTTATATTGATGGAGATAAAGTTGTTAATAAAGAAGTTGTTGATAAGATAAATCTTAATGATGTACAAAAACAATCTGAAAAAATTAAAGAAAATTTAAAATCTAAAAATAAATTTTTACGTTGGTCTGCTGAATTACTTACTAAAGGATTACAATATGTGGCTAATACAAGAATGTGGGCTAATTACCTTTCAGGAAGTGAAAATAGTTTGTTTTCAGAGATTACAGTTAAAGGATTATTAAATGGCAGAATAAGTTTTTCAGATTATTATTTTAAGTTTAACGATATAGTTTCTGGAATAAGTACTTCTTTAAAAGAACATTCTACCTTTCACAATAAAAAAAATACAATAGAAGATTTTGAAACTACCACAATTGTATTAGATAAAAATATAAATAAAGATTCTTCTATTGATGAATTACAATTAACCAAAACAGAATTATTAAATATTTATCTATTAGATAGAAGGGAAGGTGGAAGATATAATCTTACTAAGAATGGTATAAGACCAGAAAATATTGAAGGAAGAGATATTAATTTAGATTATGCTTTTAGATTAACGGATGATCAAGTTGATAATGTCAATGCTCTTATCAAAAATGATGCTGATATGATGGAGGCTGTAGCTAAAATAGATGAAGCTATGGAATTGGGTCATAATATGCTTAATCCTATACATAAAAAATTAAATGGTTTTGATTTAGAAAAACATGAGAATTATTTCCCTGTATTTCATGGTAAACATACTGGCGGTAAAAAGAAAGAAAAAAATGTTATTGAAAATCAGAGGTCATTTAGAATGTATGTTCCAGAGGGTGGTGGTCCTGTTAAATTGGAAGACCCGTTTAAAACATTATCAAATTTACAAATGGCTAATGCTACTTATATTGGGTACGCTATTCCTATACATAATGCTCAACTTACACTTAATTCCTTAAAAGGTAATTTCTCTAAAAAAGATTCTCGTGAACGTATGTATATAGAGCAATTAGAGGGTACTTTACAAAAGATACAAGACCCTTCCTTATTGTATTCAACACAAGGGGAAGATAAAACAAGTAGGCTTATGAGTAAGGTTCAAGGTAATTTTACAGTAGCTACATTAGCTATGAATGTTGGAGTTATTTTTAAACAACAATTATCTTTGACTACTGCTGAAATGGAAATTAATTCTAAGTTTTTAAGACAAGCTGGAACAAGTTTAGGACCTTTTAATATTATCAATCCTATTGATTTATTTAGACAACTTAGTTTAACTGGTAAAGAAACGATGTTACCTGTTGAATGGAAAAATCAAATTAATGATAAAGATTATCAAGAATTATTAAATAATGATCCTTTAATGAGAGAAAGATTTTCTGGTTTAATTTCTACTGAATCAGGAGAAGCTATTATGTCTAAGGATAGTGCTGAAGATAAAATTAAAATACCTTTTCTTAAAAAGAACGGTAAAGCTGTTTATATGAGTAAAGCAAGAGTAATGATGGGAATAACAATGATGGATAGCCTTGCTATAATAAGAATATATAAAGCTGTAAAGTTAGAAACTGAATCGAGAATGAATGAGCCGGGCTTTTCTAATTTAACAGAGGAACAAATATTAGCCCATAATTTAGCTAGGCTTCAAGAGATTGTAGATAAAACACAACCTACATTTGACCAAATAAATAGAACAGGTTTGGCTAGAGATAGTAATCCTTTAGTAAGAGCTTTGACTATGTTTACTTCTGCTACTTCTAAAATGAGTATGGAATTAATAGATTCAATGATTGATGTAAATCAAAATTATTCAAAACAAAATTTATTAAAACTTTTAGGTAGAGTAAATAATTTAGGAGTAAAAACTGCTGTACAGTTAGTGTTAATTGATATGATATGGCAAGGATTAAGAGGTGGATGGGATGAAGATGAATGGGAAAAATTACCTGAAAAAATGTTGCTTACTGGAGTTATGAGTACTGCTGGTTCTACACAAGGAGTAGGTACTGCATTAGGGATGTTTCTTTCTCAATTAGATAGTCAACCATGGACAAGAACTTTACAAGACCCTACACAAATTATTGTTCAAGAAGCAATGAATGCTTCTGCAAATTTAGCAAAAGGTAATATTGGTAAGGCTGCAAAACAAGGTTCACAAGTAGTATTTAAAACATTAGGAGTTCCAACAACGCCATTAACATTTACTTCTGGTTGGGTTTCCAAATTAACAGAAAATTAATTTAGATTATTAACAAATTAAAATTATCTTTGTTGTATGAATTGTAGTGAATTAAAAATAGACTTTGATATTTGTCAAGTTGACTGTGGCACTTTTTTGTTTACAGATAATACTTGTTTTCACAAATACGTAAATCCATATTATTGTGTTAATGGATATAATGTTCCTGGTGGAGTAGATGTAAATGATTTTGGAACAACATTGTTTACATGGGTAATGCCTGATGGAACTATTATAACAGATGTTGATTTAGGATATAGAGTAGGAACTAAAGCAAGAATTACTGTTGGATTAACTTCTGGTACTGTTGGTGATGTTACTATTACTTTGGGTCTTATTAATTTAGCTATTGTTAATTTTAACACAAGTTTATCACAAACTGTTGATGATATTGTTACTATTATAAATTCAAATTCTGAAAATACAAGATGGCAATCTTTTAGACCGGATCCTAATGTAGATGAATTTATTATTGAATCTATGGATTATGGTGTTACTAACAATAACAAACAGTTGGTAATGACTATTAATTCGGGAGATATGGTATTTAATATTGGTACTGGATTAACTTCTGGAGCTAATGGATTTACAGATGAATATTCATTCTCAATGGATAAAATTTATGGTGTTCAAAATTATTCAGGAGAAATACCTTCAGGAGTACATACTATAACTTATAAAATATTTGATGTTGATGGTATTGAAGTCGCTAGAATTAAGAAACATATTTTGGTAGATTATACTGAAAGAAATACTATCAAAGCATGGATATTAAAAGATAAAGATGGTTCTTGTGGTTGTGATGGTAAGTTAGATGAAAGAATAATTGAATTAAGAATATTGCTTGAAAGAGCTAATGTTCAGTTTGATTGTGAAGATTATAAGTGTACAAACAAAACTATAATTAAATTTAATAAGTTAGCTAAGAATATTTGTTTAGATTGTTAAGAAATGTTTGAAACAATAGAAGAAGCATTTAATCATACAAAAAGGATTCTGATTGCAGGTCCTTGTTGTTCTTATGTTCAGTTTAAATCTGTTTATTCTGGAGATAATACTGATTATGCTAACATGGATATTCTTTTAGAAGTATATTCAGTAAACAAAGTAGAAGAAAGGACTTGTATTTTTGAAGGTTCTTTTTTACCGAGTACTAATTATTTTTTAGATAATAATTTAGGTGATGCTACTTATGTTTTTGTTTTAACATTAACATATATACCAGATGGAATTGAAGAAGAAATAACATTAACAGAAGAATTAGAAATTTGTTTAGATTGTTGTTTAGATAAAAGAGAAGATTTAGCTTCTATATTAACTAGAAAAATGTCTTCAATATCTTGTAAAATACAAGATTTTAAAGCTATTGGTAAAAAAGTTTTTGATTTAGAGAGTACATATTTTAAATTAAGTAATTTATATTATTTGCTTAATGATAAAAATTGTAGAGGGTTGATAGATTTATCTTGTGAAGAAATAAATAAAATTGATTGTATAATTAAAAAAATAAACTAAAATGTGTGGATGTTCTAAAAAATGTAATTGTGATAAAAAAATCTTCACTAAAGATATAAATTATGATGGTACTGTTGCTAGCTGTTTAGATCCAGAAGGTACTTTATGTCCTCCATATAGTTCTTTTAATGCTTATTTAGAATTATTAGGGGCTAAATTATGTGAATTAATAGCTATGGGAGGAATTGTTGGACCTCCTGGTCCAGCTGGACCACAAGGTGAAATGGGAGCAGATGGAGGTGCTTGTACTCTTTTAGTTGATATATCAGTTAGAATAGATGGTACTATTGGTTTATTTTCTACAGTAACTGGTGGTTCAGGCAATTATACTTATAATTGGATTGTCGAACAAGGACCTTTAGTTGGTCATACTATTGATGGTTCTTCAACAGGAGATATGATAGCAATATTACCTACTGTTTATTTTGTTTTGGGTCAGGCTGATGAGCCTGGTATAACATATGCAATATATCAAACATTATTTAAAGTAATTGTTACTGATACTATTACTGGATGTATAAGTGAGGCTTATTTTATGTATCACAAATTAGGTGCTGCTATTCCTTAATTTTTAAAAATAAAAAAATATGAGTTGTTCAAGTTGTCATAAAGACCCATGTGGTTGTTCTTCCAATCATGGAAACGAAAATTTCTTAACAGAAGAAGTTAGATATAATGGAGAAAATTTTTCTTGTAAATCTGATAAAGAAATATCTTTGTCATCAGGGTTAACATTGTCAAGTATAATATTAACTATTTATACTAAATTATGTGAATTTAAAGCCTCTATTGTTTCCTTAACAGGAACAGTTTATAATTTAATTAATGGACACATTATTCAGGACAATAGTACTGATATTATTCAACGTGCTAAATTAAGTTTTCAAGGCAATGTAAATATTACTGATGATGCTGGTAATAATAGAACTATTGTAGAGGTTTTATCTGGATCTACTGGTGCTCAGGGAGAACAAGGATTTAGTTTATTACATGGTGTTATTGTTCCTGGAGGTGGTTTAGGTATTGATGGAGATTTATATGTTAATTTGGCTTCTGTTAATTTAGATTTGTATGAAAAATCTGGTGGAGTTTGGACTGATACTACATTAAATATGAAAGGGCTTCAAGGGTCTGCTGGTGCTAATGGAACTAACGGAATTAATGGTACTAATGGTGCTAATGGTGTTGATGGATTAAATATTTATCAAGGTGTTGGTGCCCCAGCAAGTGGATTGGGATTTAATGGAGAGTCTTATATCGATAGCACTTCAGGAGATTTATATCATAAAATTTCTGGTTTTTGGATAGTAACAGGAAATATTTATACTGGTGCTATTGCTGGGGTAGAAGATTTGTTTGCTGCTCAAAGTACTGTTATACAAAGTATTGTTGGTAATGATTCTGCTCAATTGGTTTTTTCTAATGATAGTACAGGAGGTAATTTTGACTATACTAATTCATGGATAACTAATACATGGACTGCTTCAGATAAAAGAACAAATATATCTTTTGGTTGTGTTATTTCTTTAGAGGTTAATGGTGTTAATTCTACATTTGAGAATAATGTTAATTTTGTTATTAAGAAAAATGGTAAAGCTATTTTTAATGGTATTATTTCTGTGCCTAAAGGGACTTCTAATGGAACAATAATCAACGAAACATTTAATACTATTGCTACTAATTTTGTACTTGGAGATATTGTTACTTGTGAAATATCTACTGTTGGATTAGGAAGTATGTACGGTTCTTTTTCAGGAAAAGTACAAATTGGTTCTCTTTTTTATAACGTACAATTATAAAAATACTTATTATTGCATATAATTAAATTAAATATAAATCAATAAAAAAAACACAATGAAAGTATTGGAAAAAGAAAATGTAAAATCTAATGATTTAAAAGAAAATGAAATCACTATCGGAGAAGCTTATGGTCTTCACGAAGCTATTTATGATCTAAACACAAGTTGTCCTTCAATTAAAGGCAGAATAATTTTTGCATTACAAAAGAATGAAGGAAAAATTGAGTCTATTTTAAAAAAAGCTGAAAAAAAACGTAAGGAAATTGTTGATAAATATGTTAAGATTGATAAAAAAACTGGTCAGTATATTCTAACAGAATTAACTGAAGAAGAAATTTCTAAAGGTGTTCGTGCTCAATTTATCTATAAAGATGAAAATGGTAAAGCGGAGGCTGAAAAAGAAATTCAAGAAGTTCTTAATGAAAAAATAGAGATAGATTTTCATAAGATAAGAATGGCTGATTTTGAAAATTTAGACATTGTTCCTATGAGAAATCAAAAGATAGGGTTGTTTATTAAATATTTTATTACTGAAGATGAAGGTGTTTTTTTAGAAAAAAAATAAATTTTTAGATGACGAATAAGACAAATCAAATAATAGCTATAATTGGAGGATATAGTTTTTCAGGATTATATTTACATGCTACAAAAGCATTGACAAATATATATGCAATGGAGTTTTTGGAGTTTTCAATAACTTTATTTAAAACAGGTGTTGTTGCAGTTGTTGGTGGTTTTTGTGGTATTGCTGGAAAAGAAGTTTTTAATTATGCTATTAAAAAAGTTAGAAATAGAAAAAAAATAAATGTAGAAAATGGAACAGAAGAGGATTAAAATAAGAGAGAATTTTTATTTGGATGAATTGGTAGATCCTGTTACTTATTTTTCTATGTCTGATAATAGTTTATCTTTATTGGACAATAAAGCTATTGATTGTTTACAGTTATTAAGAACACTTTATGGCGGTTCTATAACTGTAAATAATTGGTGGAAACCTTATTGGGAATACATTAAAAAATATCCTAATAAAACTGTAGAGGATTTTTCTAAGTTTTATGTTAAGAAAGGTAATTTTCAATGGAGTGGTTATCGTTCTTCAAGATATACTTTAGGTGCCAAACTTTCTGCTCATAGATTTGGAAAGGCATTTGATCCTAAAGGAAATCAAAATGTATTTTATAAAATATTACTAAATAATTTAGCTTTATTTTATGAGAAAGGATTGAGAAGAATTGAAGATATTAGAATTACTAAGGGGTGGATGCACATTGATACGATGGAGAGAAATACAGAACCTTTTAAAATCAATGTTGTAGGATTAAAAAAAATAATTAAAAAATTAGAAGTTATAAATAATTAAACTATATATCATGACTTACGATGAATTAAAGAACAAGATAAATAATGTTATTGAAACTGTAAAGGGACAAACAAACATTTCTGGATATAAACTAAATGTTATTTTAAATGATTTATTAAATTTTTCTAATGGAAATAGCTCTAATTATACAGAGTGGAGAGCTAGTTTAACTCAAACTGGAATTAATAATCCTGTAGTAAATAATCAATGCGGAAATCAAGATGATGTTACTGTAGTAAGAGCTTCTGAAGGTATAACTGCAATAACAAAACCTGGTGGTGTTGCAAATGCTTCTGTTGTTTCAATGCCATTAGCTAATAATGCGGATACTATTAGGGTAATAATAAGCCAAGATAATAATTTTATTTATATTGAAACAAGATTATTTTCTTTTGGAACATGGAATTTATTAGATGGATTGTTAAATAATTTTGGATTAATAATTACATTTAAAAACTAATTAACATTATAAAATGCCAACAAAAGCTGAAGAATTATTTTCAAGAATGAATGGTTCGTATTCTGATGAACTTAGAATATGGATTATTAAAACTATTGAAGATTTACAATCTATTAATAGTTTATTGGCTACTGAAGCTACATTATCTTCTATTGATACAAAAGTATCTCCTTTTCAAAGAACTCCTAATTTAATTAGAGTAACTGGCTCTGGAAATATTGCTTCAATTACTTATGGTTTTTCTGTTTATAATTCAGGAACTATTAATGCTACTGTTTTGGGTGGTGTTATTAAACCA
>Ga0100403_1003654_pt1 | contig 11300 bp, 11 predicted proteins | sample CryGeymet201501t_FD_83663 | JGI IMG/M metagenome (GOLD analysis project Ga0100403, IMG submission 83663) | Groundwater microbial communities from Crystal Geyser aquifers in Utah, USA - Crystal Geyser metaG 2015-01t | ecosystem: Environmental > Aquatic > Deep subsurface > Groundwater | place...
CTTTTCCTTTTTGAGCTTCCTCCCTCAAGCGTGACGCGCTTTTAAGGCCTATAGGCCTTAAAATGAGGGTGAAGGCATGGAGCCTGCGAGCTCAAAAGGGAAAAGAGAAAATGACGATTATTTTTCGGCATAGTATGAATTTCTCAGTTAGGCTTTTGAGGCTGAACTTCGTTGCTTTTTTCGAGGTCTGTAGATTTGATTGAAATGGACGACTCGGGAGGAAGTATTCGCTCTCTGAATTCGTCGATTAGAAGAAGGTTTGGATTTCTAAGGCCGCGGAGGTGATTTTTTCTGTGTTGATTCCCGCCAGAGTGGTTTGAGCCTGAAGATTAACGGCCCACTTCTTTTCGATCTCGAACCGATGACTGCGAGAAAAGACATAGGTCAAATCCACTCTTCCTATGTGGGCTTGCTGCTGTGTCTCTCCGGTCGAGATCACCTCGTCCCACTGGTCCGACCCTTTATAAAAATATCTATAGGTCCCGGCAAGTCTCCATTTGGGAGTTAGAAAGTAGCGACTCTCAAATCCTGTCCAAAAAATATCTCCCAAGTCTCTTGATACTTCTCGGTCTCCAGCAAGCTGATCTCCATTTTCAGAGAATTCTGAAATCCGAATTCGACCAGGAAGCTGATTGACATAGCCCAAGCCAATAATCCCCAAGGCCGATCCAAAGTTTCTTTCTGCGAAAGTCGAAACTCCCAAATCCAACTGACCCTCATCGCGAGACACTCGAGCAAATTCTGACAAGCTCGCATTTCTAGAGGTCGGCATCTTTAACATCTGCTGGACAGACCAACGCCAGTCCTCCCCGCCATAAACCAAGAATTGATTCATGAGACTGACATCACCCCAAAGCCATTGTTGCTTCTTCTCTGAAACATTTCGGTACCCTTGGCGGTCCAGCTTCTCCTGAACCACACTCTCCACCATTTTCTCCACATTGCTATTTTTTTGAGATAAGAGACTCATCTCACTGGCAGGACGCCCAATCACCCTCACTTCTGGATCAATGAAGGTGGTCACTTGGGAGACCGGAACAAAAATTCCAAACATCCAACGTTCGGTCAGACCATAGGCCCAAGATAGATCGAACTTTAATTCCTCCCGCTTGATGTCAAACCCCGAGGTGGCTGCCAGCTCTGATTCAGAAATTGCATTGCGATCCATATACTGCCGAATCTCTTTTTGAGCGGCTTGATTCCTTTGGGAGGAGACCAGCTCGCCCCAACTCCAATCCTGCTTGTAAGTCTGCCCGAGAGTTTGAACCTCTCCAGAAGGATCAAACTTATCGTCAATTTTCTGCCCACCAACCCGGGCGGACCAACGGTGCTGACCTCTCGGCAAAACCTGAGCGGAACGCCACAAGGAACTCTCTGACCATTGAATTTCAGCCAAGCTCTTCATAGGAAAAGAGAGGGAGAGCCAGCTGAAACAAACAAAGAGAAGAAGCGCCAACCGACTTTCGCAGACGGCCTTCTTATAAATTTTGGTAGTCATTTGGGGCAAAGATACCGCTTCGCGTTATTGAGGTCAACCCTTATAAGAGAGGATTATTTGAGGACAAAGTTCCGGACATAAATGCTCTGTTCGATAAGTTTCAGCCAACAGTTTAAAGACAAAAGCCCTCTCTCCGCTGGCTCAAAAACTTATTGAACAAACCACTAGTGAACGATGACGTTCACTACAAAGAAAAGAACCGCCGAGTAAACAAAAAGCATAACTAGGTTTCCGGTAATCACTGTTGAATCCTCCAAGGTGCAATACCAACATAATGAACCCTGGAAAATCAGACTGTCAACAAAAGGTCTAGTTATTCCGGACACTTGCTGCGATCTGCTGAGAGCCAAACAATTGCAAAAAAGAGAGCCAATTTCCTAGGCCTCGATCGCCCCGACCAGATCATAATCCATGGATTCGGTGATTTTGACTCGAACGATGTCTCCCACATTCGCCTGCCCATCATTGATGTAAGTGATTCCGTCAATTTCAGGTGCCTGCTGGGAATTCCGACCCACCAAAAGAAGATCCGTTTCTTCGCTGACTCCTTCCACTAAAACTTCAATGGTTTTTCCAACAAACTCCTCGTGTTTTTCTCTGCTGATCTGCCTTTGAGCTTCCATGAGTTCGTCGTGACGACGCTGCTTGATTTTTTCAGAAACCTGATTGGGAAGTGTACCAGCCTTTGTGTTCTCCTCAATGGAGTACTTAAAGCAACCCACTCGATCGAATTTTTGCTCTTTAACGAACTCAAGCAGCTCTTGAAACTGCTCTTCTGTTTCTCCAGGAAAACCCACAATAAACTGTGTGCGAATGACTGGATCAGGGATTTCCGTGCGAATCTTTTGAATCGCCTCTTCGATCTCCTTGCGGGTCATTCTTCGATTCATGGCTTTTAGCATTTGATCGTTTACATGTTGAAGAGGCATATCAAAATACTTCACCAAATTGTCGCTCTGCTTGAAGAGCTGGATCATCTTGTCGTCAATGCCATCCGGATAGAGATAAAGAACTCGGATCCACTGAGCTCCAGATTTTTCAGAAAGCGCTTTCAACAGCTCATAAGGAGACTCGGTGGCCTCCGGTGATTTTTTTCGCAAATCCCAACCGTAATCGGTAAAGTCATGACTCACGACAATCAGTTCTTTGACTCCACCAGCCACCAAAAGTTTTGCTTCACTGACAAGGCTTTCAATCTTGCGAGACTGAAGGTTTCCACGAATTAAAGGAATGGCGCAAAACGCACAACGCTTTTTACACCCTTCAGAAATTTTTAAGTAGGCGCGATGTCTTGGCTGAGAGTTCACTCGAGGAGTTTTATCCTCTTGTAGATAAGTGGGGAGATCAAAAAAGTCTTTCTTTAAAGATCCACCTTCTCGAGCTTTTAAAATTTCTGCCAGGTTTTGAAATTCACCAGAGCCAACAAATAGATCCGCTTCTGGAAGACTCTCAATCAGATCATTTTTGTATCTTTGAGTGAGGCAGCCGGCCACTACCAGATTCTTCAGCGGACCACCTGATTTCAATTCACCCATCTCTAAAATTTTATCAATCGACTCTTGCTTTGAAGCTTCGATAAAACCACATGTGTTCACGACAACCGTGTCAGCTTGGTCCGCCTCTTCGACCACCTGGTAGCCGTCGTTCATCAATGACCCTAACATCATCTCAGTGTCGACGAGATTCTTAGGACAACCGAGACTTACAAAATGGACCTTCTTCATAATTCACTCACCGAGGCCCCTTCAGGAGGCGTGTATTCAAATTCATTCATCAACATTTTTTTGCTTTTCCAATCTTCAAATTTATAACCTACCCGATTTCCCAACTGGTCTTCGTAAATCAATTGAGAAAGATCAGATCCATTGAATTTTAGTTCCACTTGATCCAAATCAGAGTCTTTGACCTTTTTTGGCTTTAATACAAATTCTCCACTCTTTAGATCTCCCTTAGAAACTTCAAAGATGTCAGAGAGAGACCCTTTTCCAAGAAGCAAACTCCAAACTCCCTCTAGGCTTTTAAAAGACTTTAAGGGAACTTTTGTAACCGAGGGGGGAAAGTCCTCGCCAAAGGGAACTTCCAGCCACAAAGCCTTGCTATTTAACACCATCAAACTCTGGCTCTCTTCTGGGCTCGAAATTTTCAATTTCAATCGCCCCTTATAAAGAGAAATCCTTCCTTGAGAAAGATCCGTTTTGCCTTTGAACTCCTGAAAAAAAGACTTCTCCACTGGTGACGTCAAACCAGAGGACTGTCTGTATGGGCTCAATAGCTTTGTTAAGGCCTCGATCTCTTTGCCACTCTGTTCGGGTGCAGCGGACACCAGAACAGGCAAAAACAATAGAAAGATTCTGCTAAAAAATTTCATCCTGAACGCTTATACCAGATCCTTCTTAAAGTCTCTATGAGGAAGCAAAATCTATGCTGAGTTCCCGGTGGAAGAGAGCCACCCCATAATGTCTTGAGCAGCCCTCCAGAGCCCGTTGAGCCGCATTCATCGTGGCTCCTGTGGTGATGATATCGTCCACAAAGAGAACACTTTTGTAAGAAGGTAATTTCTTCCTACCTGGGCTGGGACGAATCCAACGAGCCTGCCTCTGAGCTCTCCTCTGACTCGCCTGCCTCCTCGGGTCAACGAGCTCCAAGCCATCCCAAACCTCAAAGCCCGATAAGCGACTGAGAGCTTGGGCCCAATTTTTTGAATGACGCCTCCCCGTCGAGCTAGGCAAAGGAACAAGAACAAGATCTTTGACAAGATCCTGAGAACGGACTTGCGAAAGCCAACGCTTTGCAAAGAAGTTAAAAAGCGCCTCAGTCTCCGACTCCTTAAACAGTTGGGCCAAGACATCGAGAGCCTTCGGGCTTTCCCTCCTCCAGCGAAAAAGAGCTGAGCAAGGCGGCCTTAAACGCTGGTCCCTAATCTCGAAAGGAGCTCCGTAAGCCATTATCCGAGTTTCACAAAATTCACAGAAACAAGATTCGAGAACCGACCAGGCTCCACAAATTTTGCAAAAAGGAAATGTCTTTATCGTCATCCATTTTCTTTGTGCAGGAAGAATGCCCATGCCCTAAATGCTCGGAAGTTCTAGCAAACACCAAAAACGAATCGTCTTTTTCCATATCCCCTTTTGAGCTCTCAGGCTCCATGCCTTCGCCCTCATTTTAAGACCTGAAGGCCTTAAAAGCGCGTCACGCTTGAGGGAGGAAGCTCAAAAGGGGATATGGAAAAAGACGATTCGTTTTTGGAATTGGTAGGATCTAAGAATATAAAAAAAGATTATTCGTTGTGATAGGGGATATTTTTTTGGATGGTCAATGCGCGATAAACTTGTTCATAGGCCATGACCTGAGCCACAAGATGGTTCATTGTCATCGGACTTAAAGAGACAGTATCCTGAGCTCTCTCCCGTACGAGATCACTCACACCAAAAGCCCCACCAATCACAAAAACGATTCGAGAGGGAGACCTCTCCATTCTGAGCTGAAGCTCCGAAGCAAAGTTGAGGGAAGAGAAACTCTTTCCCTTCTCATCAAACAAAATCACCCAGTCATTGGGTTTAATTTTTGCCAAAATTTTTTTGGCTTCTTCTTCAATTTTTTGCGCTTGATCCTTCCTCTGAATTTGAGGACTGCGGATTTCAATCTCTTCCAATGGATAAAAGTTTTTAATCTTTTTTAAATAAAGCTCTTGTGCCCGAGAGAACCACTCGGGACTTTTGGTTTCGACTCTTAAAAAGACAAGCTTCACAACTTGATCTCAACTCCGTCTTTCCAAAGATCTTCCAGTCGATACTCTTGCCGAACAAAATCGTAAAAAACGTGAATCATCACGGGGCCATAATCAACAACAACCCATCGACCTTCACTTAAGCCTTCAATTCCTTGAGGCCAAACTCCAAATTTTTTCCGTGTTTCCTCGATCACCTTTTCCGCCAGAGAGGACGCGTGACGAACACTGGTCCCCGAAGCAACCATACCAAATTCGGAAGGAGCGTTCAGCTCTCTCAGGTCAAAAGCTCTCACACCAATTCCGCCTTGATCTTTTAAGATTTGAAAACAAAATTCAGTGAACTTTTCAAAATCGCCGATTTTTTTAGAAAGGGCTGCGTAGAGTTGATTTTCTTCAATGTATTTAAGCACATCACCTGGAACGAGCCCGTGAATCGGTTGCCCTAGCCTTAACTTTCTTCGAATCTCCGAAGAAGAAGCTTCCACATCTTCCAACTGCACAAAAAAGATGGATCGTCCGTTATTGAGGATGGCCACATGTCCATCAAAGTCTTCAACAAATGGACTGATCCCTTTTGGAAACTGGCGCTGAATCTTTGGAAAGCGAAGTCCTGGACGAGAGGTCACGACAAGGTCCACTCGATTTAAAATTTCTTCGAAGTTTTTCCACTGATCAAACTGCTCCAACTGATCCAACCCAATGATCAGATAAAACTGATCCTCCGTGCCGGCATTTTGAAGCTCTCTTAAGGTGTCGATGGTGTAGCTTGTTCCACCCCGCTTCAGCTCAATATCAGAGATTACAATGCCGTCAGCCAAGTCACCAAGGCCGGCTTCAATCATCGCCACTCGAGCTTCCGGGCTTTCTCCTTGAGTCTTCACTTTCAATGGGCTCTCGGCTGTTGGAACAACCAACACCTGATCCAGCTCCATCTTTTCACGAACGGTCGTTAAACTGTTGATATGGCCAAAATGAATGGGATCAAAAGATCCACCGAAAATTCCAATTTTACTCATGACTTTCAAACACCTTTTTACCCATCTCTCTGACCATCTCAGGCACGCCCTCTCCGGTTACAGAAGAACAAGCTCTTACACTTATACCCATTTCTTTGAAGTCCTCAATCAAACCTTGAAGATCTTCTTCACTCACAGCATCTATTTTCGTTAAAACCACGATCTCCTCTCTCTGAGAGAGGGGTCTTACGTTCAGTTCGTTCTCATGTTTTTTATCATAGTGTTCAAGCTCATTTCGGATGTCCTTGTAGGCCTGAGTGGGTTTCACACCCATTCCGCCCGTCGCGTCCACGAGATGAACAAAAACTCTTGTTCGGTCCACATGTCTTAAGAATTGAAGTCCAAGGCCCGTTCCTTCGTGAGCTCCGGCAATCAGTCCGGGAATGTCCGCGACAACAAAGCTTTGATCCTCTGAAAAACGAACCACTCCTAAATTGGGGACAAGAGTGGTGAAAGGATAATCCGCCACTTTGGGGCGCGCTTGAGAGATTCGAGAAATGAAGGTGCTTTTTCCTGCATTGGGAAACCCAACCAAGCCCACATCCGCAAGGAGCTTGAGCTCCAGCTCAATGGTTTGCTCTTTTCCCGGCATTCCTTTTTGAGCAATCATCGGCGCTTGATTGACACTGGACTTGTAGAAAGGATTTCCCTTTCCACCAATTCCACCCTCTAGGAAGGTAAAAGTCTCCACTTCGGCCATATCACAAATGATTTCCTGAGTTTCAAAGTCTCTGATGATTGTTCCTGGGGGAACCTTAATAATGAGATCCTCCCCAGCTTTACCGGAACTGTTTGCTCCACCACCGGGATCTCCATCTGGGGCCTTGTAGAACTTTTTAAAACGCAAATCCAGGAGGGAGTGCAGACGAGGTTCGGCTAAGAAGATCACTGATCCCCCTCGGCCACCGTCTCCGCCGTCAGGTCCACCTCGCGGCACCATAGACTCTTTCCTAAAGCTCACCGCTCCAGGCCCGCCTTTTCCTGAGGCCACCTTGATAACGACTTGATCTACAAACTTCATGCTCTCCCTTTAGTGAGACTTTGACTTCCACAATCACCACAAGGCCGAAGGCTCTCGCTCCAGCTCCATCAAGCCAAACAACTCCGCAACTTCTGACGCGCCATTGCTACCTGCGACGATACTTTCTGCGACTCAATCCGTCGCAGAAAGTATCGGCGTACCTTTTGGTACGCACCTTATGGTAAAAAAAAGGCTCCTCTTTGAAGAGAAGCCTTAAGCAACAAAACAAAATCATTCAAAATGAAAATTTAAGCGGACTTTGGGTAAACAGAAATCTTTTGTCTGTCTCGACCCATTCGCTCAAATTTCACTTCACCTTCAATCAAAGAAAAGATCGTGAAATCTCTTCCCAACTTCACATTGTTTCCAGCATGGAACTTTGTTCCTCTTTGACGAACCAAAATCATGCCCGGCTTAACGGTTTGACCACCAAAGCGCTTTACGCCAAGACGCTTGCTTTTCGAATCGCGACCGTTCTTCGTACTACCCGCTGCTTTTTTCGATGCCATAGCTCAAACTCCTCTTAAATTACTTTTTCTTACTGGTCTTTTTCTTCGTCACTTTTTTAGAAGTGGTCTTTTTCGCTGCTGTCTTCTTTTTAGTTACTTTTTTCTTAGTGACCTTCTTCTTGGTCGCCGCTTTCTTTTTAGAAACCTTGGCTTCTTTTTGGCCAGGAGCTTTTGCGGCTTTTCGAATCTCAGCCGACTTCATCAAACGCTGAGCGCGCTTTTCAGCATCATACACTTGAGGCTCAGAATCCGCTTTAGAAGTTTGTCCGTCTGGATTGGAAATGGCTTTTACAAAGATCTCTGTGAACTGCTGGCGATGGCCATTGGTTCGACGGTACCCTTGACGACGCTTCTTTTTGAAAACAATCACCTTTGGTGCGCGAGCCTGGTTGGTCACAACCACTGTAACGGAGGCATTCGCAACAACCGGGGTTCCAATAAAATTCTTGTCTCCACCAACAAACATCACATCAGTGAGGTTCATTTCAGAGCCTAGATCTCCATCAAATTTTTCTACTCGGATCACGTCACCGGCTTTTACTCGGTATTGTTTTCCGCCTGTGCGGATAATGGCGTACATTGCACTGACCTCCAGAACATAAATAAGATTGCGCCGAAACCACTGGTAAGTGCCACGGTGCACAGCGAACTGTCAAGGCTTAAAGGCCTTTATCTAAAGGTTTTCGGCCTGAAGCTGGTCTCCAACCTCAAACTGCTCCACGTGAAAATCCTGCTCCACGCGAAAAACCACGGCGAGGCCCAACCTCTTCTCGATGAACTCCAGTGTCTCCTGTTCTTCACTGTAGATCCAGTCCGCAACATCTCCCCTGCACCGCACCACAAGTCCTTTGGCGTCCCCGGCTGAATTGGAGCTCTTGGCCGGCTCTCTTTCAAGGGCCATAAAGATCTCCTGAGCCACAGTGGAGACTTTTTTCACATAACTGGTGCCATCACAATAGGGGCAGGGCTCACAAAGGCTTGAAACCAGGCTGGGGCGGGTTCTTTTTCGGGTCATTTCAACCAGGCCGAACTCGGACATAGGGGTCATCGTGGTTCGGACCGTGTCTTTTGCCAGCTCCTGCTCCAACTGAGTCATCACTTTTTCTCGGTGAACCGGCTTTTCCATGTCGATGAAGTCAATAATGATGATTCCACCGCAATTGCGGATTCTCAATTGGTGGACGATCTCTTTTACGGCTTCCAGGTTGATCTTTAAAATGGTGTCTTCCAGATCCTTTTTTCCCACGTAGCGACCTGTGTTCACATCGATCACCACGAGGGCTTCGGCCTCATCGATCACGATGTAGCCTCCCGATTTCAACCAAACTTTGCGTTCCAGGGCGCGGGAGATCTCCAAATCGATGTCGTAAAGGTCAAAAAGGGCCGACTTTCCCTCATAGAGCTCAACGCTATCTTTATACTTGGGCATGAACTGCCCGATGAAGTTCACAATTTTCTTGTGAGCCTTGACGTCATCCACTCTCACGCGCTGAATTCCGTCTCTTAAAAGATCTCTAAGGGCTCGAAGCTCCACATCCAATTCGGAATGAATCATTCCTGGGGTTTTTCGCTTGTTGTAAGCCTTTTCAACACCCTTCCAAAGACGCTGCAAATAATCCAAATCCGCTTGGATGTGCTCTTGAGGCGAGCCTTCGCAGGCTGTCCGAATGATCACTCCGCCTTCTGGTCGAAGGTCTTGAACAATTTTTAAGAGCCTCTCTCGCTCTTGCTCTGACTCAATCTTTCGGCTGACGCCCAAGTGGTTCACCGTGGGCATATAGACTAAATTCCGGCCCGCAAAAGAAATATGGGTGGTGATTCTTGCGCCTTTTGTTCCCAACGGGTCCTTTGCGACCTGGACCATGATCGTTTGGCCGGCATGGAGCAAATCCTGAATGGGAGTATTGGCCACCGCACTTTCCTGATTTTCATCACCCGAGGAGCCCTCAGAGTTCTCCTCATCTTCTTCCAGAAGAAACGAAGGCAGGTGATCCACATCTTGACGAACATCGCCCACATAAAGAAAAGCGGATCGGTCTAACCCAATATCCACAAAGGCCGCCTGCATCCCCGGAAGAACCCTCAAAACTTTGCCTCTAAAAATGCCCCCGACCAAGGTGGGGGAGGCGGCTCTCTCCTCTTTAAAATCCATCAGCAGGCCTTCTTCAACAAAGGCCACGCGAGTGAGGTTTGGTCGAACATTAACTAGGATTTCTGCAGACATAGGGAGACCCTATCTGATCTTTAGTCCAGTCACAACTGTTGTTAAAGCCGGTCCCTTAAGTTGCCGAAACCTATTATGATGAGGAGCGGGAAAAATGGCCCAGATTGATAAGCTTTTTAAATATATGGTGGATCAAGGCGGATCGGATCTTCACCTTTCCACCGGCGCGCCGCCGATTGTTCGAACTCACGGCCAAATGGTTAAAGTGGAGCACCCTCCACTGACTCCCGAAGCCACTCAGCTTTTGGTTTTTGAGATTCTCACTGACAAACAAAAGAAGCAATTTATCGAAACTTGGGAGTTGGATTGCTCCTATCATCTTGAGGGTGTGGGCCGATTTCGTGTCAACGTCTTCATGCAAAGACGAGGTCTTGGCGCTGTCTTTCGATTGATTCCAGAAAAGATCCTGACCGCCAAAGATTTGAATTTGCCTCAAGGTTTAATAGATTTAATCAACGTTCCTAGGGGCCTGATATTAGTGACCGGACCCACTGGCTCCGGAAAATCCACCACACTGGCCGCGCTGATTGATGAGATCAATAGCACTCGAAGCGAACACATTCTAACGATCGAAGACCCCATTGAGTTTGTGCATGAAAATAAGCGCTCCCTCGTCAACCAGCGAGAGGTTTCCAGCCACACCAAATCCTTTGCCGGCGCGCTCAAAGCCGCTCTGAGAGAAGATCCAGATATTATTTTGGTTGGAGAGATGAGAGATCTCGACACCATCAGCTTAGCGATGACCGCCGCTGAAACGGGTCACTTGGTTTTTGGAACCCTCCACACAAACAGTGCGGCTAAAACCATCGATCGAATCATCGATGTGTTCCCGGAAGGTCAGCAGGCACAAATTCGAACCATGCTTTCTGAAAGCCTTCGCGGTGTAATTGCACAAACTCTCTTTACGAGGGCAGACAAACCCGGTCGCGTGGCGGCCCTCGAAGTTTTGGTGAACACCCATGCTGTGGCCAATTTGATTCGTGAAGGAAAAACCTTTCAAATCCCATCGGCCATGCAGGTGGGTGGAGCAAGGGGAATGATGACCTTTGAGAAGCACCTTAAAGAGCTCGTTAATGAGGGAAAAGTCTCTCAAGCGGATGCCAATGCCTTTTTGGGGAAGGCCAAAGGAGACGAGCCGCCGGCCTCTCTTGAACGGCCAACAACCTCAGTGACTCAACGCCCTCCTCAAAGAACGGCTCCGGCGGCTCAAACTGAATTTCCTAGACCGCAAATGACAAGACCCCCCGCTGGTTCAACCAACACCAATATTCCCGCTCAGGAACCTTCTCAAATCGCAGATTC
>Ga0100403_1003655_pt1 | contig 11299 bp, 16 predicted proteins | sample CryGeymet201501t_FD_83663 | JGI IMG/M metagenome (GOLD analysis project Ga0100403, IMG submission 83663) | Groundwater microbial communities from Crystal Geyser aquifers in Utah, USA - Crystal Geyser metaG 2015-01t | ecosystem: Environmental > Aquatic > Deep subsurface > Groundwater | place...
CTGCTTCTGTGTCTCGGTGAACTGAAATCTCTGCTTGATCTTCTCCTCAACCAACTGGTCAACCACGCTCATAAGCTCGTCGATCGTAGCATTCTCACTCAACTTCACTTTTGGCTTGTCACCACCTTGTTTCAAAGCTTGAATTTCAGCCTCTAGTGCGTCGATACGCTCCTGATTCGGGTCTTTACCTCTCACCCCTTGGGCTTCGTACGCTGCCTTGGCCTTAGCCAAAGCCTCGTCGATGTCTATCTCCTCTTCAGCCTCGACCTCTACCTCTTCCTCAGGAGTCTCTTCCCACGGTTTTGCTTCCTCCGGCTCTACCGGAGTCTCTACCTTCGGTTCCTCTACCTTCTCCTCCGCCTTGTCTAACACTTTGTCGTCTGAACTGTCACTCATTTATAGCACCTCGATAAAAATGAACTAACGAATACCAAGTTTACGCTTGATAAGCATCTGGATAATTGCCTCTCTCTGTGGATCCTGCTGCTGCATCGGCTGCTGCATCGGCTGCTGCATCGGCTGCTGCATCGGCTGCTGCATCGGCTGAGCCTGAGGCATTTGTGGTGCAGGCTGCCAAGGAGAGGGCTGTTGCATGGGCTGTTGCATGGGCTGTTGCGCCGGTCTCTGCTGTCTTACAGCGGACTGTTGTGCTGGACGCTGCATAGGCTTTTGCATAGGTCTTTGCATAGGCTTTTGCATAGGTCTTTGCTGCATGGGACGCTGCATCGGTTGCTGTTGTCCAAAATTGATTGGTGTTAGCATGGCTCTCCTTATGATGCTACGATATCCCCATCCTCAGAGATGGGTACAAATTCACAATAAAATGTAACCACACCAGCCTCAGTATTCGCAGTTTTCGTGGTCATGATGATATCGTTACCGTTCAGCAAGTAGATAGGCAGGTTGTCAGCCGCAGCCTCAGCCTCACCGATGATGTAGTACGTTGCAGGGGTTACATTGTTCAACCAAATCTGCCCAGTATCCAGACCTGTCATGGTCGTTATAGGCATGAATATTGCCGTTGCCCCTGTAATGCCGACCTCATCAGTTGAACCAACACCGGTACAGTCGGTTGTACAGACTGCCATTAACCGAACCTTGACCAACCCAGTGACTGTGAACAGCACTCCACCATCCAGCGCTCCACCGTCATTGCCCCAAGCGCCAGCCGTGGCTCCGGCGAACGTTACAGTCTTTTTGACTTTGATACCGTCTGTCCAGATAGGGACACGGTTAGCATCCCGGTAGAACGCACTTGTAGTTGTCATGGTTTCCTCTAACTATAAACATAAGTCAAAGCCGTGGGATCGGTCGCCACGTGTATATATCCGTCATCAGCACTTGCATATAAGATGTTTCCAGTAGCGTCTGCTCGAAATATCTTCCATGCAGCCGATGCCACTGCTGTCCCCACTGTTGCGAAACACACATACGTGTACCCACTATCTTCCACGATCTTTATCTGTTCCGGGTAACTCTCAGTAAAAGTATTCCCACGTTTAGACAAGGCGAGGGCGGAACCATCATTGTTTGATAACGACGGTTCCGCTGTACGATAAATTCCTGCTGCACCATAGGTGCTAGGCTTCGTCATACTCGCCCCTGGTAAGTAAATTAGAATGAATTAGACAGTAGCCGAGAACGGAGTAACCTCTGCGCCACCACCCGACTGGGTGTAGGCACGACAAGACCAGAATCCACTTTTGTAGTCAATGCACTCAATATATCCACCGACGATACCACCGGTACCCGCAGCACCAGCAAACGTCATGGTGTCATCAGCAGCATCGGCACGATATGCCTTCACCGTTCCGTCTACATCGGTATCTTGCTGGATATTAATTGAGCCATCCATTACGTCGGTTGCGTTAGCTACCTTGATAATGTTGGCATTTGAAGTGGCAGTAATGCCGATAACGAACCTATAGATGTCGCCGGTCCCAGTCGCTGCCGGGAGCGTGACAATTGTGCCGGTTGTTTTACCAAACTGGATAACTTTTCCGGCATGAGTCGCTGCCGTGACCGTAAGCGTGGCATCATTGGCTGCGATTGCCGCACCACCTGTGATAGTAGCACCAGCCGTAAATGTAGCAGCACCAGCGACAGACATGGTGCTACCGAATGCGACAGCCTTGTCAGTATTTAGACCGTCCATTGCTACACCAATATCATAATTCTCAAGTTTCAGAGTCATAGATACACCTCAAGTAATGGGGAGGCGCATGAACCTCCCCCATTAGTTAGTTAATCATCAGCCAAGCAAGAGTAAATTCACCATCGATAGCGGTATCAATGGTATGACCCCAGAACGGTTCGCCTGAAGCGTCTTGCATCTCAAGTTGTCCTGCGGTACCAGTACCAGTTGTAAGTGCATCTCCGGCAGCAATAACCTCATCTGACCAGATGGTGGCATGTCCGCCAGTCTGAGCCCAGAAGTAAGGTTCCTCTGAAGTATCGACTGCTTTATGTGCAAGCCCAGCCGGTGCATCAGCCTGGTCAATTGCGGAGATAACCACGTTCGCGTAGAGGTTGTAATCCAGTGAAGCCTCAGTCGTGGTATCAAGTGCCAATTCGATCGGGTCAACCAGATACACATAGATGTTGGAAGCATTGCCGACCGTATTCCCGGCGATCTGATAGGTGTAACCTTCTCCGGTACCATCCTCAATAGTGAGGAAACCGTCTTTGTACTGATTGAGCGTAGAAGCGGTCGCACCAAGCGTAATCTGAACTACCCTCTCGCCAGCAGCAACCGCGGCCACAACGGCGCAGGACTGATGATTTGCCACAGGGTCAGCCGCCACGAGCGCGTTTGCAATAACGAGGTCAGCGGCACCAGCCTTAGCATACCGAAATACTGAACCTGAACGACTAACACCAACGGCACCAAGGGGAGCCTTCTGAATTGCTGACGTCTGACGTATAGCCTGATTTGAGAGTTGAAATCCTCCGGTCAACATGATTGTCCTTTCTCGCTATGTTTATTAGCGAAATAATTAAGTAAGGCTTTCGAGTTTGGATGAAGTCTTGGGATTTCTGCCCACGAGATTCCCCATTAGCAGGATTTGACCAGTGCGAGCATACTGATTGGTGGGTTCTTTCCAACCAGACCAGCTGAACCCAAACGTCTTGGTGACGTTCTGTTCGTAGTACCCACCCTCGATGGTCGAGGAGGTCAGGCTGATAGCGTTGTACCATTCAGCAGGCAGACCGTAGAAGTCAAGATAGTCCTCATTGAGGAAGTAGAACTCGCCGGAGTTGCATTTCTCGTCAGCAACCACAGGCATACCGCGATACATCAATGCATCGAACCCAACCTGGCCGGGACCAAGTGCCTCGCCAGGCCGTTTGGTCTCATCACGAGTGACTTTAGAGGCACCCATGATGTTGTAGTTGGCCGAGATGGTCGGGGTAATGAGTTCCTCATAATCGTTCCAGATGCTTTCGGTCGTGATACCGATGGTCGGCTTCTGCGAACCCATCTTGGCAGCCGTATGAGCAGCAGCCATGAGGGCAATCGTCAGAGGTCCAGCAACCGTGGTCACGTTTGAATTGAGCATGGTGTACGTTGCACGAGTCTGCTCACCGTAGGTCGTGAGAAACGTACCGTCATCCACAATACCCTGAAGGCCCATGATGTCGTTGCCGCCACCAAAGCCGTAAACCTGGGTACCGAGTGAATCGCACATATCTTGCTGGGCAGATTCCATCTCAGTCTTAACGAGGTTGATGATCTGGGTCTTGCTAAGGGAATTGACTGACACTTCAGGCCCCATGAGGGTGACGCCCTGATACACAAACTTGGGATCAAATGACATTTTTTTGCGAGTGTTGATCTTCGAGGTATCGAAGGTATCAGTAAGCGCAAATGATCCACCGGTCGTCGATTTCTGATACTTGAACGGGATTTTGAGTTGGTCGCCCATCCACTTTTTCTGTTTAGTGAGGATGCGGACCGCAGCTACGTTGCTACCCAGTACAGCGTCAACAACTTTTTCGACAAAGCCGTCTTGAGTGATTGTGGTCAAATAATCGTCGAAACTAGAAGCCATTGTTTTTCCTTGAATTATTAGAAGATTTAAGCGGTTCTGCCACTATTCTGCCACGCTTCTCTTCTCGTTTAACACGATCTCTACTCTTCAACGCACGTCGAATACTGTCTATATCAATTGGAGATTTCGAAGCCGTCTTAGGCGCAATCTTCACATTCCCTCCGGCATATCATTGCTTGGTGCTGCCATCAGTTGTTCCTCTGGTAATGCTTGTTCCATACCTTGCGGCATCCCTTCCCCTGGCATACCTTGCTGACTGGGGTCTACCATCTGTCCCATCTGTCCCATCTGTCCCATCTGTCCCATCTGTCCCATCTGTCCCATCTGTCCCATCTGTCCCATCGGCTGCATACCCATCAGCGCCTGCACAGTTGGTACGGGAGCGCCTGACTGCTGAAGGAGCCCGACAACTTCCTGCTTGATACCTTGAAACAGTATCTCAGCCGCATCCAGGAACCCAGGCTGCATAATACTGCCGTTCAGTACAGCGTTTTGAATAAATATCTTCTTGGCTCTCTCTTTGGGATTTCCGTCGCCCAGTTTCTCAAACAGCGTTTCATCGTCTATCTTCCCGGCACCCATCAGTTCAATCGCTTCATTGCGTTCCACAAACTTATCCTTGGGCAGCATTGACCCTGGCTTGATACGCAGTTTCACGCCGGGCTTCACCATATCACCCTGGAACCTGATGAGTTCGTTTGTGCCCTTATCATTGGAATACGATACGATCCGTTCCTCAGTCCACATGACTTTTATCATCTGGATCCACAGTGAATAGAGCCGGTAGGCAGTACGCTCTAATGCCTGACTGATAGGCGCCGTCCTGCCAGTGTCACCCTCTTTCAACAGCATTCTGCCTTGTGCAGTCTCCTGTGCACCACGTTCGCCTCTCGTGGTTCCGTGCGTACCCATGACGTTATCAGACTGGTTTGATAGTTCCTGTTTCAACGGGAGCACGATCGGATGGATATCTTTAGGCGGGATACGGACAAGCCCTGCCCGAATATCCACGCCAGCCGAGCCACTGAGTTTGTCGTTAGTCCCACCACGCCACTTGGCCAGTTCCTCTTTGGACATAAAGTCTTCAGTTGCAGCCACCGACCCTCTATCAGCCAAGTCTTCAAAAACGTTCTTGTATAACCGGTCAATTCCGTCCTGCATCGATATCGCCTGCTCAGTCAGTGATGTGTCATCGTAAATGCTCGACCCCATCGAAAAGACCTTGTTGATCTCAGCATACGGCTTTGTAGGGTTGCGAATAAAGTTCCGTTCCGGGTTCTCAAAGTCGTAGAACGGTTGCAAGGTCTTTTCGAGAAGGATATCACCCAACTTCCAACAGACGATCTCGTTGGTGTGGTATTCCCAATAGTTCACGATTGTGCCCATATCAGTGCGATCACCCTTCAGTCCAAGGTACGCCAGTATCTCTCGTTTCTTCTTGGGGAACTTCGTTAAAACCTCAGACAGTGGCTCAGACAATAGTTCAATAATGTACCGGCACTCATCTACCGTTCGTCCAAACGGGTCAAGTACTAGTCTCTGTGGCCGCACATACTCAGTTCTGAAGTCATCCTTAGAGACATCCCAGATAACCTTCAGCATGCCAAGTCGATAATTCATCCAGCATCGCGTAGCGATCCGCATCTCTGCCCTGGTGTCATCCTCTTCATACTTCCCGATCAACGCCTTCTGTAAAGCATCCACCTGATCACGATTATCATCATCGGAGAACAGCACAGGCTCAGGTGTCCGTTCAGTGACAATCGGAATCAGTGTCTCCTGAGAGAGAAACACGCGGTTCTCAATCGGCCTGACCTTCTCCGGCTCGTCAAATTCTTGGTTAGGGTCTTTCTGCTCACCCTTCCAGTAAATCTCATTTCGATCCTGGATCTGCTTCATATTGTCATGAAGTGTTATCCCACCAGCCAACGCAGAGTCCACCATCTCACAGAGTTCGTGATCAGTGTACTTTATCGAGTAGTCAGGAGACTCGGCCTCGGAGCCTTCTTTCAAATTTGTTTCGGTTTGCTCTTGTGGGTACTTATCCATGGTGCCTCAGAAATGTGAGAAGGATGAACCCTAGCGTTCTCTTCTCTTCTAGCACTACCCACTTTTACCAAGCAATATTATACTCTAATCCGAGATAAAAGTATACCCTTATACCAGATGTTTCTTCAACTGTCGCTCAATAAGTTCCTTGTACACGTTCGGCATCTGGTTATCATTTACCTCGTACGTCTTCTTCATCAACTCCCGGGTCGATAGTAACTGCTTTTGCCTGACTGTGCCTCCACCTTTCTTGAAGGGTCGCGTCATAACCCCATAACGCCAAGCATCTGCCCAGTCGTCGTACTCGTTATCGCTATCCAAGTCCTCTTGCACTGTTTCGTCATGAACCTGGGCAGGAATAGTTTTGACTGCCATTGAGCAACTACTGAAAAACTGGAGCCAGGGTAAGCCATCCGGACTTTCGCCAAGATACTTGCGGCATTCCATCCATCCATTAATACGATCATTGTTGCCTCGTCTGGTTAGTTTCTTAGGCATACCTGCTAGCACGAACTGGTCTACAATACTGGGTGCATCCTCATTTAGTATCATACCCCTACGCTTGTTGTAACACGATGGGTCAAAGACTATATACGCCAACTCATCATCGCCGTTCACCTCTTGCATCAGTGGCCAGATCATCTCCGGGGTCTTACGCTGACAATTCAACTCCCGGTAGACATACATCCTACGAGGTCTGAATGGTGGCATCTCGTTCTCAGCTGTCACAGCAAACCACAGTGCCACAAAATAATGCGGGTCGTATCCCCAGTCTATCGCCACAAACCGCTTCCAGTGACTAGGAATAGGGAATGGCTCAATGACGTGATAACCTTCACCCTTCTCGTTGGTAGCCTTCCACTGCTCAAAATACTGACCTTCGAATACATCCCAGTTACCATCCCGAAGCGCGGCCCTGAGTTTATCCGGCAGGCTATCGAGTGTAACGATATACTGCTTATCAATATACGGATTATCGTAGACCAGTGATTTGACAAAACAAAACTGACCTGCCTCCATCTCATTCTTGTCGTGGATCTTATCGATGAATTTATTCTTCACCCATAAGTGACCGATCTCTCCGGGGTTTGTTCCGGCGATGAACTTCACATCAGATATACCGGGCCACCTCATGCGGAACCTTAAAAAGTCAAACACCTCTTGCGGGTTCCTGGTCAACTCATCTATAGCCACGAGTGCAAACTCACTCGACTTGTACTTGCTCGCATCATCCAGGTTCCGTAGACACAACACACCTGCGCCATACTGCGGATTTATAATAAAAGACAAACCCTCGCTCTGACTAGAGGAAAGTTTGCCAAGCCATTCGGGGAACTCATACTTTATCTTCGAAAGATGGCGGTCAACCAGTGTAGGGTAGTCTTCACAAAAGAGCGCAGCCCGGATACCCTTCTGTCCCGTAGCCTTATACCACTTAAGGAGTTTACGAATAGCGTACCATCTGAGCCAATGGCTCTTGCCCCCACCTCCAGCCCCTCCCATGAGTGTGAACTTGTGGGTGTCTGCTGCCTGCGTCGCCTCTTGCTGTTTAGGCGTGAAGTGAAACAACTCAGAGAATTTGATGACATCGTATTCCTTACCCTTGATCTTTATCGTCATCTATGACCAACATCTCTAGTTTTCCAGTTACCTCAACTGTCACATTCGGCTTCCCAAACGCATACGCAGCTACGATCTCAGCTGCTTTGATATTCCCCTTCTCAGCAGCATCGACAAGACACTTCACTGCCTTATCTGCATGAGGAGTGAATACATCTTTGGCAGCTTGTAACTCGTATACTTTCTTTCTCCCGGCACCGGGTGTACGTCCACCTTTACCAGCCATCGATAATTCTCCCTAATTCAATGACCCTACCTATTACTTTCAAATTTTGTGACCCTAGAATCGTTTAAGAGAAGCCGTGTAATGACCTAAACTTTAGTCTTCAGTGTAAACCCACGGAAATATACATAATGCTCATTCCACACTGGAACTTCTCTGTTTTTATCATCTCTCCCAAAACTTCTCACCTTCCCATCGTCTACGATAGAGAAATCACTATGGGGGAATTGTGATCCATCTAGCATCTTTGCATACCAAAGTATCTCTTCGGGTGTGCATACTATTGTAGTCAATCCATCTGCCTTTGCTTTCGCGTATTTCTCTCTCATAAGGTCAAACATTACTATCCCTCAATAAATCCCTCAAATCCTCTAGTGCCTGGTCTCCGTTGTCGCAATAGTCCCACCCGTACATCTTGTATGACAATATATCCACCGGCACCCACGTACCGTTCTCGGTTTGCCTCATCAGTGGAACTCTAATCTTTCCTTTGCCAATCGCCACATTACCATCTATGTTGTAGATCGTTAACCCGGCGTGTTTCATTTTAGCTCTCAATAATGCTTGCAACCTGTCCGGATATGAGCGGTCCATAAATTTGTACCACGTTATCCTGAACGATCTTGAGTATGTCGATACTAAACTCGATCGACTCCTTAGCATCCACAATGCGGAGTGACTCGCGATAGATTGATATACTCTCTTTGGGTGTCAGCTTCTTGTCCTTGTCTGTGAAATTGAGAGCAGTCAACATTACATCACCGAGAGTGAGAATCTCTTCAGTCTCACCTTGTTTGATGGGCTGACCCTTGTAGTCTTTCATCTGAGTCTTGACATTGATCTTCATTTGATCTCCTGCTGTAAATAATTACCTTTAGCCTGTTTGCGTTTGATGCGACACATCGGACATCGCTTGGGTGGTGCTAACTGACGATCGTGATAGAACAACATTTCTCCTGCGGTAAACACGAATTGCTGGCCACAATCGCTACAATTCAACACTTGGTCTTTCGCCCATTCAGGCATCGTCATGTAATATACCTCGCTGCTTCATATCCTCGTATGTTGAACGTATGGCATCTTCTATATCTAATCCATATCCTAGGACCTTGGTAGTCTGTGAACCTTTGCTAAACCAATCCCTCCGTACCACCTCAATCCCTATTTTATATTTAACATACTTCTCAATCAAATTCTCCATTTTCAACGGTATAAACGACATAATGGTTATATTCCCCCATGACAACAATACACTAAGAATATCAGTTATATTCATTACGGACTCCTTCTGGCTGTCTGGAACGCTTCTTCGGGTGCCTCGCTGATGCACGTGTCTGTGGTAATTATCATCCCGCTCACACTCACTGCATTACGGAGGGCAGCAATTGTAACCTTGACTGGATCAATAATACCAGCCTTCAGTAGATTCTCAAACTTATCAGTCGATGTATTGTAGCCTTTCTTTGAATGCCTGACCCTCTCGACAATGTAATCTGCTTTCTTCCCGGCGTTCTGTGCCAGAATGAATAACGGAGCCTCTAGTGCCTTCGAAAGTAACTTTGACTTGCATTTACATCTCAGCAGTGCAGTCCCACCACCCGGCACGATCCCCATTTCCAATGCTGACATAGTTGCCCCTACCGCATCCTTCACACGTTCAACCTTCTCCTTCATCTCAACTTCGGACGCAGCCCCGACCGAGATAACCGCAATCCCACCTTTGAGCCGGGCCACTCTGTTCTCAAGTCTTTCCTGAAGGATGGCATTTTTCTGTGCTTTGGCTTCGTTTTCCAGTTGTTCGATACGCTTGTTCAACCTGTCAGACTTCTCGGCAATGAATACCGACTTGTCCTTAGTAGCCATGACCTTTTTGGCCTGGCCCAGGTGCTCAGCCGTAGCGTCCTGAAATGAGATACCCGACCCTCTACCGATGAGTGTCGCTCCGGTGAGTTCGCACAAGTCCTCTAAGATATCACGCTTCTTACTTCCTTTGACGGCTATGGCTTTGATGTGACCCTGAAAGTGGTTCGTGACAAGAAGCCCGAGTGCCGACCTCTCGATATTCGGAGATACAAATACGATATTGGTGCTTTCGAGTTTGCTTTTCACCGTCCCAATCTGTGTGTCCCTCAGGAACGGCAGCAGGTCAACGTGGCTTGTTATCTCCTCATCTGTGATGAATACGTAGCAATCGGATACCTCAGCCTCCATCCTCCTTGAGTCGGTAATGAACTGTGAGGTAAAATACCCACCGTCAACCTCAAGGCCGTCCTTGTACTCCACCACAGTCTCAAGCCCACCCTCCTCAACAGTCAGCTTCCCATCTTTGCCTATAGTGTTAATTGCGTCAGTCACTATCCGGGCGATCTCGTCTGAATCTGAAGATACTTTGGCAACATTGTAGATCTCTTCCTCGTTTTTAACCGGCTGTGCCATATCCATCAATTGGGATATGACCTCCTCTTTAGCGAGGTCAAGTTCTTTTTTGAGTTCCTGTGGATTGGAGCCGGACGTGACAAGCCGCATACCTTCTTCAAGGATAGTTATAGCGATTGCCATGGAGGTCGTGGTTCCATCCCCAGCAACATCGTTAGTCCTCTGACTTGCCTCTTTGATAAGCTCCGCTCCCATGTTCTCGAATTGATCCACAAGGGCAATCTCTCTAGCAACTGTGACTCCATCGTGAACAACCAGGGGGGTGGAGTAGACTTTTTCGATTGCGACATTTCTCCCCTTTGAGCCTAAAGTTGAAGTCACCGCCCGTGCCACAACCAAAGCACCCTTGACCAGTTTCGCCCTGGCCTCGTCTCCGAAGATCACGACCTTCCGCGTAATGCTCATCTATTCCCCTCCACCATCGCTTCTATTTCAGGATTCAATACCCAGAACATTGCCCAATTGTCATCGGGTGATACCGTAGCTGGTAAATCAGGAACGTGTGCTACCATCCCATTTGAATCAGCCATATCCACCACCCGAAAGTCAGGATATACCTCCTCTTCGGGAGTAGCTACCCATACCTGAGTCTCAGTTATCTCATTTTCAACCTGCACAATAGGCTCCACCACCGGCACTTCCGGTACTGTGATTTGCCCACTGACCATACTCGCCACGATCCATACCATCTTGATAATCCAGATCATCTCTTCTCCTTCGGAACTAAGATTTTAGCAAACACATCCGATCGTTTCAAAATTTTATATGCCTCATCCTCTAGGGTCGTACCTGCCCACCGACCAACGATGAGCATAGTACCCGGCTCAAATTCATCGTTAAACTGTAGTTTCAACTGGTCCCGGTCAAGTCCGCCATCAGCAATAACCTCCGCGTAGCAACTCTGCTCCTGCCCCGATGC
>Ga0100403_1003656_pt1 | contig 11299 bp, 7 predicted proteins | sample CryGeymet201501t_FD_83663 | JGI IMG/M metagenome (GOLD analysis project Ga0100403, IMG submission 83663) | Groundwater microbial communities from Crystal Geyser aquifers in Utah, USA - Crystal Geyser metaG 2015-01t | ecosystem: Environmental > Aquatic > Deep subsurface > Groundwater | place: USA...
GGTCCGTCTTCAAATTTTCCATTCGATCGATGGCGCTGGCGATATCTCTTGTCGCATAGAGAGAGGCCCCGTCTTTTTTAGTGATCAAGCAGGGAGCCATATTGTCTTCATCAAGACGGACAATTTGAGCGCCTTCACTCAGCTCCAAGAGCCCCTTCTCCTGAAGCATCTCGACAACGGCGTTCAACTTGTCATTGTAATAGGATTCACCGCGAACAAGAGTGTGCTTCACGCCCAGACGACTCCACAAACGGTCGTAGCCTTTCAAGGACCAGTAGATAAATTTTTTCCAAATCTCCTCAACCTCTTTGTCCCCAGACTCCAGTCTTCGAAACATCAATGAGCCCTCTTCATCAAGCTTTGGGTTCTCTTCTGCTTCTTTGTGGAACCGAACATAGAGCTTAAACAAGCTATCGATAGGGTCTTCTTCGAAAGAGTACTCTTCTCCCCATTCTAAATACGCCCAAGCCAACTTTCCAAACTGGACACCCCAATCCCCTAGATAATTTAGCCCCTGCACAGAGTAGCCTTGGGTCTTAGCAAGATTCACAATAGCTTGACCGATCACCGTGGCTCGCAAATGCCCTATTGTCATAGGCTTAGCCACATTTGGTGAAGAATAATCGATGGTCATCACTTTGCCCTGGTACCGATCACTGAAACCCAAATGACCTTTTGAAGCCTTCCAATTTTCAAAAACCATTTTTTGGATCAGCTCTGGGGAAAATTTAAAATTCAAAAATCCAGAAATCGCTTCGACTCTCTCCAAATCAGAAAGCTCAGCCTGTTCTACTTTTTCTTTAAATTCTTTCGCAATCAGTGGCGGAGCTTTTTTTAAAGCTTTGGCCATTGAGAAAACTGGTAATGCCAACTCCCCGTGCCCGGCTTGCTTTGGGGACTCCAAGGACTTTCTTAAAAGATCTTCTTCAATCCCCAAGACGGGGGAAAGCTGCTGACTCAATTGGGCTCTTAAAAGTTCTATCATCGTTGGGAGAGATTATACTTAGATCAGACGGGGGACAATCCCTTCCCAAAAAGTTTTTGGGAATTCTTTAGACTCTAACGGCACCAGGAGCCAAAAAAGCAGCTCCTCCCTCTCAATCCTCCGGCTCAAAACGGACTCAAACAGAGCCTTCCCAAAAATACGCCCCAGGTAGCGACAAGCTTCAAACTGAGCCAAAGGGTGAATTCCTTTGGCGAGGGTTTGCGGCGAACGAACCGTTCGCCCTGACTTGAGCCTTTGGCCATAAATAAAAACCTCAGAAACCAACTTCATGGTCTGGGTGGATGTGCCTTTTTCTTTCAAAGACTCTAATCGAATCTTGAGATCCTCAAAAGATTCTGTTTTTCTGGCGGGATTCATCCATTTGGAGAAGAAAAAACCAACGGTTTCAATCCAGAGCCTTCTCTCCAAATCATGAGGAAGATCATAGAAAATCCTTTGCCTCTGACTCAAATGAGCATGAATGTACTGGCCCGCCACAGCAGAGGCGTGATTGACCGAGGGCCTAGACAGATAAATTTTACCTTGTGGGTTCAACAAAAAGCTTCTCTCGGAAAACACCAGCTCTTTAAAAATCTCCGTCGGGATTTCGGTTCGAACCCCTGAAAAAGTCTTCGGGGTGTACACCTCTAGCTGATTGTAGGAGACCGAAAGCTCAAGATCCTGACACATCCATTTGACGAAGGCTTTGATGTGATCTTCATAGTCCAAATCATCATCTTCCAACTCCTGATCAGAAGTTTTCTCCAAATGAATCAGGTAACTTTGCCATTTGACCCAAGGGGGAGAGACATTCCAACAAAAGCTCAATCCACGACGCAAAACAAAGGAGTCGAAGGATTTAGATTTTTTCAGGAATCTAAAATAAAGCCTCTCACTGTCTTGAAAAACTCTCACAACACGTCGAAACTTTAGAGTTGCTCGCCTTGAAACCTCTAAGGGTAGATGACTTTTGAAAAGATGATGTTCTCCCGTAATGACGATCACTTTTGCGCTTGGATGATTGAGCAGCTCCTTCTCCATGATCTGGGCCATTTTTTTATCCCGCGCACGAAGTCGAATGTCATAAAAGTCCCCTGCAGAGAGACCCCTGACAAGAACTTGCTTTTCTTTCAAATAAAGCAATAAATCGCGATAGTGCTCCCAGGAAAAGCCCCAGTCCTCCTTCCATCGGATGAGATGCAAAAATTCACTTTCCGACAACTCGTCGGCCCAGAAAAGATCAATCCAGTGGGAGTCCTCCTCTTTGAGGCACTCCAAGAAAACGATGGCGTGCCCGAGGTCAATTTTTCGCAAGATTCTTAAGTGAGCCCGTTGAGACTGGTAATAGGCGTGGAAGTCTCCTAGGAAAAGCAAGTCGGAAGCCTCTGCCTCTTTAAAGAGCTCTCCCTGACCAGAAATGCTCCAAGTCTTCTCAAATTCTGTAAAAAGCTTTCCAGTGTAGGTTTTTAAGGAGCGGGGCTCTGCTCCGGTACGGGCCATCACTTGATTTTTCACGTTATCAAGCAAATGTTTTCTGGTTTTTAGCCACTGCGCTTGTTTCATTTGATTGCCAAAATTTCAGTTATTTGGTTTTAATAGAAGTCTAACAGGAGTCCTAAATGAAAACATTCACAAAAGTGGCCCTCTTTCTTCTTCTTATCTCGGTGTTTATTCAGGCTTACCTGACGATGCAACACTACCCCTTGAAGCTAGGCTTTTCGACAGGTCCATCCATCTGCACTCTCAACCAGACCTTTGACTGTGACGCCGTCTCAGCGAGCAACTACTCCACCTTTTTAAAAATCCCAATTTCAATTTGGGGCGGAGTTCTTTACCTGATGACCTTTGGAACCCTCTTGCTTTCATGGCTTCAATGGACAGAAAGGCCAGAACGACTGAAACGATTCGCCTATGCTTGCTCCTTACTCTCTTCTGGAGCGGCTCTTGTGATGGGTGCTATTTCTTTATCTCTCATGAGTGCGTACTGCCTTTTTTGCTTCGCTCTCTATGGACTCTCTTTTGCCGTCACTCTTCTGATCTACCCCACCCTCTCGGAGCCCTTCTTTAAAAACTTCCTTCAAGACATCCCCGCCTACTTCACCGAGAACAAAGGAATTTTAGGAACCCTCATCGCCATTCCTGTTGTCAGCTTTATGATCCACCGAATGGCCCTTTCTCACTACGGCGCCTCCGAGCTGGAGCGATTGGTCAACAGAGGAGTTCAGGGTTGGGTGGCCGAGCCTCAGCAGACTCTCTCTGTCCCACCTCTCCTCACAAAGGGGCCGGACGCAGACAAGGCGAAGCTTGTGATCTCAGAGTTTGCGGACTTTTTGTGTGGACATTGCAAAACAGCCTCGCGATCTCTCCACGCTTTTGTCAGCGCTCACCCCGATGTTCGCTTTGAGTTCTTTGTGTTTCCGCTCGACGGGGCCTGCAACCCAGGAATAGACCGCTCCTCAGGCAGATCTTGCCTCTTGGCAAAGTCCACCTACTGTGCCGAAAAGCAAAAGCAAGGCTGGGCCTTTCATGACATTATTTTCCAATACCAAGAACAACTCTTGATGTCTGAAAGTGTCGGGGCCATGAAGGGTGATATTTTAAAATTGACGGAGCACCTGGCTTATTCAAAAGAAGATTTGGAAGCTTGTATAAACTCCCCAGAAACTCAAGAAGCCATCGAGTATCAGGCACAACAAGGGATTTCCCTTAAAGTGCGGGGAACCCCTGCTATCTTTGCAAATGGAAAGGCGCTGGAGCTTGGTCAAATGATCCCTGTCCTAGAAGCTGTTTACGAGCAAAGCTCGTCAAAAGGGAAATAATTCAATCAGAAAGGTCGTGATCTGATCGGTCAATCGATCCACGACCAAATAGAAGGACTGACCCAAGCCTGACTTCAAAGCCACAAGAAATCCGACGGTGGCGACGGTCAGCAAACTGTAGTTCAAGGTCTTTAAAAACCAGGTCGTCGACCGAAGATCCTCGAGCTTCAACTCTCTCTCAATTTTCTGAATGGAGTTCAGGGCCATTTTTAGCTCTTCAAAATGCTGGATAACACTTTCGTGAATCTCTTGCTGTTTTGCAAAACTTAAAGAGGTGATTCCAGGAAAATTTCTTTTGAGCTGAATGGCTTGGATCAGGTCCATGCAGTGTTCTTTGTATCTCTGAGACCGCTCTTGAAATAGAGGGAATTCGGTCTTGAAATTAATGTAACCCTCGAGGTTTTCTTTTGCTGAATCATAACTTTCAGAAGCAACATAACTCAATATTGTTCTCTTAAGACTGTCGATTCGACCAGCTTCATTGGTCTTGGCCTTAAGCTGAAGAGTCAAGTCTCCCCGAACCTCTTCGCTCTTTTCAGCCTCTAGGGCTTCATAATCGATATTTGGCGCTTCACTCATCCTAGACTACATATCGGAAGGTCCAGAAAACTCTGGAGTCGTTCTGGACCTACGCCTAGCTCCCTTTAAGATTTTCGAGATTTTTTTTCACTTTTTGCCTCAATCTGCGACAATTGTCTAAGTGGGCCAAGGTCGGACCATTGAGCACTTAAACCAGGATGGGAGAAGAGCATGAAGGATAATGAAGTCGAGATTGTCCTTAGGGAAGAGCCAAAAGAGGAGTTCAGCCGATCCAGAGCCATTGACTTCACTCTCAACGATGGAAATCATCGCTTCCGAGATGGACTCACCTCCGCATCCATTCGCTCCCAAGCTCTACAAAGCGTCATCCAACAAAACGAAGATCTCATGGCCCGATTAAAGACTCTCACCCTTCGCTCCAGTGAGCTGGAATCTGAAATTGAGTCTAAAGATGAAGAAATTAAGGCCCTAAGAAAGAATCGCGATCACCTAAAAGAGCAAACTCTGATCCTCAAGGAGAAGGAATCCATTTTTAGGGAGCGGGTTGAGAAGGATCTAAGGAACGCTTCAGATCTTAAAGAAGAAAATGAAGAGTTGCTCACACGCCTACAAAAAGTGGAACGCGCTTTTCGAAGACTTTTTAAATACCGCGAGAAAATGAGAACACACGTGCCCCATTTCAAGCTTCTTAAAAAGAAGTCTCATAGAATTTCAGAGGTCAATGATCACCTTAAAGTTCAAGTCGAAGAGCTATCAAGTCGTTTGCAAGTGGTTCACTCAGAGATGTCTGAGTCCCAGTCCCTTCTGATTGCGGACTACGAGGAGCGTATTGAAGAACTGGAAAGAGAAAAAGAGGCCTTAAGCAAAAAAGCCTCTGAGAGAGATCACTTCAAGTCCGCAAAAGTAGAATTTGAAAACAGAAATATTGAAGTGGAAAGACAGCTCGTCACAATGAGAGAAAACTACTCCAAGGAAAGCTATGCCCTTCGCACCGACTTAGATAATTTTAGGCGCCAAACAAAAGAGCTCCTCATACAATGTGAAACCTTAAAATCTCAGTTGAGCGAGAAGCAACTTGACGCTCATGAAACAGGAGAAAGAAATGCCCAGCTTGTCGACCAAGTGGAGTCCTTACAGATTCTTTGGAAGGAAAAGCAAGAGGAGCTAGAAAGGTCCGCTGAAAAGAACCGCTCTTTACAGAAACTCAATCAGGACATCAGCCTGAAACTCAATGAATCCCGCAGGGAGATTGCGGAGTTGCGCAACAAGCTAGATGCAGAGGTTGAGATGCTTAGAAGGATTCGACAGGCGAACTCTCAATAATGATCTGAGGGACTTCCTGAAAGGACTGAACAGCACGATCGACGCCATCGTAGAATTCTAAATTTTGAATTTCACTGGCTAGAAAAATCTTTTTGAACTCAGATCCCACTCCACAAAATTTTATTTTAGTCTCTTCATTTTTTGACAACTCTTCAAGTGCGCTCACAAAGTCAGCAATTCCGTGGGAGCCCACAAAGCTCAACTTCTGAAGGTCAAAGATCACCTTGTGTCGAATCCACTTTTCAAGACAGACTTTCCGAAAAGCGTCAATCATGTCAAACCCAATGCGCCCAACCAATTCGACTGAATAGATGTCTTTGACGACCTGAACTCTTGCTTCCAATTTGTCCTCCCTGGTGACTCTCTATAGAGTACTTCAGTTTCCATCCAACTCCTACTCGTCAAGAGTCTGGAGTTTTAAAATCCTTTTGGTTGGCTCTTTAGAAATCCTTGTCTAGAATTTCATTATGAATTCAAAATGGTGGAATCGATTTAAGGCCTTAGGCTCGCCCGTCGCTCTCGGAATTTACCTCACAGTGACTTTCGTCTGGCTTTCTTTTGTCTATTACAACTCCAAAGACCAGGGCCTTCAGAGCGGACTGTTGGTGCAGGGAATTCGCAGAGCCCACGAGATTTCTATCGACTATCGTCTTCTCGCTCGCGGACCCGTCAAACCAAATGCCCCCGTCGCTCTTCTCACTGTCGACTCAAAGGCTGTAGAAACCCTTGGAAGGTGGCCCTGGCCGAGAACCCTAATGGCTCAGTCCATCGACAAAGCCATTGAGGGTGGAGCCAAGGTCCTTGGATTTGATATTGTCTTTGCCGAAGCTCAAAGAAATGAATTGCTCCAATCGGCAGAAGACCTTTTCTTTCAAGGAATCATTGATGAGTCACAAAAGCAGAGAATGATTCAAATGGCCATGTCCCAGGATGGGGACATGGCTCTAGCTGCAGCCATGGATCGCCACAAAAGCCAAGTGGTCGGTGGAACCTACTACCAATATGCTGAGGACCAAAACCTTCCTCCAGGGGATGTGGACTACTGTATGGACATGGTCTTTAAGTCCACTCCCGAGTTTAAACTCTGGGATCAAGAAGAGGTTCTCGTTTCTGTTCAGGACCCGGCTCAAGTCACCCCACCCTTTGTCATGGCGGAAATCTTTGAGCAAATTCTCAAAGCCAAGCGGGAGGGCATACTTTCAAGCCTTCAAGCGAACAACCCGGATATTGATTCACACAGCCTAAAAATCCAAGCGCACAGAGAGCTCCTTAATAGCTGCATCCATTTTTTTGATGACGCCGAAGAGATCTTTTCAGGCATCTGGCAGAGTCATATTCTCTCCCAAATGAACCCCGCTGAGTTCAATTTTCCCACCTATCGAGACTGGCTCAATGACTTTCAGTCTAAAGCAAGGCCAACTGGAATTCCCTTAGTCGACGGCTGGGACATGAACATTCCAAAGCTTCAGAGCGCGATGTCACACAACAGTTACTTCAACGCCCATCAGGACTCCGATGGAACCATTCGCAGCAGCTCTCTCGTTAGCCGAACAGGGCTGTTCTACTTCCCGTCTCTTTCGTTAAAGTCGTATTTGGTTGGATCAGGGAGAAACGCTTCCATCACCTTGGGCTACAATCCAGCCACTGGCCGCAAAGAAGTCACTAAGTTTGAGATCACGGACAACAACACTGGCGAGGTTGTTGAAACCATTCCAACCGATGGACAGGGACGGCTGCAAATCAACTACTACGGACCTCAGAAGATGTTTCCTCATTTAAGCTTCGCTGAGCTGCTTTCCGATTCTGAAACCCTCACCATTCAAGAAAGGGTTCTTGACCCCAAAACATTGGAGTGGGAGGAGAAAGACGTTCAAGTGGATCGCAAAACCTTTCTCAATGGCAAATACTTGCTGATCGGCGCAACGGCCACAGGAATTTTTGACTTAAGGGTCACTCCTTTTGAGAAAAAGACTTTTCCTGGGCTAGAGACTCATGCCAACACCTTGGCGAATATTTTGGAGAGAAATTTTCTAAAGCCTTGGGAAGATGAACGCAGTCAAATGCCCCTCTTTTTACTCATTCTTGGACTCACCCACGCCATCTTGCTCACTCAATTGGGCGCTCTCGGCGGCATGCTCGTCACACTGGTCTTCATCTCTGCCGTTCTTGGGCTCGATAAGTTCGTGCTCTTTGATCAAGGTCTCCTTGTAACGATTGTCTGGCCCCTTCTTCTTCTTTTAACAATTTACCTCTTTTTGACCACTTATCGTTATCTCACCGAAGAAAGAGGCAAGAAGGAATTGCGGCAAACCTTTCAGAAGTATGTGAGCCCGAGCATCGTGGAAGAGATTCTCTCTGATCCTAAAAACATCGAGCTTGGCGGAAAGAAGATGGACCTCACCATTTTCTTCTCCGATGTTCGCGGATTCACCACCATTTCAGAAAAGCTTGATCCCCACGCCCTCTCAGATCTTCTCAACGAGTACCTCACACCAATGACTGAGATCGTCTTTAAGAACCAAGGAACACTTGATAAATATATGGGCGATGCAGTAATGGCCTTTTTTGGCGCTCCCATCCCCATCGAAAAGCACGCCCACTTTGCGTGCAGAGCTGCCCTTGAGAGCCTGACGAAGCTCTTCCAGCTCCAAAAAGAGTTCGCCTTACGAGGCCTACCGATCATTGATATTGGGATCGGGCTCAATAGCGGCGAGGTCAGCGCTGGAAACATGGGGTCAGAAACGGTTAGAAGCTACACTGTCATGGGAGATGCTGTAAACCTTGCCTCCAGGCTCGAAGGAATCAACAAAGAATATGGAACACGAATCATCATCAGTGAGTTCACTTTCAGAAAGGTTTCTGATGCTTTCACCTGCCGAGAAATTGATTGGGTTCGAGTTAAAGGAAAGACCAAACCGGTGAAAATTTATGAGTTGATCAAGGAAGGAAAGCTCACAGGCGAAGACCTTAAGCATCTAGAAACCTACAACCAGGCCTATTCACTTTATCGAAGCCAAAATTTTATTGACTCCCAAGAGCTCTTTTCGCGGGCTCTAGATTTAAAGCCTGAGGATCAGGTCAGCCAAATGTTCATAACCAGATGCCAGAACTACATTGAAGTCCCTCCCGATAGCGATTGGGATGGAGTTTTTGAGATGAAGACCAAGTGATGAAGCTGAGCCTCTCTTTAAAAAACTCTCTCCAAATCCTCTTCACTCTCACTGTCTGCGTCGTTCACTGGCCCGGCCTTGCACAGACCAGTCTTATTGATGGCATTCTCGTTCGAGCGGATGCAACGGAAGGCTTTACAGAAAAAAATAGATTCATTCTCACTGGAAATGTTCAGGTGGCCTATGATGGCCAATCCATTCTCTGCGATAAGGCCATCATCGATGTGGAAAACACGACCGTAGAAGCCATTGGAAATGTGGTTATGGATGATCCAAACACTCACCTGGAGGCAGACCGGGTCAAGCTCAACTACAAGACCAATCGCGGTGAAATTGACAATGGCTTTATTCAATCCGGTCAGGTTGTTGTCGAGGGGCTGAAGATGAAAAAGATCGGAGACCAAGTCTATTGGGCTGAAGATGCCGAATTCACCTCCTGCACCACTTGTCCACCCGGATGGAGTTTCTCAGGAAAAGAGATTGAAGCCGAACTTGGCGGCTATGCAAAAATCAAAAGACCAATTTTCAAATTGGGCGGATTCCCCTTTCTCCCACTTCCTTGGATCATGGTTCCGTTAAAAACGGAGAGACAATCGGGATTTCTAGTGCCCTCCTATGAGTACAGTCAAAGAGGCCACTTTGCTTTGACGGGAGAGTACTTTTGGGCCATTTCGAAAAGCCAAGACGCCACCTTAGGCCTCACCTACCACGAGCTTCTCGGCTTGAAGTGGCAATCGGAGTACCGGTTTGTGCTCTCCGAAACCTCCAGTGGCGAACTTCATGGGTCTTACATCAATGATCGACTTTTCGATTCAGAACTCAAAACGGCTTATCCTGGCGCCAATTCAATCAACAGTCGATGGTATTATCAATACTCCCACATGATGCAGCTCCCGAACGGGTTTACCCAAAGAATCGAGTACACAGACATCAGCGATTTAGATTACCTTAAAGACTTTCCCAATGATCTGGAAGAGCTCGGGGCCTCCTCCGGAGATTCCGCTTTAGAAAACAAAGTTTCCATTTCTAAAAACTTTGAGCAATTTCATATGAGTGCAGAGGCCCTGATGTTTAAAAATTTGGTCCGCGCTTATCCCCTTGCAGACAATTCCGACGCCGTCCACAAGATACCAGAGATTCAAATCCGAAGCTCCGAAGTCTCCCTTTGGGACAGTGGACCTTTTGTTCATCTTGATGTGAATTCAGCCCACTTTGTGCGGGACCGATACTCTTATGACGACCTAAAAAACAACTCAGGAAGTCGAGAGCCCACAGCAGCTCCTGCTCGCTATGGCGAATACGTCCGTGATGGACAATTTGACCCAACCGTTGACCTTTTGCGGACGGGGCACAGATTGGATGTGACTTCTCGTCTTCATTACCCATTTCAAGTTTTTAAACTCTTCGAAGTCTCACCAAGTGTCTCCGTCAGAGAGATGCAGTACCGCTTTCAAGTTGACGAAGATGTGACGGCCCAGGGATTTTCTCAAACGGCCGCTCAGCGCTACATCCAAACAGATCTTGGAGTCTCAACGGAGATCAACGGATTTTACGGAGAGGATCAGAGCTTTGCCGAAAAATACAAACACACAATGATTCCAAAAATCTCCTATTCCAATATCCCTTGGATTCGAAGACCGGATCATCTCTTTTTTGGCCAGTTCGAAGAGCAGAGATTCAACACCAACTACGCTCCTGTGAGTGACCAGGATCTCAATGGAGTTAACCGACTTCAGTTTGACTATCGCGACCGCGTTTTCGACAAAGACTTAGTGACTTTCTCATTTAGAAATGAGCTGACAAGGAAGTCTTTCGTCAATGGAGATCCACAATACACCCGATTAGCCTCACTGGAGGTCAATCAGTCCTATGATATTAACGAAAGCCGATCACCAAATTCTCAAGCTTGGTCAAATATTCAAAGTCGATTAACCTTAGGCCTTGAACATGTTGCCTTGAATGCGGACACCTCTTACAACCCTTATGCACGCTTAGTGAACTCGACGACAATTCTAAATCTTATCCCAGAGCCGGGAAATTACTTTCAAATCTCTTATGCGAAAGAAACTCTCGTGGACGAAAACAACAATATTCTGTCTGGCGCAATCACAGAAAACCTTGGACTTGGTCTTGGAATGTCTACGCCTTACTGGGATTTAGTGGTCTCCATGGCCTACTCAAAAATCAGCCGAGAAATTCAAGAATGGCAGTATACCAGCCGGTTCAAACCCCCAGGAAACTGTTGGTACATTGATATTTTTCATCGACAAGCTCTGGGAGGAGCGACAAATTTAAAAGCCAACATTGCCTTTAACTTTGATGGAATCTAACAGCGATTTATAAAAATAATTTTCTTTCCCCTTTCCTCTTTTGAGCTCGCAGGCTCCATGCCTTCGCCCTCATTTTAAGGCCTGAAGGCCTTAAAAGCGCGTCACGCTTGAGGGAGGAAGCTCAAAAGAGGA
>Ga0100403_1003657_pt1 | contig 11293 bp, 12 predicted proteins | sample CryGeymet201501t_FD_83663 | JGI IMG/M metagenome (GOLD analysis project Ga0100403, IMG submission 83663) | Groundwater microbial communities from Crystal Geyser aquifers in Utah, USA - Crystal Geyser metaG 2015-01t | ecosystem: Environmental > Aquatic > Deep subsurface > Groundwater | place...
ATTTCCAAACGTAGCGAGCGATATACAAGAAGCAAAGCTTCTTGTATATCCGAGCGAAGTGCAGGAAATATAGGGTCTAATACCCCGAGGCTCTGCCTCGGATGAGTGCGAGCCTGCGAGCTCAAAACGAGTCCAGGGCTTGCCCTGGGGTTAATACCCCTTATTTTTATAAAGTTTAATCGCCTAATAGTAACTAATAACAGGTGAACATAGCATGATTCCTCACTTATGGTTTCATTTGCTATAATATAAGCAAGTATTAATTATTATAATAAAAAAATATCATAGCAGACCCAGCAAGCATTACCTCATCAATTAATCAAATAAAATTAAAGATACAGCAAGAAGCAACTTTTATTTCAACCAAAACTACGGAACTTCAGTCTGTTCAGTCAGAAAAACAAACTCTTGATACTGGAACTAAAGCAAAAGAGCAAGAAATTAAGCAAAAAGAGACCGAAATCCAAAAGCTAAAAGCTGAAGTCCTACAATCAAAAAATAAATTGAGAGATTTAGAAAGAAAGATAAGTAATGTCACAAGAGAAATTGACACAAAAAAACGAGAACAAAACACTACTAATAATGATCTCATTAAATTTCAAAGAGATCTCGAGACCGCTTTAAGGGATGCAAAAAAAGCACAATAATCCAAAAGAATTTTTTGAAAAATAAATGTCTAAAAACATATAATTCCATACATGAAAAATGGCAAAAATATTCTCATTATTCTAGAGAGGGATAGTATCAGTAAAGATACTGATTTGATGAAATATCTTGAAAATGAATTGAGTGATATTGGCTACGAATTGGTTTTCTATAATCGCATAAAAAAGACACAAAAATATTCAAATACCTCAATTTTTTTGGATCCAACAGGGGTACTATCATCATTACCTAGATGGCTCAGAAGGCTGATAAAAGCTTGTAAGCTTTTGCGTTATCCCAGTCGGTGGAAATATTTTTTGATACAGAGAACTTATGAGGAAAGTATAAAAAGTAGATGCAAAAAATTTGAAAAATTTGTCTCTGGTTTTGGTCACGGCGCACATGTCGCAGTATTGTCTCGTTCTGCAGGTGGACGAGTTGCATCCAAGGTTGCTGATATGTGTAATCTATCAAAAATAATTTGTTTGGGGTACCCTTTTGAACACCCTGATAAAAGAATAGAACCAGATCGTTTTTCCCACTTGGCACATCTTCAGACACCATTTCTAATTCTCCAAGGAGTTAATGATGCATATGGTGGTCGTGATGTAATATCAAAATATACATTATCTAATGCAATACAGATATCTTTTGTTGAAACTGATCATGATTTTAAAATGAGTCAGTCAGAATGGAATGATGTTGTAATTCAGATTAAAGAATTTTTATCGACAAAGTAGATTAAGCAAGATCAAGGTTTGATTATTCTATTTGTTACGTAGCATGTTACGTAACATGCTACGTAACAAATTATATAATATTATTGATATGGATGTTGATTATATGGTAGTGGGGAATAGGTGTTCTTATTGATTTTAGAAGTAAAGCTAGCTTTACATGACCGCAATTTGCAAGTACAATACCAATACACAAAAATATGCAGGAAAAAATATCAAATGAAGTGAGTAAACTTCGCACAAGAGTCGGTGTAACACAAGAAGACCTAGCCACAAAGGTTGGTGTGAGTCGTCAGACAATCATTGCTCTCGAAAAAGGCAATTACACCCCGTCAATTTTATTAGCCATAAAAATCGCTGGCTTTTTCAAGATGCCTGTCGAAAAAATATTTAAAATCGCTTATGAAAAATAATCTCAAAGAATTGTTGGTCACTATTGGCCTCGTTGTTACTGCGATACTACTTCTCAATCCATTTCATTTTTGGATGCCAGATATGATGGTGATGACAATCCTTGCTATTGCTCTCGTACTCTTTGCGATATTCGCAAGTTTTATAATTAGAGAAAAAAATATTGATGAACGTGATGCTCAACATAGAGCGCTCGCAGGACGAAATGCATTCCTTGCTGGGTCAGCAATTCTTATCCTGGGTATTATAATCCAAGGATACTCCCACTCTGTTGATGAATGGCTCGTTATTGCCCTTATAGTTATGATTGTTACAAAGATAGCTACCCGAATGTGGAGCGATAGGAATCTGTAGTTTGTATAACGTGGTCATGTTGTGCACATGACAGCATGTAAAGTCAGCTTTACATGCTGTTTTGTATTTTATATAATGTATTTATATTAAAAATAACTGGTAAAAATTTATGAACAAAAACACAGGAATTATTATAGGGGTTATTATATTAATCGTAATTGCAATAAGTGTGTACGCATCAAGTGTTGCTGTTAAAAACGATGCGATGATGAAAGATAATACGGAAGATACAGTGATGACAAAAACAGACGACAAAATGATGGAGGATGATAATTCAATGGAAGAAGGGAATGATGCAATGATGGAAAACGACGAAACAAGTATGATGGACAATGGTGATACAATGATGAAAGCTGGATCGTACGAGGTATATACTCCAGAAAAAGTTGCTCTTGCGTCAGACACGCATGATGTCGTTCTATTTTTCAGAGCAAGTTGGTGTCCTACATGTAGAGCTGTTGATACGAACATAAATGCTAACATCTCAAAGATTCCTTCGAGCCTTGCGATCTTGGATGTAAATTATGATGATTCTACTGCATTGAAACAAAAGTACGGAGTGACCTATCAACATACTTTTGTTCAAGTAGACAAAGACGGAACTCTTATCAAAAAGTGGAGTGGCAGTCCAACGCTAACTGCCCTCGTAGCAGAGGTACAATAACATGATACTCCTTTTTATTTCATTTATTGCGGGCGTTCTAACTGTACTTGCTCCGTGTATATTACCTCTCCTGCCTGTGATTATTGGAGGAACTCTTTCGGGTGGAAAAACGGAGGGATTCAACAAGAAAAAAGCCTTCACGATTATCCTGTCGCTCGGTGCGTCGGTAATTGCATTCACACTGCTCCTCAAGGCAAGCACACTTCTAATTGATATTCCTGAATATGTTTGGAAATGGGTTTCTGGAGGTATCGTAATATTATTTGGTCTTGTTACTCTTTTCCCATCATTATGGGAGAATAAGTTCCTTGCTGGGCTAAGTGCAAGGTCTAATATTCTCTTGGGTAAGGGAAATCAGAAAAAAAGTTTTTGGGGAGATGTAATTGTTGGCGGGGCTCTCGGTCCTGTGTTTTCGACTTGTAGTCCGACTTACTTTATCGTGCTTGCCACTGTATTGCCTGTAAGTCCTGCGCTCGGTATCGTCTACCTGCTCGCATATACTATTGGACTTTGTTTGTCACTCCTCGTTGTTTCTGTTGTTGGTCAAAAGATTATGAACAAACTTGGAATCGTCGCAGATCCAAGAGGATGGTTCAAAAAGACACTAGGTGTAATCTTCCTTATTGTAGGTATTGCTATTATTGGTGGTTTTGATAAGCAGGCTCAGATACTCCTTCTAGACAATGGGTTCTTTGATGTGACAAAGATTGAACAAAGACTTTTGGAAAAAAACAATGCTCCGGCGGTAACCTCGCAAGAAACAGTACGAGACACCTCTACGGATAATTCCTCTGTAACAGAGAAAGATTCTATAGAAAAAGACTCTGATGTAAGTGCAATTATTAATCAAAAGAAATCACAATACAAAAAAGTTCCAGAACTGAGTACGATTGATGGATATATTAATACTGATGGCAAGCCGATTACTTTGGCAGAGCTTGAGGGCAAGGTAGTGCTCTTGGATATTTGGACATATAGTTGTATTAACTGTCAGCGAACATTACCGTATGTTAATAATTGGTATGACAAGTACAAGGACGAAGGTTTGATGATTGTTGGTTTGCACACTCCAGAATTCGCTTTTGAAAAGGTTTTGTCTAATGTTGAAAATGCAGTTCAGAAATTTGGTATCAAATATCCTGTAGTTCTTGATAATGATTACTCGACGTGGAATGCCTTGGGTAATCAGTTTTGGCCACGAAAATATCTTGTGGATATTGACGGCTATATTGTCTATGACCATATTGGCGAAGGTGCATATGAAGAAACAGAAAAAGCAATACAGAAAGCCCTGGCAGAACGTGCCGATAGAATGGGAATGGAAAATAAATCAACTCCAATAGAAGAGCCTAAAGATGTAGTTATAGTTGATGCGAGTAAGGTAAAAAGTCCAGAGACATATTTTGGTTCTGCGAGAAATCAATATTTGGCTAATGGTACCGTAGGGCGTTCGGGCGAGCAGACATTGTCTGTCCCATCAACGATTACACCAAACAAGCTTTACCTCAGTGGTACGTGGAATCTCACTCCTGAATATGCGGAAAATAAAAATGCATCAAGTATAGTGTTCAATTATGAAGCAAAAAATGTGTACATCACGGCAGGGTCAATGACAGGTGTTGATGTCGAGGTTTATAAGGATGATGTGTTGGTAAAAACAGTGCATATCAAAGACGAAACACTTTATTCGCTTATTAGTGATTCTGACTATGGAAAGCATATACTCCGTATTGTGATACCGGATGCAGGATTGCAGGCGTTCACATTTACGTTTGGTTAGAATCTCACTGACTCATTCGTTTGTTGTTACGTAGCATGTTACGTAACATGCTACGTAACAAAAATGTTATAATATAATTAACATGAAAAAATATATTAGAAAAGCAACAAAAGTAGGACAGAGAAGTCTTTCTGTGGTTATACCATCAGAAATTGTTGATGAATTAAAAATTAGAGAAAGACAAAACCTTTTGATCTATCGTAGTGGAAAGAAAATAATTATCGAAGATTGGAAGAAATAGACCTTGCATTATCTATGCAAAGTCGCCTGGTTGGGGTGGATATACTATTACATAATTTGATATACTTAATTTAATGAAGGAAACAATACACACACAATGTGTTGTATCAGGAGGAGGACCGGCAGGGATTATGTTAGGGTATTTGCTGTCGCGAAATGGGATTGATGTAGTTGTCCTGGAGAAATGGCCTGACTTTTTTAGAGATTTTCGGGGTGACACCATACATCCTTCTACTATGCGAGCTCTGGAAGAACTTGAGTTACTTGAAGATTTTTTGAAATTACCACATAGCGAGATGAGTCGTATGAAATTTCATTTTGGCGAGAATGAGGTAACTATTGCAGATTTTACAAAACTCTCAAAGGTCAAACCTTTTATTGCTTTCGTACCACAATGGGATTTTCTCGATTTTCTTTCTACCAAAGCAAAAGAATTCGGTAGCTTTCGTCTCATGATGGAAACCGAAGTAACTGATTTTTTGATTGAAAATGGTGAAAAGACAGGTGTATTGGCAAAACAAAAAGATAATGAATTTGAAATCAATGCTGACTATATTGTGGGTGCTGATGGGAGACATTCTACATTACGAGAAAAAGGAGATTTTGTTGTTGATGAATTAGGGGTACCGATTGATGTATTGTGGTTTCGGATCAGTCAGGAAGGAATAGACAAAAGAGAATCACTTGGATATATGAACAAAGGGCATGCTTTGATTATGCTTGATCGTCATGATTATTGGCAGTGCGCGTATGTTATTCCAAAGGGTGAATTCGATAATATCAAAAAAGAAGGTCTGGAAAAATTCAGAGAAACAGTTTCGCAAGTAGGACATATTTCTGAAAAATGTGTCTCGGAAATTGATTCTTGGAATAAGGTAAAATTACTCTCTGTATCTGTCGATCATGTGCGAAAATGGGCGATAGAAAATGTTCTCCTTATTGGAGACGCTGCTCATGCTATGTCGCCGATAGGTGGGGTGGGAATTAATTACGCAATCCAAGATGCTATCGCAACTGCAAATATTCTCGTACCTGCTATAAAAGAGAGTAGGCGACCTGTGGATGTCCTTGGTCATGTTCAGCGGAGGCGCGAAGCTCCTACCCGAAGAATGCAAAAGGTGCAAATATTCTTGCAGAATAATCTTATATCACCCATGCTCGATCCGAGTAAAGTCACAAAGATGCCTTTAGTTTTTAAATTGCTAGAATGGTTCCCTGTACTAAGACGTATTCCAACACGTATTATTGGTATTGGTTTCCAAACTGAACATATTGATTAGGTTTGGACATAATAATTATAAATTATAAAAGCGCCTCCTGTGGGGCGCTTTTTTTCGAGGGTTAAAGAACTGTTCTGGTATTGAGGTCTTCATCTCCTAACCTTTCGATCAGTACGATGGATTGGCCTTTGCAAGACCCGCCCTGATCTGGTCGACGAACTCATCGACGTTAATCTTACAGACCGCGTATCGGATCCAGGGCCCGAATGGCACACCAACGAGACATGTCTCGTTTGCCATTAGGTTGTTGAAGTGCTCGGCATCCTCGATCTCTTGTCCGAAGGCGTACTTCGGGCAGTTAAAGAATGCGAAGAATCCTGCCGTAGGCTCAATTGCCTGTACAATGCCTGCTTCACACATCACATCTTTGAGAGTCTGAAGCGACTCACCATACTGCTCCTTTCTCTCAACGATGAGACCCATGTGATTGCGACAGACCTCGAGCACACCATGTGCAAGTGCTGGCATAAAACCGCTATCGGTCTTGCCCTTGACTTGTTTGATGTCCTTGATAAACCCAGGTGAACCAACCGCAGCAGCAATACTCCACGCAGTGAAGTTCCCGAGCTTGGACGCCGAGAAGGCTTCTGCCCAGCCGAGTTCTTCGTACTGGATTGCAATGTCAGCAAGCATGCTGTGTCCGAAGGCGTGGTACAGAAGACCATAGGCCGCGTCGTTGAAGATGCGGATACCATGTTCTGCACACAACGTACAGATCTTGTGTAGCCATTCATCTTCAGCAGATGCTCCGGTCGGATTGTGGGGCAGGTTGAGCATCACAAGGTCGCCCGAACCAAAGCCCTGATCAAGGAGCCATTTTGGATCGAACAGAAACCCGTTTTCCGGATCGAGGGGGAGTTCATAATGCTTCACCCCTTTGATCATCTCACATTGCTCGCGCGGTGTCGGATACCCTGGGTTGGTCATTGTGGCGACCTTCACTGGGTTGTCTGCAGTCCGGAGGAATCCTCCCATCGCATTGATGATGATTCCAAGGCTACCCTTGATTCCTTTGAGGGGCACGTACTCGACGTAGTCAGAATCTCTGACAGCTTCGGAAACGTGATAACCTACAAACTCCTCGGCAAAACCAGGGCAGCCTGCCTCGCCGTTATCTTGGTATATGTGCATGTCTTCAGAATCAGACATGATCGCGGCCGCCGCTGCCTTGCGTGCTTCCAAGAAGGCGGGACCTTTCGGTTCGCCGATGGTGAGTGCAATAACAACGATGCCTTTCTCTTTGAGTTCAGCACAGAGTGCCTTTATCCGCTGGAAAAGATTCACCTCTCCAGCTTTGAAAATTTGGATCTCGCTCATCAGAATACTCCTTGTGCTCTAATTGTCGCAGAACTCAAGAAACACAGTGGTCTGTATTTCTCGTTCTGAATAGAACCCTACATAAAATATTGGAATGTGTCAAAATTTTCAACATGATACCACCCCAGTTCGCACTACTTGACATGTGATTAATAATGTTATATCTTTTTGCATGGAACATGACTGTACATGCTGTTTGGTTAGTGATTTCCAAATAATCTAATCTTCAGGAGAAGAAAGTGAATCAGCAAATTGAACTTTATAAAAAGGCTCAGAATTTGGTAACTGAACAGATGGTCGATAGCATCGACCAGAAGTTTGAGAAATTCCGTTTGAAAGATACCTTCTTGGAGGTACTGTCTGATGAGATGAAAAAGCTCTACACCTTCCTCGAGCATGTCGATGACGCCCTCGAGCATATGGACGAGGAAGACAGCAGGTACAAGGAGGCTACTGTTGACCTGTTTGTAGCTCGGGATCTGTTTTGGAACGAGTGCCTTTTGCTTCACCCCCAATACCAAGGCAGTGACTGGGGATTCACCATCCGGCGCGGGTGGAAGCTCGTAGTGCGGAAACGTCGGAAAGACTGACGGATTTCCACACCGACAACCCTGTTGAATCGCCACCTGTGGCGATTCAACAGGGTGTTTTTGTTAATTTCGAAAAAAGTTTTTTACTAAAATCACACAAAACGTGTGTTTTTTTATTTTCAAACGTAGCGAGCGAAGAACAAATGCTTCGCATTTGTTCTTCCGAGCGGAGTGCAGGAAATATAGGGTTAAATACCCCGAGCGTCAGCTCGGGAAGCATGAGCGAAGCGAATACTTCCTGGTGTAAGCCGGAGGTTAATACCCTTTATTTTAATTTGACAATACCCCTAGGGGGGTATAAACTTTACATATGCATACAGAAAAACAAAAACTAACAAGAAGATTAAAAATTTTAGAAGGTCAGGTCCGAGGTATACAAAATATGATTGAAAAAGATTCATATTGTATTGATATCATTACTCAAACCTCTGCAATAAAACAAGGACTCTCGAATATAGAAGATGTTCTTCTCGAAGGACATTTGGGACATTGTGTGGTTAATCAGATAAAAAATGGTCAGACCGACAAAGCCACAAAAGAAATTCTGAAAGTTTATCAATTAAAACGAAAATAAGATTTATGAATACTTCCACCACTTATAGAATAAAGGGAATGCATTGCGCATCATGTGCGAGTATTATAGAACGAACTCTTAAAAAAATTGACGGCGTTGAAAATATTTCTGTAAATAACGGAACAGAAAATGCAAAAATATCTTTTGATACGGATAAAACAAATCCAGAATTTTTTAATAAAAAGTTAGAACCACTTGGGTATTCGTTTGTTGTACCAGAATCTAACGGCGAAGAAAACATGTCTGCACATGAAATGGGAATGAGTGAGAGTGAACACGCAGAACACCTTGGTATTAATCAATCAAAAAAAGAAAAACTTTCCGAACTTTCCTCGATGAAAAGTAAAATTATTTCTGTGATCCCTCTTGCGATTATCAGTATATTCATTATGACCTGGGACATTTTGGCTCAATACAAATCGGTGCCTATGATGGGTCCTACTATTGGCGGATTGTTTCGTCATCTTCTTCCTGTTTTCGCTACGTATACGTTATTTGTAGTCGGCAAACCTTACCTCCTCGGTTTTTATCGTTTTTTGCGTTATGGCAAGGCGAACATGGATTCGCTCATTGGTATTGGTACAACTACCGCTTTTGTATACAGTTTTGTCGTTACAGCGTTTGCAGAGAATTTGGCGCCGTTTATCGATGTTACTCATACATATTATGATGTTGTGATCGTGGTTATAGCTTTTATTGCTTTTGGAAAATATCTCGAAGTAAAATCAAAATTAAAAACAGGTGATGCAATAGAAAAATTACTTAATCTACAAGCAAAGACTGCTCTGGTTATAAAAGACGGCAAAGAAATTGAAATTCCAATCAGTAAGGTAGTTCATGGTGATTTGATAGTTGTAAAACCTGCCGGAAGAATTCCTGTTGATGGAGTTCTCACTGAAGGTTCTTCTTTTGTTGACGAAGCAATGGTTACAGGCGAATCAATGCCAGTTGAAAAATTTGTCGGAGATGAGGTTGTGGGTGGCACAATGAATACCACAGGATCCTTTACGTTCAAGGCTACAAAAATTGGATCGGAAACTTTTTTGGCACATGTTATAAAAATGGTAGAAGACGCGCAAGGTAGTCGCGCTCCTATTCAGGCATTGGCAGATAAAATATCTGCGGTGTTTGTACCAGTGGTACTTGTGCTTGCGCTTGTTACCCTGGGTGTATGGCTCATTTTCGGTACTCATGTTTTCGGATTCTCTCATGCATTGTCTCTTGGTCTTGTTTCTTTTGTCGGCATGCTGGTTATTGCTTGTCCATGCGCGCTCGGCTTGGCTACTCCTACTGCTATTATTGTTGGTGTTGGTAAGGGGGCAAAAAATGGAATTTTGATTAAAGACGCGGCGACTTTGGAAAAACTCCACAAAGTTGATACGGTGATAGTCGACAAGACAGGAACAATTACAAAAGGTAAACCGACACTTGTTGATATACAAAATATTTCTGATTTGGAAGATAGTGAAGTCATCTCGATACTTGCGTCACTTGAAAAGAAATCAGAACATCCAATAGCTCATGCAATCATGTTGTATGCAAAAGAAAAAAATATATCAACACACGAAGTTTCAGATTTTAAGGCTATAGAAGGTAAGGGATTAAGCGGACTAATCAAAGACACAGAATATTTTGCTGGAAACACAAAACTCATAACTGATCTTGGAATTACATTTGATGTTGAAAAAATAGAACAACATACCATGCAAGGAAAGACTCCGGTAATTCTTTCGACAAAAGAAAAAGTCATTGGTTTTGTGATGGTTGCCGACGAAATAAAAGCTGAGTCAAAACAAGCAGTGAAGGATCTTCATGAGCTTGGTATTAATGTAATTATGGTTACTGGCGATGATGAAAAAGTAGCAAAATATATTGCATCACAGGTCGGTATTGATAATATCATGGCGCACGTACTACCCGCTGATAAACTGAAAAAAATAAAAGAACTGCAATCGCAGGGTAGTGTGGTGGCAATGGCAGGAGACGGTATAAATGATGCTCCGGCTTTGGCGCAAGCTGATGTGGGAATTGCAATGGGTACAGGCACGGATGTGGCCATAGAGTCTGCAGGCATAACGTTGCTACATGGTGACATATCAAAAGTCGTTAAAACAATTCGATTGTCAAAGATGACTATGCTTGGAATAAAACAAAATCTTTTTTGGGCGTTCATTTATAATATTATCGGTATCCCTCTTGCTGCAGGATTATTCTATCCATTTTTTGGTTGGACACTCTCGCCGGTATTTGCCGGCCTTGCGATGGCTGGATCGAGCGTGTCGGTTGTTGCTAACTCATTACGAATTAAAAGCAAAAAATTATGACGTATGAATTACATGATGGTTACTGTGGTTGGGGGTGGTATGATGAGTGTTTTGGTGGATCGTTATGCACAAGGCAAAATTGGAAAAGGAGAGTTTAAAGAAAAGAAAAGAAAAGAAATTTAAATTAATAATTTTATGCAAAAATATACATTTCATGTTTCCGGAACACATTGTGTCTCTTGCAAAATATTGATAGAAGATATTTTAAAAGAACAGAATTTGGTAGAAAGTGTTCGGGTTGATTTAAAAAAAGAGACCGTAGAAATCGAAACCAATACTACGCAAAGCCAGAGTGAAATCGCTGAAGCACTGACTGGTATAATAAAACAAAATGGGTATGTTCTCTCTATTGAAAAAATAAAACAAGAAAAAAAAAA
>Ga0100403_1003659_pt1 | contig 11290 bp, 8 predicted proteins | sample CryGeymet201501t_FD_83663 | JGI IMG/M metagenome (GOLD analysis project Ga0100403, IMG submission 83663) | Groundwater microbial communities from Crystal Geyser aquifers in Utah, USA - Crystal Geyser metaG 2015-01t | ecosystem: Environmental > Aquatic > Deep subsurface > Groundwater | place: USA...
CGCCGGGATCGGCCACCCAGGGGCCCGGCGGGGGCGGTGGCGGGGGCGGAGGTGGGGGCGGCGGCACGCCCGGACCACAGCCCGGAGCGGCGACGCACGACGGAGGTGCCAGCGGGGGCGGCGGAGGTGGCGGGGGCGCGCAGCCGGGGAGCGGCACGGGAGGGCCGTCGCCTGCCGGCGGCAGCGGGGGCGGCGGTGGTGGCGGCGGTGGTGGCGGCGGCGGTGGCGGCGGCAGCGGCGGTGGCGGCGGCGGCGCTGGCGCCACGGGAAACAGCATCGCTCGCGCCATGCAGGCCGCGAGCATGATGGTCCGAGGGGGCGTCGCCGGGCCCGAGCTCGCCGCACTCGGCTTCGCGGGCGCCGGCTTCAACGCCTGGGCCGCGCGGGCGAAGCCGGGGAGCTGGCAGAGCACCCTCGCGGGTGGAGCTGCGGCGGCGATCCCGATCCTGGGCGCGATCATCGGCGCCGGAGCGGCGGTCGCAGAGGCGAAGACAGCAGATCTCGCCGAGATTGAGGCGGAGATCGGGCACGCCCAGCTCGCAGGCGTCGGAGCTCCGCGAATGCGTTCGCAGACTCGCGAAAGCGAGATGGCGATCCGAGAGATGGAGGCACGCACGCTGCCGCCGGGCAGCAAGGCTGCCCAAGACCGTGATGCGGATGTCAAGCGGATGCGTTACCGCGGGCTCGCCGACGACGTCCTAGATACGGCCTACAAGTTCGGCTATACGCCCCAGGAGCTGTCGCCGATGGTCGGCCAGTACGCGCGGTCGCGAGGCTTCATGCGGAGCGACGACGTAGGTCAGACAGCGTCTCAGGTCGCCTACATGGCGCGGCTCGGTGTCGACCCGTCGACCCAGGGACGCTACCAGGGCCTCGCCGCGGCTGGGATCGGAGCGGTAGGCGGCGATCTGCGTAACGTCGCCGGTCTCGGCTGGACACAGGGCCTCCGCGACGATCGCCTCGTCGAGTACATCTCGCGGATTGCCAGCAACACCGAGTCCCTCGCCGCAAAGGGCATCGAGATCGACCAGGCTGCAGCCGAGCGCTTCATCGGGCGGATGCAGGCAACGCCCGGGCTGAAGGACCAGGGCGTGAAGCAGATGCAGGGCCGGGAGGGCCTGGCGGGCGTGGCGGTGTCCGTACGCGAGCAGTTTCGCGCTCCGTTCGGTGCGTACGCGAACGCGCTGACCGCCATCGACGCGCTCGAGAAGGGGGGCGGCATTGAGGGCGCCGATGAATATCTCTCGACAGGCGACCCCGCTACGAAGGCCTACAATGCCATCATGCGGGCGCCGCCCGGCGGCGTGAGGACGATGGCGATGCGGACGGCGACGGGTCTGGCCCCCGCCCTGGCCGATGCGTACCAAGCCCTTTCGCCGGAGTCGGCCAAGGGCCGACTGCCCTCACGGGACGAGGTGACGGTCGGACTCGCCAAGAAGAGCCTGATGTCGATGGGCGAGACCGATCTGCTGGGCATGGCGGCCCAGGTGGCCGAGACGGTCATCACTCGCAAGTACATGGCAGCGGCCGGTTCCTTTAGCGTCTATAATAAGGCGGAGGACGTGTTGTATTTCGTCGGCCACGCGCTCCGCGACATTGCCGACGCGCTGGGCCACTGGGACAGGCCCATGAATCGCGACGGCACGCTTCGCGGATCGCCATCGGACTGAACGGGGCCGGGCCCGAAGGTCCGTAGACTCAGTAGTTGACGCCACGGTGCTTTCCTAGACCTATGGGCGACAGCGTCCATCTGTGGAGATCGTCCATGGTCTATCTCGCCCCTCTAATCGTGCTGTCCATCGTCATGGGCAGCGTCAGCGCTGCCCTCATGTCTTCTCGGGGGCGTCCCTTCCTCGGATTCACCTACGGATGGGTGTTCTTCGCCCTCGGCGCATTTGCGGGGCTGGCCAGCGCCGCCAGCTACAGCGCCGGACTCGATGCGCCCTACTGGTACGGGATCTTGGCGTGGGTCCTCGGCGTCGCGATCCTGTTCATCGCTGTGCGTCGTCCGTCTGTGGAGAATACGGCAACGACGACTTCAGCGCAGCAGCCTGAGACTGGATTCTCCGGGCAGCTTCAGGCGCTCGAGAACGTGTTTCATCGCGGTGTGCTGTCTCGCGAGGAATACGCCGCCAGGCGACAAGACCTACTCTCAGCGCGCCTGGCCGGTGTCGACTCGCTCCATGCGTCCGGTCTGATCAGCGACGCGGAGCGTGAAGAACAGCGGCGGCGGGTGCTCAGCGAGCTGTAGCGTCGCGCTCCCGCTCCTCCTCAATCCGCAGCAGCGCCTCCGCGGCCTCGTTGAGGTCCAACTGCGGGAAGGCCCGGCGTCCGGGGCAGGGAGTTGCGCCCGGGGTCTGCCTTCTAGACGTACAACGCAGGCAACGCCTCGTGCGTGAAGCTCGGAATTCGGGTTACCCGAAGCGGAGCCGAGCCCAAGGTGATGGACGCCGGTGTCATCACAGTCTGCATCGCGCAGTAGCACGTCATGTGGAGCGGTGGCCTCGTCGGGAGCCATCGCTCCAGTGGCATGCCCTTGTTGCCTCGCCGCTGCACCGGCTGACCGCCTGACACCTTCGCCGCGCGCGTCGGCCCGCTGCCACCATCGCGGCGATGAGCATCGCCCGCCACGGACTCAAGCTCGAGCTGCACCGCCACGGTGCCCCGCACGCGGCCGACCTGACGCCGTACGCCATCCGCGTCACGGACATCCACGGGCGGATGGCACCCTACGGCGGGCTCGACGTGGACCTCGACGTGCCCGCGGCCGAGTGGGCGCGCCTGCCGGCGCCTGGCGACTGGCTCGTGCTCCGCGACGCGCGGACGCTCCGCACGCTGCAGCTCGGCGCGGTCGCGTCTCCAGATACCGGCGTCGACGCGGCCGGACCGCGTGTCGAGACGAGGGTGACGCAGGTGTCCGCGCACACGTGGCTCGACTACCTCGGGCGCGTGCTCGTGTACACGCACGACCGGGAGACGGTTGGAACCTTCATGTCCGTCGGCGACTTCAACGAATTGCTGAAGTCGGGTACCTCGCTCGCCCGAGACGGGCTCATCGGAGCCACTCTCGCCGACGTCATGCAGCGGCTTCCCAATGTGATGTTGCCGGGGAGTCTGGGCGACCGGACGCTCGGGTCGGCGATCCGTGTGGCCTACAGCATCGCAACAGCGGGCCCTTACGCCGGCGACCGCATTGTGGAGTCCGTGCGAGGGTACACCGTCCGCGGTCCCGAGTCGGTCAACGCGGCATGGCGTGGCGGCGTCTCGGTGCTCGACCTCCTCCGCTCCACGTTCGACCACGGCACCGACCTCATCGAGTTCTTTCCGTCCATCGAGCCGCTGCCGAGCACCGAGGGCCTCGGAGCACGGGATTTTGGCCTCGGCGCGAACCTCACCCTGGTCTACCGCGTACCACCGTGGCGGGTTCGCGCACTCGATGTGCAGTTCCCTGGCGGCTCCCCCGCGAACCGTGGCCTGGACCCGGGCATCATACCGAACTTCTGGGGCGGCGTGACGTGGCACCCAGAGACCGCGCGCGTGGTCGCGGCGGACGAGATCGCATCCGTCAGCCACTCCCAACCCGACGACAACCGCATCAACGCGGTGAGCGCCGACATCATGGGCGCCGGCGAGGAGTGGTTCACGCTCGTGTCCGAGGCCGGACTCCCGATCATCGACGCAGTCGACGTTAAAAACTACGGCCTCCGCCTCTACAACCCGCGCTGGCCGTTCTTCCGCGCGACCGGCATGAGCGCGACCAGCGTCGTGCGAACCGTCGCCGCGCAGGCCGCGCAGTTCATGTTCGGCGCCGAGCGCTTCATGAGTGGGAGCGCGACGCTCAACCACCTGCGTCGGGACATCCGCCAGGGCGAGATCGTGCGCTTCGACCTCCACCGGACGAAGGTGCTCACGGCCTACGTCGACCGGGTGCAGCACGTCGTGACGGCGAGCGCCGCAATCGAGGGCACGACCACGGTCTTCTTCTCCCGCGGCCTCTTCGACGAGCGCCTCCGCGACGTCCAGGTGAGCATCGACCTCCCGGTCGTAGCGCCGGAGCAGGGCACGTCGCAGCAGTCCTCACCGGGCAGCGCCATCGTCTTCAACGGCCAGCTGCTCCCTATCGCCTGGGCGAACGTGCGGCTCTTTGACCGCGCCGACGGCCTCGCGCTCACTGCGGGCTTCACGACGAGCCGCCGGAGCATGGCGGCCATCGACATGGGCGTCCTGCACTGGGACGCGACCCTGAAAGCCCGCAAGACGCGGAAGGTGCTCGCCGACCGCGGGCTCTCGACCCACTTCGTCATCGACTGGGACGGCACCATCTACCAGCTTGTCGACCTGGCCTACCCGGCCTGGCACGCGGGGACGACCGCCGTGAACAACCGCTCGGTGGGCGTCGACCTCAACACGCCGGTGCGGACGGGAGCCAGCACCGAGGTCGCTCTCGCGCAGTTGAACGCGCGCCTCTTCTTGGGGGGACAGCCGGTGCGCCCGATCGTCACCGGCTGGAAGGTCAACGCGCAGGAGATCGCCCCCTTCCTCGGCTTCCACGACGTCCAACTCGACGCCTTCCGCGCTCTCGCCGCGGCGCTCAAGACGCACTTCGGCGTCCCGCTCGTCTCGCCCGCCTACGCGGGCTCGCAGACGCTCGTGACTGTGCCGAGCCTAAACGGGCTTGCCCCGGGCTGGTATCACCACGCCGAGGTCAGCAGTGAGGCGCTCCACGGCGCGGACGGGACGCCGCTGCCGATCAAGGAAGATACTTGCGGCGTCGAGCTGCCGGACGTGCTGGCGCAGGCCGGGCCGTTCCCGGCGACGCCGAGCCCAAGCCCGTGATGCGCGGCGGCGCTAAGACCGCAACCGCGGTTGTCGCTCGGACTTCGGCGGGGACTTGATGCCGAGCATCCGGTCGACGGCATCGTGGTCACGGGCGATCATATAGAGCAGGGTGCGTGCAGCGGTGTCCGGCTTCCGGGCGCCGCTCTCCCACTTCTGGACGGCGCCCACGCTGAATCCGTAGCGGGCGGCGAACTGCTCCTGCGTCACGCCCACCGACGCGCGCGCTTCTCGTGCGTCGATGGAGTCGGGTGGGAAGAAGCGCCACGCGCCGCCGGTGTCCTCGCCGCGTGCGAGGGCCTGCGCCTCCGCGAGCGCGTCCTGAAGGTCTCGGGTGTGCTCGTCCATGGTCATCCTCCTTGGCCCAGGGTCTTGCAGATGTCGTGCACGAGGGCGAGCTGCTCCCTCGTGAGGTTCGCCTGCTCGTTCTTCGCGTAGATGTCGATCATGTAGATGCGTCCGGCGGCTCCCGCGAAGTAGTAGATGAGCCGGACACCACCGCTCTTGCCCCGGGCGCCAACAGCCCAACGGAGCTTGCGGGCGCCGCCGCCACCGCGGAGCAGGTCGCCGGCGGTTGGATTGGCGGCGATGGCCGCCTCGGCTTCGATGAGGTCCACCATCGCAATCCGCGACGCGGCCCGCCGTGTGAAGGGGCCGAGTTCGTAGACGATTGGAGTGGCGAACATGACCAAGTCATAAGGTAACCCAACGGGCGGGTCAACGCCTAAACATCCCATTGGGCTAGGTTGCATTTCAGCCGTAGCACCCTCGCAACTCGCGACACCGCTTGGCACGCTCCGAAGCGATGCACCCCGAAGCCAAGCACCGCGGCGACGAACACCCCGCCAGCAACTCGGCCCGCGGCGCGGGAACGAACGCGCTCTGGTACGTCACCCGCGTCTACACGCTCGACGGCCGCCCCGTCGTCGACATCGTCCGCCCCGGCTCCCCCGGCGCCATCGACGGCGTGCCGCTGCTCCTCCCCGGCGGCACCGCGGCGGCGTACTCGCACACCCCGGTCACCCCCTCGCCGCAGGGACGCGCGCCCGCTGTCACCGAGCTCCGCCAGACGTCGCTCGTCCGCGTCCGCGTCGTGGACGGGCGTATCGTCGCCGAGGCGGTCGCCTGGCCCCAGCAGGACCTCGGCTTCGTCGACAAGCAGCCCGAGCCGACCGCGCACCAGGACCACCCTGGCACGCCGACGCCGCGCGACCACGCGATGGTCAACGGCAAGGGCAAGCTGCTCCTCGACGCCCGCGGCGAGGTCCTCGCGGCAAGCGAGACGGCGATCCGGCTGCAGGTCGGCGCCGACGGCGTGTTCCGGCTGTCCCGCGACGGCGACGGCGACGAAGCGCCCCCCCTCGGCTTCGCGCTGGTGGAGTACCTGAGCGGGCTCGTGGCGACAGTGAACAGCCAGGCAGCCATCATCACGGCCCTCTCGCTCCAGGTGAGCGTCCTCAGCGGGCACGCCATCAACCCGGTGGTCGTGCCGACGGTGCCGCCGTACACCCCCAGCGTTGCCCCGTCCGCAGACGCTCCTTCGCTCGCCCTCGTGTCGGCGGCGGTGCAGATCCCGAGTGACGCGGTGGGCTGACATGGGACTCACCGACTATCCGCGTCCGCGACCTGGGCCGATGCCACCGGCGAATGTGCTGGTTCCGCCGCGCCCGGTGCCGCATCCGCTGCCACCACGTTCCGCACCACGCATCGTCAGCGAGAGCGGTTGGTCACTACCGCGCCCGTGGTCGCGCGCGATCATCGCGGCTGTGACGGATCACCCTGCACACGCAACCACGGACACCGACACCACGTGCGCGATCGAGGTGTCCTACCGCGGCCCGTGGTGGAGTTGGCGACGTTGGGCCTGGTTCGGATTCGAGGCGGGTGAACTGGTAGACGGCGGACGCGCCTGGACGCGCAAGCGCGCGGAGTCCGCTGCGCGCGTCTGGTACGCCGAGCAGCGTCGTGCATCACTGCTGCGGACCACGCGGTACGAGCCTCCCTGAAGGGTGAACTCCTTTGCCCGCCGCCGCGCCAGCACCGTAGCCTCGCGGCATGGCGAACCTCGACGTGCGGTACATCCTCGAGTGGCACAATCGGACCGTGGGCAAGGACGGCAAGATTGTGCGCGACCAGATTGACCGCGCCTACGTCCTCCCGCGCGCGGCGGACATCACGATCGGACTCGTGCCGCCCGACGTCCGGCGCTTCGGCCTCGCCGGCCGCCCCCGCAAGCAGCACGCGCCGTACCGCGACATCCCGGTCAGCATCCGCGGCCGGTCGGGCTTCAAGGAGCAATCCGGCACCGCCGCCGGCGGCGCGCGCAGCGGGAGCGGCCCGGACTACTTCCGCGAGCTCGTCGCGTTCCTGCGGGACTTCCAGGCCTACGCCGCCGAGCACGAGTCGGCCTTCGTCCAGGAGAGCCAGGTCCAGCTCGTCTTCCGGGCGCTGTGGGAGAACGAGCACCACCTCGTGCACCTCGTCCGCTTCGACCAGCACCGCGACGTGCAGGACTCCCGCTTCAGCTACACCTGGTCGGCCGAGTTCAGGACCGACGGCCCGGCAGACCGGACGTCGGCACCGAACGCCATCGACCGCGGTGACCGTCGGCGGAGCGGACTGGGTTCGCTCGCATCCGGCAGCGCGGGCGGCGCGTCGACTGCGTCGACGACGGGTGGGACATCGACTGGCCCGACCGCGGCCGACGCCGGTACCCGCGCAACCTCCCGCACTGCGCCCTTCGCCGACCAGGTCGAGGGGTTCATCACCGACGCCACCGACTACCTGACGCGGGTGCACGCCGGCCTCGCGCCCATCCGCCGCCCCCTGCAGGCCGTCATCCGCTGTGCGACCGCGGTGCGCGGCTTCGCACAGGGGCTCCGCGAGATCACCGTCGAGTTCCCGCGAGACCTCGTCCTCGACCTGTTCAAGGCCCTCGACACCTCGGCGCTCGCCATCTACGAGACCTGGGATGCACTGCCCGCCGGCATGCGCGTCACCTCCCGCCGCAACATGCTCGAGGCCCTCGGCGCCGTGCAGTCGCTGCGGACGACGACGCTCGAGTGGCTCGGGCGCCGCGGCGAGCGCGTCGGCGCCCTGGGCGACCGCCCGAACTACCTCGGCGGCGGCCCCGGCATCGCCGTCTACCAGGGCGCGCTCGTCGCCGAGCACACCGTGACCCTCGGCGAGAGCCTCCAGGACATCGCGGGCGAGGTTCTCGGCGACCGGAGCCGCTGGACGGAGATCGCCGACCTCAACGGGATGCCGAACGCCCGCGAGCTCCGCGACGGCGCCCCACTCACCGCCGGCGTCGTGCTGAAGGTGCCGGCGCTCCCCGGCGCCGGCGTCGCCATCACGCACATCAGCGTCGACGAGCTCTACGGCGTCGACTTCGCTTTCGGCGACGACAAGGACCTCGTCGCCGTCGGCAACCCCGCGGTCGACGTCGCCACCATCCGCGGCGAGGCGCTGCTCACGCAGGCGCTGTGGATGCGAGCCAGCATCCTCAAGGGCGACAACTCCGTCTGGCCGGACGCGGGCATCGACCGCGTCGTCGCCGAGCCCCTCGACCGGCAGGCGCTCTCCTACTTCGCCGCCCACACCCGCGAGCAGTTCCTGCGCGACGACCGCGTCGCCGCCGTCGAGGACTTCACGCTCGAGGCCGAGGGCGCCACCGTCACTGCCTCCTTTGCGGTCGTCCCGGTCACGGGCGGTAAGGTCCCGATGAAGGTGCCCATGGCGTAGCAGGAGGCGACCCCGACCGTGCCCGCGTTCACCCCGAGGACGAAGGACGAGATCCTGCAGTCGCTGGTGATGCGCATGGTCGCCCTCTCGGAGTTGTCCGACCTGCGCGAGAACAGCGGCTTCACGACGCTGCTCGGGGTCGTCTCGGAGCGGCTCGAGGAGTGCGAGTTCCGGGTCGACGAGTTCGTCGCCGCGCACCACTTCCGGAACGTCACGGGCTCGCTCGCGCGCGACCGCGTCGCCCAGCTCCCTGGCAAAGGGCTCGGCGGCCAGCTCCCCGAGAGCCCGGCCTATGGGCGCGTCCTGCAGCTCACGCGGACCAACCCCGCCGGCGACCTCGACCTCGCCGCCGGCGACGTCCTCGTCGGCCGGAGCGACAACCCCGGCGTCGTCTACCAGCTCGCCGAGGCGGGGGCCTTCGCGGACGGCGAGGTCTCGACCAGCGCCGAGACGCCGCTCCGCATCATCTGCCTCACCCCCGGCGAGGTCGGCAACTGCCCGATCGGCGCCATCGACCGCGTCATCAAGGCGCCGCAGGGCATCATCGACGCGGCGAACGTCGATGCACTGAGCAACGGCCAGGCCGCGGAGTCGGTCGCGCAGTACGTCAAGCGCGCCGAGGCCTACCTCGCTTCGCTCGCCGGGCGCCCGCAGGCGCGCCCGCTCGAGTACCTCGCGACGACCTTCCGCTCGTCCAACGGCGTCCGCGCCAAGAACGCGAAGGTCTACCGCGACCCGCAGCGGCCTGGCTACGCCGAGCTCGTCGTCGACGATGGCTACAGCTTCGCCGGCTTCACCCGCTCCGGCGCCACGACCAGCGGCACGGTGCCGGTGTCGGGGCAGTCCGAGCTCTGGTTTGAGGCCCCCGCCGCGACGACGCCCGAGATCTGGATCAACGGCGTCAAGCTCGATGCGCAGTACGGCATCGAGCCGGACTGGCGCATCGAGCACGAGCTCGGCCGCGTCACGTTCAAGGACGAGAGCGTGCTGCTCCCGCCCGGCGCGACATGGGAGGTGAAGAACTATCAGGTCTTCACCGACTTCATCGCCGAGCTGCAAGACGTGGTGCTCGGCATGACCGACGACATCAACGAGCCGGGCTGGGTCGCGAGCGGGAACCGGCTGCGTGTCGTCCCGCCGCGGGGCCAGGACCTGCCGCTCGACATCATCGTGTGGCTCCGGTCGGGCTACCGTCTCGAGGACGTCACGCTGGCGATCCAGGAGGTCGGCGTCGCCCACGTCGCGACGCTCGTCGCCGGGGAGCCGTTCCGGCCGTTCCGGCTGTACGGGCGTCTCGACGGGCAGATCGAGGGCGTCGAGGACATCGAGATCCGGACGCCCGAGGGCCCGCAGTGGCCCTCGGCGGGGCGGCGCTGGTCTACACGCGCGGCCATCATCAACGTGACGAGCGGGGGGTAGTCGATGACGAAGACCGGCGACAGCGTGAAGCTCTTCCGGACGGGCGGCGCCCTCCGCCTCGACCGCGAGGACGCAGAAGCGCTGCAGGGCCTCGTCTACGAGGCGATGTCCCGAGCGCTCGGTGGGCTCATCGGGGTGGGATCCGGCTGCCTCTGGGTGCCGGACTTCGACGTCGACGACCTGTCCAACGTCGCCATCAGCGAGTGCGTCTTCTTCTGGGCCTACCCGGCCGGTGGCACCGCGCTGCTCACCCCGGAGGGCTTCGTCCTACGGCACAACCCGAGCCTGTCCGGGCAGGTATCCACCGTGAACCTGTCGGCGTATGTCGCCGGCGAGGGCACGCCCTACCTGTGGGCGCGGCGGGTCGAGATCGAGACGACCGCCGCGGCCCGGAAGAAGTGGACGACCGTCGAGGTCGACGACAACACGCCCAGCCGCATCGAGGAGCGGGTCGAGTTCGATGTCGCGACGTCGAACCCCGACGCGGCGGCCGGCTGGTTCCGCTTCGCTCGCGTGACCGCGTGGGACGCCGGGGTCCCGACCATCCTCCCGTGCTCGCCCTTCGATCCAGCGGCGGACGACATCCTGACCGAGACCGCCATCCGACATCGCGGCCTCCGGATCTGGCAGCAGGATTTCGGCCTTCGTGCGACCCTCACCGCGCTGACCAGCCAGCTGACGCGGATGATGGATAGCGACTGGACTATCTACCCAGACGGATCCGTCGGCGTAGAGGGCGCCCACGGCTGGCTGTTCACGCCAGATCGCGGTTTGGTCCAACTCGACGCCGACCTCGCGGCGCTCGAGACGGCCGCTGGCTCCACGCCGATGACCGTCCTGTCGTCCGGGGCGGCGACCTCGCTCAACATGAGCGCCTTCGGCGTGGCGTTCTGCTCGGGGCTCGCCGACGGCTCAGGGACGATGGGGCCTGGCACCAGCACGCGCGTCAGGGCCGCCGTGATCTCGGACTGCGGAGTGCTCTCGACCGCGGAGATGGCGGCGCGGAGCCTGCTCGGCGGAACGGGAACAATGTGGCTCTACTTCCGCCACCCGACGACCATCCCCGCAGTCCTGCAGCTGCTCCTGACTCCCGGCCGCAACCCGGTCGGGGTGGGGTCTCCGGTCGCCGGCGTCGAGGTCGCGAACACCGCGTCGTTCGCGGTAGGCGTCCAGGGGGCGTTCGGTGAGGCGTGCTTCCAGGTCTCCTTGCGCGACACGGAGGTGGCGGTCGACGGCAAGGTCAACTTCATCGCGATCACGGAGAACTGATGGCCCTTCCCGTAGCGAACAC
>Ga0100403_1003661_pt1 | contig 11289 bp, 9 predicted proteins | sample CryGeymet201501t_FD_83663 | JGI IMG/M metagenome (GOLD analysis project Ga0100403, IMG submission 83663) | Groundwater microbial communities from Crystal Geyser aquifers in Utah, USA - Crystal Geyser metaG 2015-01t | ecosystem: Environmental > Aquatic > Deep subsurface > Groundwater | place: USA...
CATTGATACCCAAATGGCTTCCACTGTATCGGCTGGCAAGCGCGGTACTAATGTTATGCCGTTATTGGTTGGAGGCACTAAAGTCTTCAATCAGGGTAAGAACGAGTTGGTGTGGGTAAAGGTACGAACTGACAGCTAATAATTAAACGACTAAAACACATGGATAAAAAACTTTATATCGGAGTGGGGGTAGTCGTTGCTTTAGCTGTTGGCCTCTTCTTTTTAGGACGAGGTTCAGCTCCTACCCCCCAATACAATCCAATCGGTGGAGTGAGTTTTGAGCAAGAGGCGTTTACTCAAGGGTTTACGACCCTTGCACCAGCTTATTTAGGTGGGAAGAAGACGACTTTAACCACGGGTGCAACGGTTATTGTTCGCTCTGATGAGTTCTGTGATGCTTCGCTCCTTTTGTGGGAGCCGACTGCGGCAAACTCAACAACAACTCTCCCGACTTCAAGCTCAATTACATCTCGTTGCTTAACTAGCGATGGCGCAAGACATAGTTTCCTTTTTAGGAATATAAGCGCAACATCCGCTTCAACTACAAACATTGTAGCTGGAACAGGTATGGTGCTTCTTGAGCCAGACGGACAAAACATAATCCTAGGCGGAGGTAATAGCGCGCAGTTTGACTGCTACCGCAACACTTCTAGTGAGATTGTTTGTGTGATTGACGAAGTTATTGACGCAGATTAGTTGATTACCGACTCTAGCTCCTTCTGGAGCTGGGGTGGGCAATTAACCCAAAACATAAAACTATGGACAGCGCAACACTAAAAGAATTTACCGAGTCATTATTAGACGGCGAAACTCTAAACGAAACGCTGTTTTATCAGTTAGCTGATGTTGCCAAGTTAAAGATTGAAGAGGAGCGACCGTGGCGGTATTTAATTACTGAAGACACTACGCAGACCGCAAGCTCTGGGGATACATTCTTAACCACCAAGTCGTTGCCAAGCGATTTTAGCCAAGACCGAGGATTATTCGTGGTAGACGGCAACAACAACCCGATTTATTACCGTCCAATCTCTTACGGGCAGAGATACCAATACAAAGACGCTTCTCGTAGATACTACGTTGATTTAGTAAATTCAACATTTGCTCTTACAGGAAAACTCCCGACTGGCTACACGACCATTCATCTGGTGTATAAGAAGTTCAGCCCGGCATTTTCAAGCATTCAGACTTGGATTGCCCCTGCTCGTTTCCATGCTCTTATTGGGTTTTTAATCGCAGAGATGCACAAGGGCGGGATTGACTACGATGACATTACCGCCAGACAAGCCCTGCAAAACCGGGCAGATGGAGCGATGCTTTACCAAGCGATGATTGACTGGGATAGCGCACTGGCTCATCAAGCAATGGCAGGGGAGTACGAAACACAGGGTCAGTATGACTCAGACGGCTTACCAACGGGCGACTCTTATGAATTTCCTATCGGGTTAATGTAGTATGCTCAATAATTACACTGTCAGAAAATTCAAAGGGTTTGCTAACCGACCAGAGCCGAGCAAGGTTGCTAGTGGTGTGATTACGGCTGGACTAAACTGGATATTCACAGGGAGTAAAAGCAAGGAGGGCGTAGACAAAATGGAGCTTCGCAGAGGATATCGGTTGCTAGGTTCAGATGTTGGAGTGGGCAAAGTAACAGGGCTACGCCAAATATCTAAATCAGACGGCACAGAAGTTTTATATCGTACTAGGGCCAGAAAGCTAGAGTATTACGATGATGATACCGAAGACTGGGTAGAGGTAGGGACAAACATTTTCCCTGTGGCCGCTAGTGGCGAGGATATGAGCATAGAGCCGTATGACTCATTAGCGGGTGCGGCTGGATACATCTCGAGCCCGAATAGCTCGATTTACAAAATAATGCCCGCTAATCCAGATAGCTATGTTGATTTAGCCTCCACTTCACATCGAGGAAAAATTCGTATAAATAACAACCGAATGCTTTTGTGGAACAATTTAAGCTCAAGCAAACAGAAAGACAATACAGGCTGGTGGGGTTCTAAAATTGACAAGGATATTATCTCAGACTACACCGCAGTAGTTAACGAGGTGGTAAGTAGTGGAGATGGGGTAATTAAAACTTTTACAGGGACACTGGCATTTAAGGCAGGTGGTTCAAAACGAAGTTGTTTCTCGGTTATCTTTACTGATGGAACGGAAACTTTTAATGATGACTACAATGGGGTATTAACTGGCGACCAAGGAGGCACCGGCACGATTAACTATATTTCAGGAACGTATTCCGTAACATTTAACACCGCTCCAGTTTCAGGTACAGGTAACATTACAGTTAATTATTCTTACGAAGACCCAATTAGTGGAGGCATAGCGGATTTTAGTTATTCAGTGCCAAGGGTGGCAGGCGAGGGGTTTTATATTCCACATGGTGAAGGTGCAGGACACGCAATGAGCAGCGAGTTCTTTGATGGAGTGTATTATTTATTCCACGAGAAAAAGGCGTGGAAATTAACCATTACCGCCAACGATGACGATGCTTCTAATCTTCCCTATAGACAGCGAGTAGGTGTGCCCAACCATAGAGCCACGGCTGGAGTAGGTGAAGGTATTTTCTATGTAGATACCAGCGAGGAAAAGGTAGAAGATGTAGTAGTTAGAATCTTAGAGCTTGAGAAATTAAGCGGTTCGGTAATTCCCAACGATGTATCGCCTCTAATTCTATTTGAAGATTATAGGTTTGATGATGCGGTGCTAAAAGAATGGGGCGATTATATTGTGTTGGCATGTAGAACTTCAGACGCGACAGAAAATAATCGAATGTTTTTGTGGGATAGGAACTTGGGTGTATGGAGTCCACCACAAGACCTACAGGCGTATTGCATAGAGATTTATAACGGGGCATTGGTAGCTGGCGACTCAACTACAGCCAATGCGTATGAGTTGTTCTCGGGCTTTGATGATGACGAAAGCAACATCCCCAACTATGTCACTATGGAGTTAACCAATCTAGGCGTAGATGGAGCAAAGAAAACCCGCCGGATTGTCATAGAGGGCGAAATCCAAGAAGATCAGACCCTAAAAGTATACGCTAGCTATGATCGGGGCGATTTCGTAGAGATAGCCGAGATAGACGGCAAAGGCTCGTATGTAGATATTGGCTCGGATATTTTAATCGGACAGACGACTTTGGGGCAAAAAGCTATTGGTACGGGTGATGTGGCATTTGCCAACCACTATAAGCTGGAAACTAAGATAAACAGCGACAAATACAATGATGTGCAGCTAAAGTTTGAGGCGACCGGACTAGGTTATGTGTCAGTTTATTTTTATCAGCTAAAAGACAACAGGTATAAGGGCAGGAAAACAATTCAAAGGTATATAAGTAATTAAAAATGTGGTATAATTAGAGTATGATTTACAAAATTGGGGCATTGATATTAGCAGGATTACTAGCACTGGGCGGATTTATTTTCCCGACTCCCACTCCAGCGCCAACACCGCCAGAGGTAACACAATCAGATTTAGATAATTTAGGCGACTATGTTTTGAAGTTAGGGGCAACTATCCCGACACCCGTGGCGAGTTTTTCTACATCTCTAGCCGCTTCAATTACCAGCTCGGATACTTCAATGGATTTAGTGTCTATTTTGACTGATGACGGCACTTCACTAACCACAGGGACAGTTTACGGCTTTGTGATTGACGCAAATACAGGGAGCGAGGAGTTCGTGCTAGGCACAGCCAGCTCAACTACAATAACCGGACTAACCAGAGGCGTATCGGTAATTACCGGAAATACAGAAGTATCAGCTCTAAAGAAATCCCACCGCCGAGGTTCAAGCGTAAAGATAACAGACGCTCCGGTTTTGCTAGTAATGGCTCGTATTCTAAATGGCGATGAAACCTTGCCGAATGTTTTACAATATGACTCAAGCATAGCCACCTCCACAATCGCCGCCAGCAACCAAAATCTGGTTAATGTCGGGCTATTAAACGATACGAGCATAACAGGTGCGTTAGACGCTACCACGGCCGTCAAAGGGCTTGTAGAGCTAGGCACAGCCGCCGAGATAGCCGCAGGGACAGCCACAGGTGGCACTGGCGCTTCACTAGTAGCCCCTAGCAGCCTTTTTGCCTCCACAACGAGTGCTACCACCTTAATCCCAGTTACGCTCTCTAGCGGGCTTTTGAGGCAGTCTTGGCTGGATTTGACGGAGGCGTGGACATTTACGGGTGCGGTATCAATGGCTTCTGCTAGTTCAACTAGTATCACGGTTAATGGGTTAGATGTCGAGTCTAAACTGTCAAAGTTTGGTGGTGATGGCTCTGATGGAGCATTGACCGCCTCGTCTACAATAGACTTAGGTAATGCGGCGATAGTCGTTAAAAATTATACAGAGATTTCTCTAACAGGGACTTCAAAACTAACATTCACAAACCCCGCTACAAAAGGAACGACGATTATCTTAAAATCACAAGGCGATGTAACCATAACTTGCATGAGTGCTCCTTGTATTGACACTTCGGCTCTTGGCGGGGCAGGAGGTGCTGGGGGAACAGGTGCGGGGAGTAACAACAATACTACTGGCAGAGCGGGTGGTGGTGGTTCTTCTATTATTAGTGACGGCACTAGGCCGTCCATAGAAACGATAAGCGCTTCCGGTGATAGCGGTTGTTCTGATGGTAGCGCTGGCAGTGATGGTTTAGGACTGTCTGTCAATACTGGGGGTGCTGGGGGATTATGCATATCTAATGCGAATACCAATAACACTGTCGCGAGTAACCCTTTAGGATTCTCTAAATCCTTTCAATTACTCGCTTCTTCTACGCCATATCTTAAAGCATATCCTCTTATCCCGGGTAGCGGTGGTGGTGGTGGAGGAGGAGGCAATGGTTCCGGTCGGGATGGGACAGCTGGAGGACGAGGCGGTGGTGCTCTTATGTTAGAGGTTGGGGGTGCTTTGAATTTCACAATAGCGGGAGGTATAAGCGTTGCTGGCGAGAATGGCACTAATTCAGCCGATTCAAATGACCGGTGTGGTTCTGGAGGTGGGGCTGGGGTATTCTTTGGACTATACAATACCCTCACAGCTAATAGCGGAACAATCACAGTTACTGGTGGTAGCACTGGTAGCGGTGGATGCGGAGCGGGTTTCTCTGGAGCTTCTGGATATGGTGCGTTTACAAAAAATACTGATTTTTAGTCGCCCTCCCTAACTAATAAAACAATATGGCAACACTCGCAGAACTCCAACAAAAGGCATTAGCCGAAGGCAAGCCCCTAACATTGCAGGATATAATTTCTGGTGGAGCATTGGCCAAAGACACCACTAATCCTTCTATCCGTAATCCTGTTACCGGCGGATTGGAAGATAATCCTTTTTATGTGCGCGCTCCGCAGACTACAATGACTCCAACGCGTGACCCACGTTCAACTAGTGGTGTATTGGACACGCTACAAGCCCAAATTGAAGCCCAACAAGCAGGACTAGGCACAAGTGCACAAAACAACCGTCAAGCTATTGCAGACGAGCTAGAGGCTAATTTAAGCTATATAGACGAGCAGACAGCCAAGCAGGTGCGTGAGATTAACCAGCAGGAAACGGATATCAGAGGGCAGGCTAGAGGCATTAACGCACGGGCTGGTTTAGTCGGGACTCAATTTGCAAATCAACGTCAGCAAAGAATTAAAGACGTAGCCAGCCAGCAACGAGGCACAGCCGAAGCTATTGGGGCAAATAAAAAAGCCATGCTCCAAGCGGAAAGCACCAGAGCTCTAATGGCCGTAGAAGACGCATACAACGCTCAAATCCAATCCTTGCGCCAAGAACAGTTAGGGATTATTTCAGCTGGGATACAAATTACCGAAACCGAGAAAAAAGTGGCCGCAGAACGACTGGCGACTATCGCTAAAGCCGGGACAATGGATTTTGAAACATTCCAAATGGCGCAGTTTGATGATGAGTCGGGAGCGAAGTTAAGAGATGTAATGGCTAGTCAGCTATCGGGGAAGAATTTGGATGAGATAAATGACGCAGACCGACTCTATGCGGACTCACTTTTTCAAAATAATCTTCCGAAAGAATTACAAACAGAATTTACTGAAAAATTATTACCAAACGAAGATGGCACAACTACACTATATCGCTATCGTGTTGGTTCAGACGGTAATGTGGAAGAACAGGCATTTAATTTGCAACTTCCGTTCTCTGCCGTTGGCGGAACTGGCGGGAAATGGACGACTTTCGCGGATGCTTCTGGTCAAGTTTATATGCGCCCAGAAAGCATTGACCCGACAAGAAGCTTAGACGAACAGCTTATTAGGGTAGGTGGGCCGAAACCAGTTGAGCCATTAGGTGGAGGCGGAGCGGTTACGGGAAATGTAGCCAGAGATGCTGAAAGCATTATGTCTGGTGAGCTTAATCTGTCTGATGTCTCAACGGCCAAGAATTATCGCTCATTGGTGGCGGCTGAATTGAAAGTTCGATCTGATGAAGCCAAGGAAAAAGGTGATGTGTACGGACTTATGCGATCAAGCGCGGCCTATGATAAAGAGGTATCAGATACTTTTCTGCAATCAATGGAAAAAACTATCTCCGTACTTGATCAGATGGGGGTGCTCCAAGAAAATATCGCTGGCCTAAAAACTGGCCCGATTGTCGGCACGTTGAGGAGCAAGAATCCGTGGGATACGCAGGCGCAGACGATTAAAGCTCAATTGAACGCGATAGTCCCGAATCTCGCCCGCGGTGTATATGGCGAAGTAGGCGTTCTGACCGATAACGATATTAAGACTTACTCAAAAACTATCCCTAATTTATCTGCGACTGAAGATGTGCGTAATGCGATTTTGTACATCACGGTGGATATGATCCGCCGAAATATCGAGACCAAGATTAAAAACCAAGCGGCAGGTCAACGCGACATGAGCGGATACGCGGATATTTATAAGCAGGTTGTAGATACATCTAGACAAATTTTATCCACGCTACCGGGAGCGAGTGCTTCAGGGGGTGAAAGCGGTGTTTTGACAAGCCCAGACGGAACACAACAAGTTGATACATCCGAACTTACCGAAGAACAAATACAAGAAGCTAAAAATGCCGGTTGGCAATAAAAATATGGCTTTATCATTCCAAGACAAAATTAAACCAGTGGCAAAGAGCAGTCTTTCTTTTCAGGATAATATCCGGCCAGTGCAAAAGTCGAAGCTAGGCGAGATTAAGGCACCAGAAAGGGAAAATAAATTTATTCCAGATGAAACTCCCGCTTTCGGCAAAGCTCTAGGTAATTTTTTCATCGGAGCGGCAAAGGGCGTAGGTTCAACGCTAGAGGGACTGGATAAATTGACGCGTAAAATTCCTGGCTTAAAACAAGTGCAAGAAACATTTAATCCGCGCACCAAAGAGGATATAGAATCTTCAAGAGAAATGTTGACTGCCGAGGGAGGGGCACAGAGAGCTGGGAAATTCACCGAACAAGTGGCTGAATTTTTGGTACCGGCCGGAGCTATCGGCAAATTAGGCAAGGGCGCAGAGGCCATATTGAAAGGAACAAAATTAGGGGAGCGCGCTATTAAGGTAGGAACATTAGGCGCACGCGCCGGATTAGAGGGTATTTCTGCTGGTGGAGTAACCTTGGCTCAAACTGGTGGAGACTTAGAAGAATCTGCAAAAATTGGTGTAATTGGAGCTGGATTTCCAATCGCAGGAAAGATATTAAGCCCACTTAAAAAAATAATAACCGAAGCGTTGCCAATACGATTGATGCAAAGTGCAATCGGTCAATCTAAAAAAGCGTTAATTGCTGGTAAAGATGTTTCTGAATACGCGCTTAAAAATAAAAAAGTTGGAACTGCAGAAAAATTGATTACAAATTCCAGTGATGCGGTAGAATCTTTAGGTCAAAAAATTCAATCTTTGTTGACGAGTGCGCCGAAAACTGCGCGCATTCTAAAAAACGAACTACTTAGCGATGTTGCAAACGCAATAAACGAGGCGGGTGGCTCTATTTCTGCCAAGGAGGTATCTGAAATAGTGAAGCAACTTGCGCCCCAAGCAAAAGGTTTGTTGCAAAAACAATCGTTAAGTTTGCCGGAGGCTAACCAGATTAGACAACTATTAGATAGAACTTTAGGCGACCGCTCATTCTTGAGCCAACAATTAACTTTTAATAAGGATATTTTGCGCTCATATTCAAATGCCATAAGAGAAAATGTAAAAACACTAGCCCCTGCTGGTACTAGAGAAACATTTGAAGAATTATCTAAAGAGATAACACTACGCAATGCCCTAATAGAGAAATACACGGGCAAGGCAAGAAACGAAGTATTGAATGCTTTTGATTTAATCTTGGCTGGTGGTGGATTTTTAGGTGGAGGCGCGCCCGGTTCTATTGGAGCAGTCGCGGTTAAAAAATTCGCTCAATCAGCTCTTGGGAAAACTTTATCAGCACAAGCACTAAAAGGAGCTGGTGATATTGCAGAAAAACTAAGTATATTTACTCCTGTAGAAAAGGTGGCAATCTTAAAACTTATTCAAAATTCCGAAACTTCTTTAGATGAAGAATAAGAATATCAAAAAGATACAATATGAAACCGAATGTCCATAAAGAAAGCAGGGGTATAGTAATAATCCAAAATATAATCCAAAACATGTTAAAATTTAATTTCGCTCGTTTTTTTTCTCAATATCTCGGCCTTTCTTTAATTGTAAAGTTTTATTTTAATCTTTCTAACCTCATCAACTTTTTCCTTAGAAGGTTAATTGGTAAGGCTTTTTCCCACGAAATTCAAGAAAAATCGCGAGAAAACGAAAATTTATTCAAAATATCTGACCTGATTGAGCGGTTATCCCCGTTTAAGTTCCTCCGTACTTCTTCAGCGTCCCAGAAAGGGTCTGTTAGGTTTTTAGCGGCAAGCAAACAGCGGTTAGCCGACTCGGCCTCTTTATACCATCTAGTTCCACTCCAGTTGCCCCCCATAAGTGGTAATCGCGGATATTCTCACGATTGTTTCAATGGCGTTTTTATTATCGGCGGTAAGGGAAATAGCCATAAAGAGCGACACATTCCCTCTTCCAGTTGTCGCTACGACAGAGCTGGCACTGAATATAATCAGGTTGTTAAAGAAAAAGAGTTCACTGTTCTACTGGCCGGTTGGTTGCTTAGCCGCACGACAACCTTCCAGCAGAACGCTAAACTCTTTTGGCGGCTAAGCAATACATTAAGTATAGCACAGGTATTATAAAAAAGTAAATAGGATACAACAAAGGTCAATAAAATGGTATAATTAACAAATAAACTTATGAAAAACAGCACAATCGTAATTGTTTCAGTTTTCGCTCTGGCTTTCTTGTTTGTCGGACACTTTATAACCACGCAAACGCCCGCATTGCAGAATTTCGGCGCGACTGGTTATGTAGACTCGGTAAAATTAGTTAGTCCAACTCACGGAAGCACTGAATTGGTACCAGCAACCAGTACTCTGATTTTATCAGTGGATATTGGTTACGTTTACGGCAGATTCTGCAACACTCACGCTACCAATGATGTATGGTTGGCGGTGGGAGCAGATGCGGCTTCAAGCACTGGAATATATGTTGCCCCTGATACTTGCTGGCCGGAAGACGGGACAAAAGTCTTGCTAGGCGGAAGATTAGAGGGAACAGCAAGCGCGACTACAACACTTAGCCATATCTACGAATAATGATCTTACGACCACAACAAACAAAAACGATAGCCCGCCAGATAGGGAATCATTTAGATTCCAATACCTATTATGTGCAGGCGAAAGTTCGTAATTCTTTGACGGATGAGCTTTTGGCTACGGTTAATCTGGACGACAAAGGTGGCCAACGCTTTACGGGCAATTGGCTAGTAGCTCAAGATTCAACGGGGCTTGGTTTTGACATAGACATTACGACTTCGGTTTATACCGATAGCGGTTACACAACAAAATCAGCCAATTACGCAGACGAAACCAACGAATATCGGGTGGAAGTTTTACAGACTTCTTTTGGTGGTGGAGGGGGTGCAGATATTAACTATAAAAGGGTGCGCGAAATCATTAAGGATGAGTTAGACAAATTATCTTTCCCAGCTACTGATACTAGCGAGCTTGATAAATTACTCCGTAAGGTTTTGACACGAGTAAATGTGCTACCAGATACAACGGCAGATTATAGCGAAAACTTTGACGAGATAAAGAGCAAAATAGATAGCCAAGAAAAGCCTGAAAAGGTTAATTTAGAGCCGATAATTCAAAGCATAGACAGAATGGCACAAGCTCACGATGGGGTTATGCGCGAGATGAATGCAGTGGTTAAAAGTCAGTCGCAAGAATTCGCGGGCGAACTATTAAGTACAAAAAAAACAATACAGGAAATGATTACCACCGCTAAAGACTACATGAAGATTAAAGACCAGCTCAAAGAGCTAAATAAACTTATTTCTGATAAGCCTTATATTATTCTCAACCAGCCAGCCGGAGTGCAAAAAGAAGAAGTTAAAAGAGTCAAATTAAACTTACCAAAAATATGAAACAGCGTGGAGAGATAGCACTATTAGTTATATTGATAACAGCTCTTTTATCTGCTGGCCTTATTTTAGTAGGAGTTAAAACAGGGCAAAAAGAGAATATACAAACTAAAGAGCTTGGGGGAGGAATGGCGACATTAACCCAACTTAATAAATGGTTCTCTGGCTCAAACGGTTCTTTTATTTATCCGCTTCCCACCAGCACGCAAGTTGTTATCGGCAATAATGCCACCACTACCGAAGATGCTTTGCAGGTTATCGGAGGTGCGTATATAGACTCTCTTACTTCGCCTGACGCCTCCATAGGCACCCTCAATATAACTGGCATAGCTGTATCACCTCTACTCGTAGGCGGCTCGGCTACCTCAACAATCACTGGCGATGGCACGTTATCAACTATTGGAGGCAATTTACAAGTGAATGCCACGACAACCTTGGTTTCGTCTTTAATCGTAGACACCGATTCTTTGTATGTAAACGCAGGGAATGGGTATGTCGGCATCGGGACGGCGGGGCCAAATTACGCTTTGGATATTCAGTCGGCAAATGGGTATATCGGCGTTTACGATTCAGATGCGACGGGGGATGGGGCATTGAGAGGTGGAATAGGTTTTGGTTACGGTGATGCTAAAGGTGGCGGTGGTCCTGGAATTTACTCGGTGATTGAAGGTGCGGACAATGATTATCAAGGCTTAGCTTTATACACTCATCCAAGTCAATATGGTAGTGCTGTATCGGTGGAAAAGGTCAGAATATCAAATAACGGCAACGTCGGCATCGGGG
>Ga0100403_1003666_pt1 | contig 11272 bp, 15 predicted proteins | sample CryGeymet201501t_FD_83663 | JGI IMG/M metagenome (GOLD analysis project Ga0100403, IMG submission 83663) | Groundwater microbial communities from Crystal Geyser aquifers in Utah, USA - Crystal Geyser metaG 2015-01t | ecosystem: Environmental > Aquatic > Deep subsurface > Groundwater | place...
TCCATCAAAGAAGGTAAAGTTTTTTAACCGTGAGAATTCGAGGTAGCCGAGTTTGTTGTAGAATTTTTGGGCGCGGTGGTTGAATTCGAAAGTACCTAGTTCGATTCGTTGCGCGCCGAGGGTGCGGGCGCTAGCTTCGAAGTGGGCCATGGCAGAGGTGGCGATGCCGCTGCCCCAATGGGAACGCTCGCCGATGGTGAGGCCCAACCAAGCGGTGGGGACTTCTTTTCGCATGGCCTGCGGTGGGTTCATTTGTAGTGAATAGAAGCCAACTAATAAGTCGCCATCATAGATCATGAAAACAGTGGCGGCGTGGGCGAGGTTTTCAAGGTAGCGCGCGCGCACGCTTTCAAAAGTTTCAATCGGACGCACACTCTCCGCCGAGCGCACCGGGACGGTCAGCGCATAGAGCTCGGGATCATTGTTCCAACGAAGATGTCCGTTGATATGTTCGTCGTTCATGGGATCAAAGGCGATTATATTCATGAAAGGATTGTACCAAATTCTGGGAGTTTAGAAAGTTTGCGGTCACAAATTGTGACCGCAAAACGTGTAAGTTATTAAAATTACTAATTCTTTGAGGTCACAATTTGTGACCTCAAAGAATGCTGTAGACAAATTTATCTACGACATGTAAAGTTCATTATGAGCTCCCCCAGCGAAAAAGAAATTTCCAAAAAACTTAAATTGCTCTTAAAAGCGGAGCCGACTTATATTATCGACAGAAAAACGGCGAGTGCTTCTGATATTTTGAAATCTGATTTATGCCAGCAGTTTGTCGCCTACATGCACAAGAAAAAAATCTCGCAGGCAGAACTCGCACGTGAGTTGGAAACTGATCGCGCGATTGTTAATAAAATCATTCTTCACCGAATTGGCCACTTCACAGCAGATAGACTGATTGACCTGCTTTCAAAGATCAAACCTGTGAGTATTAAGCTCGCTTAATAAAGCTCTAGTTTTTTCAAAATAAATTAAACAGGTATTCATTTTAAATGTCTAAGTTCCATTATCAGTTCTCATTTCAATATCTTTTGATTATCAAAAATATTTTTCGCTTGCTCCTCCTTCAATTTTTTGGAGGTTGCATGCCAATTGTTTCGAGTTTTTATGGGATCAAGATTTATATTTATTGGTTTGAGGAAAGGCATCATACTCCTCATTTTCATGCCTACTATTCTGAATTTCAGGCCACTTTTGCATTAGATGGTGAGTTTATAAAGGGTAGAATGCCTAAGACTGCGAAAAAACTTATTAAACGATGGGCATTAGAAAATCATACTGAAATCTGCTATGCTTGGGAGGAAGCAATTAAAGATTTACCCATTAGGACTATTAGAGGACTACTGTGATGAGCGACTTACTTGAAGAACGTATTGTGAAGCTAACTGTTCCAGCTTACGAAGAACTCGAAATAACTCTTACAAATGGCAATACCTATCGTGCGCACATGGGTGCTTTTAGTCGAGTCTATTGCTATCCACGCACGCCTGAAGCTTGGGCCCAAGCCTTTATTGGTGAAGACAGAATCGACGTTCAATGGCCTGATGGCTTCGCCGTTCATCTCGACCAAATTGTTCCCCGTTCGAAATTCAGTCAATTAGCATAACAACCATTTGGCCAGTTTGCGGTCACAATTTGTGACCGCAAATCGTCTAACACATTAAAATTACTCATTCTTTGAGGTCACAAATTGTGACCTCAAAACTCTTCACGAAGACAAAGACGAAAATTCATAAGTTCGGAAACTTGCAATCTTGAGGTCGCAAATTGCGACCTCAAGATTGCTTGGAACTATTGTATATTTCCTTTTAAGAAAGTGATTCTTCTATCGAGAGACAAGACGTTGTTGAAATCATCATTATCTATCAGAGAGGCTTCGGCTTTCTCTAACAATTCATCGATTGAGTAATTGTATTTTGAGGCAATTGACTCTAGTTCTTTTTGCATACATTGCATTGCTTCGGCGTTTGAAGAAAACTTTGCTTTTGCTTTAAAAAACTGTTCTTCAAGTTCAAGTGGTTCAGTTTGTAAGTTTTCGTGATTATCCATTGTTCACCTCTATCGGCAGAATAACATGTCATGAGAATTTCAAGCAAACTTGATTCGTCTTATATTCTAACCACTTGTTCACTAGGTCTCCTGGATCAAATCGTTTAAGCGTTGCTTGATAAAGCTCTAGTTTTTTTCAAAATAAATGAAACAGGTATTCATTTTAAATGTCTAAGTTCCATTATCAGTTCTCATTTCAATATCTTTTGATTCTCAAAAAGATTTTTTGCTTGCTCCTCCTTCAATTTTTTGGAGGTTGCATGCCAATTGTTTCGAGTTTTTATGGGATCAAGATATATATTTACTGGAATGATGTTTCTCATCGCCACATTCCCCATTTTCACGCAAAGTACGGTGAATATGAGGCAACATTCGATTTTCAAGGACATATAATCGAGGGCACCTTACCCCGTACTGCTCGACGACTAGTAAAAAGTTGGACACTGGAAAATAAAGAAGAGTTACGCTATGCTTGGGAAAAGGCGATAAATTGCGAACCACTCCCAAAGATTAAAGGTCTCATATGAAGAATGGTCTTATAGGTGAAAGAATAATCAAACTAACTGTTCCAGCTTACGAAGAGCTCGAAATAACTCTTACAAATGGCAATACCTATCGTGCGAATATGGGTGTTTTTAGTCGAGTCTATTGCTATCCACGTACGCCTGAAGCTTGGGCCCAAGCCTTTATTGGTGAAGACAGAATCGATGTTCAATGGCCTGATGGATTCGCTGTTCATCTCGATCAAATTGTTCCCCGTTCGAATTTGAATCAATTAGCATAACAACCACTTGGCCAGTTTGCGGTCACAAATTGTGACCGAAAAACGTGTAAGTTATTTAAAATACAATATTTTTTCTAATTTGAATTCAAACCAATCTTTTTTCTATTCTCTGATATTTTAGGAATAAGCTGTTCTTCGATATCATCTAGTCGTTCAAAAACTAATCTAAAAAGTTTCTGGGTACCTTGCTCTAGATTATCAACCTTATCGGCCAAGGTATTAGAATTTTCTAATGCAAGAAAACTTCGCAATTTAGTAAAAGTTCTCATAATTGCGATATTTACGTGAATGGCTTGCTTACTTTTCAATATACCTGAGAGCATCGCTACCCCATTCTCTGTAAAAACAAGTGGTAGCTTCTGTTTACCGCCTCTTCCATTGTTTGAAGTCGCAATTTGCGACTTCAAAGTTTCAAATTCAACAGAAGAAAGCTGAAACATAAAATCATTAGGAAATCTTTCGAAATTTCTACGAACCTGCTCATTAAGCCTCTTTGTTTCTACCCCATACAGACTGGCGAGGTCGCTATCAATCATGACCCGTAAACCTCGAATCAGATAAATCATTTTATCAATGTGAACGGTGATGGGAATTGAATTCATTTATACCTCCTCAAAAGAGGAGCAATTTAACAAAAAAGAAAAGAGCTGATTGAGAAAATTAATTTAGAAGTTAATTGTTGATTATTATTTTTCACATTTGAAAAAAAACTTGCCACTCTTCAGTGGCAAGCTTTGTGATCTTTATTATCCAGACTATTCATTAAACATTTTGATCTCTAACTTGCGGATGGTTGTATCAACCGCCGCAAAAGCACCGATACTGGCCGTTGAAGACGCTTCTGATTTGGTAGTCAAGGTAGTGTTGAGTTCTTCTGAGCTGCTAGTATTTCGAATTTTACATGAAATCGTAAACTGATCTCCGTGATTGTCTTCACTGATCCAACCAATAACGGCGAACACTGAGCCATGATTAAACTTCTTTTCACAAATCACTTCTCCATCTTTATGTATTCTGACCGACGAGTGAGCTGTTGAGGAACTTGCCCCTATATATCCGATGGCAAAGAGGTGGACTTCGGCATTTGATACGGAAGCAGTTACTTTAATGCGATTATAAGCGGAGCTTGGTTGAAAGAAATGTCCTATCCCATTTCTATCAGTGTTATTCCCAAAGAATCTGATATCAGCAAATGTCGAATATTTCCCTTCGTCCAAATCGACGAATCTCTCCTCGCCCACAGCACTGGTATCACGATTATCAAATGGGGCCTGCAAAATTTGCGTGATTGGGCCTGGAGGTGTCGGAGCTGGATCTTGAGTTTCGTTTTGCTGGGTGTTCCAATGAACCGCTAACCCTTCATCGAGTCTCCACTTATAGGATTTTTTGTATTTGGCTTGTAAGCGCTGAAACACATCATTGACTTTTTTCTCAATACTCATGCGATCGATCTTCGATTCCTTGAACAAGATTGCAAGTTGAGGAAGCTGCTTGAGATTAAGTTTTTTAATTCTTCTGCTCTTTTCCTCAACCAATAATTTTTGGTCACCTAAAATCGCTTTGCCTTGCTGGAGATAGGAATCAAAACTTTTCTGCAATTTGACATTAGCCTTTAGGGCCAATTGAACTTGTGATTGAACAGGTAGCATTGCTCGCTTCAAAGCTTCGCTCTCTTCTTTGAAGGTATCCGATGCATGAGCAGGTGATGATAACTTGAGTAATAAAGAACTTAGAAGCAATGATTTTATAATAGTTTTTTTCACGACAATCTCCTCTGTTTGTTTGTCATGAAATAGTTATCGCACCTAAGTACGACGTTTATAATAACAACTTACTTGTATAAAATGTTGTGATTTGTTGTTATTTTAAAACAATAACAAAACATGTATTTTCGGAGCTTTAAGCATTTTTATCATAAACAAACCAATGATTTTCTCCTTGCAGCTCAGGTGAGCATCGAGGCCAATTTTAAAATCTTTGCTCAAAAGATTTTGAATAAAAGTAGAGTCTTCAATAATTTTGTTATTGTAATTTATAACTGGCAGTTTCCCATTTGGAAATTTTGAAATCGATACCAGTGAGCCTTATAAAAATCTCGGACTTTGAACAAAAGAGACTGGGATTAATAAGTTGCGGATTCATCCCTTTTGGATAAACAACGAGCTCTATCATAATCAATTTCCTCTTTTAAAAGCCAACTTTTTCATAAAAGTTTCCTAGGATCAAAAATATTTTATGCAGAGTTTAAGGAAAAAGGTGTTGGAACCTTTTTGTTTGGTGATAAAATGTTTGTATGGACCGAGGATTAATCGAAATTCATACTGAACTTGGCATTCTTGCCAGTCATCTCAAGAACTGTAAGCTCAAATTACAAGCTGAGCCGAAACTTAGCGATCTGAAAGTAGCGGCGATCGATTTTGAAGGTAAACCGTTTCTCCTAGAAACCAAAGCTCACAACGCTTTTCAACGAATGAGATTAGCAGCGTTAAAAGAAAAAGTTGTTCTCATGCCTTTTTCTGGTTTTCGATCCTATTTGTATCAACGCAATCTTATCGCTAGTCATCTTAAAAATGGTCGAACCATTGATGATATTTTAACAGCGATTGCCATACCAGGATTCAGCGAACATCACACAGGACGTGCTATTGATTTTCATGAATTAGGAAAGAATTCACTGGAAGAAGATTTTGAAAAAACGGCATCCTTTGAATGGCTAAGCCAGAATGCCGGTCGTTTTCATTTTACCATGAGCTATCCGCGCGATAACAAACAAGGCATTATCTATGAGCCTTGGCATTGGTTCTTTTCGCCTCAAGGAACCTCTTCAAAGAGATCGCCACGGGCCTTAAGAGTAAAAACTAAATCAACATGAGCATCATCTAATTGACCACCGGTTCTAATATCTTCGATGGTCAGAGCATCTCTGTTAAGATTTAAAATTGATTGTCTCGCAAGATCCATCAGCACAGGGCCAGGAAGTGAAGGTGGCATATTTCTCACCGTTCCACCGTCGCACGTATCAGTCATAACTGAGCTTATGACGTTTGTCATAATTGGCCCAGAGATTGAATACTTTAAATTTCTGCCGTAATCGTCCTGAGATTTAACTTTAATGAGTGTTTCTTTAAAGGGAATTGGCCTGTATGTTCCAACTACTCTCATACAATCGCCCACAAAATCCACATCCATTTTTCCATCGACTACGTTATAGAGTCCATCTGATTCTGAATAACGATAATTAACTGTGCCTTTCATTTTGATATTCGTCTCAGGAGCCTTTAAAACTTGTTCAAAAGTCAGTTCATAAAACTCAGGCTGACCAGGACCGCGACAACTCTCTTTTACTTCAATATCCTTGTGGCAAATATCATCATCTTCAGCGATTGTGGCTGTAAAAGGAGCTCCACCTTCGCAAGTGTCTTTTCCAGCTCCACCAACGCAGAGATCATTTCCGTCTTCGCCTCGAAGTAAATCATCACCTTCAAAGCCAAACATCTTATCTTCACCCGGTCCACCATTTAAATAATCAGATCCCTTTCCACCTTCGAGAGTATCGTTTCCAGGGCCACCAAATAATCCACACGAACCAGCAGTTGGACATCCCATGTTTCCGTCATCGCCAGCATTTAAATAATCGTCGCCTTCCTCGCCTTCAAGTTTATTGAGACCAGCAGTTCCGTATAATTTATCGTTACCAGGTCCACCGACAAGCAAATCCATTCCTCTTCCGCCGTGAAGTTCATCATCGCCCTCTTCACCAAACAGGCCACAGCCTCTGAATATACAACCTTTAGTTCCATCATCACCATTTTCAAGATAGTCATTACCTGGGCCACCTAAAATTTTATTCATTCCACTATGCCCATAAAGTTTATCATCACCTTCTCCACCATTAATTAAATCAATATCAGAGCCGCCATGGATTTCATCATTTCCAGCACCACCATTCAATCCGCAAACAGTAGATTGGTAGCAGCCCATATTCTTGCCTTCACCACCATCGATAAAATCATCTCCATCGTCGCCATTAATTCCATCTTGCCCGTCATGCCCATAGAGCTTGTCGTTTCCAGCTCCCCCAAAAATCAGATCGATTCCTGAGCCACCATGAATTTCGTCGTTACCATCTTCGCCAAAAAGGCCACAGTTACCTGCGGTACATCCATAGTTATTTCCTTCGCCACCATCGATATAATCATTTCCAGCGCCACCAAAAACAGTATCGTTACCATCTCCTGCACAGACAATATCATCTCCAGCTCCGGCCATGATCCTGTCATTACCACCAAGTCCTACGATCACATCATTGCCAGCAGTTCCTATAATGACATCATCGCCTTCAGTTCCAACGATAGTAGCCACTTGGCCTTTGCAAGTGATTTCAGCAAAGACTGAAGTTGAAAAGAAGAGTGTAATGAGTAAGAGAAATTTCATTATGGGGCTCCTGATTTTTATTGAGTTTACCTACCAACAAACATCCACTTAGACAAGAAACATGAACGGAATAATTTCTTTTAAACCTTTGGAACTGCTTATAGCGAACTCCAAAGATTACCCCTAGGCTAAAACCTAGTGCGGTGAGAAGTGAAATCAAGTAAAGCTTGGGAACTTCAAGAAATTTCCAGGCGAGGAACTGAATCGAAGTCGATTCCACATTCTGAAAGCAAAAAACAACAAACGTTAAAAGAAAAACTACGCTTATGATTCCTTTGAATCCGATAAGCGTAGTTAATTTTTTCATCATTCCGTCGGAGTCTTTATCTTTCTCGTGAGATTGATTACTTTCACTGACTAACTTCAACATCGTTATGAGCTCAACCAATCATTAAATTTCTTTGAAACCTTTTCTGTAAAATGTTCGCTGGATGTTTTTAAGTCCTTGGTCATTTCCTTGATCTTGGCCTCAAGTTCTCTTTTGCTTTTGATCGCACTATCGGCCATGTCATTTTTCATACTGGCCAGTTCGGCTTGAAGTTCTTTCTTCTTGGCCTCTACTCTGTAAATCAGTTCTTGTTGCTCTGACATAAAAACTCCTTTAAATTAATTTCCAGTGCTTACAATAATATCAACTCGACGATTCATGGCTCGTCCTTTTGCTGTTTCATTATTCGCAATGGGTTGAGACTCTCCAAGACCACTTGAAGTTATTTCATAAGTACTATCTAGAGACTCTAAATACTTTGCAACAGCTTGAGATCTTTTCATCGATAGAATGTTATTATTACCACTCTTTCCAGTTGAATCAGTATGCCCCTCGACAACAACTTTAGAAGCGCGAAGATTATTTATAACAGCGTTGACTCTGGCCAATAAGTTCATTGAACGGCTTGGAACCATTGCTGAGCCAGACTTAAAATCAATTTTTTTAAGTCTTAGAATAATATCATTTCCTTGTTGATACACACCGGCTTCTTCTTTAGTGAAGTTCTTTTGAACGTGATCCATTTCCGTCTGAAAATCCACTTTTGTGGCTGAGCTCTGGGCCTCACTAATTTTATCTTCGAGATCATCTGAAACACGATTTAAAGTATATTCTGTGCGAGAAAGCGTTCCACGCAATTGACTGGCACGATCGGATAGGATTCCCACTTTGCGATCTTGGTCAACCATAACAAGGGCAGCATCTTCCGAAGCACCTTTGGCCACACCTTTTAACTTATCCATAACATCACTTAAGAGCTTAGCTGACTTGTCAGCTGTAATGACACTTGGAATGTAATTTTCAGGATTTCGTGGGCTCTGTTGAATCATGTTCTCTGAAGCCTTGAGATCATTATAAGCATTACGATAAGTTTGAGGAGCTATTTTTCGTGCGCCATCATCTGCTGCCTTTACAAGAATGTCGCGAAAAACCACTAAGTTAGCATTTTGTACTGCACTTACTTCAAGCTTGAGATAATCTTTTTCAAACATTGAAAGTCGTTCCGCAGTCAAATCCTTAGTGAATTTTTTTGATCTGTCTCTTAAAGACTCATCTAGTTCATTTAGCTCAACTGCAAGATTACTATTTTCTCTCACTCCGTTTACAAGCGTTGCCTTTCGGGCAGCAAGAATGCGCGCAGGAACAGCTGTTTTGGTAACTGCAACTTTATCTGCTTCTTGAAAATAGGCTTTTGATTGGGCCAAATCTTCAAGGATATCCTTTCTATTAGAATTATCTCTCATTCCTTTTTTAGCACTTTCTAAACTTTCCATACCATTCTTATATTCCCCGTAGGCAAGAAGATCGACTTGATTAACTCGAGCATTGTCACTCATGTTGAGTACTTCTTCTACCGCTTCGCTGGGATTACTACTTGTTAGATCTGCTTTTCGAGCAGTGGAACATCCGACTAGCATAAATGTTCCAATAATTAATGCATTCCTAAAATTCAACATAAAATCTCCTTGTTCGATTATTGTATGATCGAATACTGCCAGTACTTTATTAAAAGGTTTAATACTAAGTTCCTATTCCATTCATAGTATTAAACGATGATTTTACTCGAAACCATGTATCAGTTATTCCTATCTTTCATATAAGAATTTTGTCTTATTCATACACTTTTCTAAAATCTAAGGTTTATTGTGATTATAATTTCAACGAGGAGAAATTCATGAGTATTGTAACTTTTTTAATTGTCGGGCTTCTGTCTGGATGGCTGGCAAGCACTTTAGTAAAAGGCGAAGGTTCTGGAATGTTACCTGATATTATCATTGGTGTCGTTGGCGCTTTTGTCGGAGGGTTTATCTTTAATCTCTTTGGAGTAACGGCTTACACATTTCCAGAATCCATTATCATGTCAGTTATTGGGGCCATTGTCTTTCTTGTCACAATCGGAGTTTTTTACAAAAACCATTACAATCGCAATCACCGCATTTAACCTATGTTCCAACACCTTTTGCCTTAAGCAATGCATAAAGCAAAAGGTGTATGACAATTGACAAAATAAGACCAACTAGCAGTTTTCTCATAAGAAGCATTGAACACCTCCTTCGATGATTATCGTAAGAAGTGAATATGATTTGAGCATTGCAGATGAGTCAAGAGAATTGCGTCTAACTTTCGTAGAGGTCGCGTAATATCCTTAAAATTCTATTCATATACAAGGGGCCAATTGAAAGATAAGTTGCAATCAACTTTAAGCAGATGTAGGAAAGACCATGTCAATCATTATATATAACTTTGAAACTTACCTGCCACCAAATGAGAGGAATCAAGATGAGATCTCTAGCTGGTTAGCTAAGATTCAATCAATTATTACTCCTGAACTATTTGATGAACGTCTTATTCAAAAATTTTCTGTGAAAAAAGAAAAAATCGCGAAGCGATCATTTTTTAATAATGACGTAGGAGATTTTGAATTTAAGAATAAAGATATTTTCTACAAAGAGAATCAATTTTCTCCAAGATTAGGGGAAAGATCCCTTTTTTATCAAAAGACAGTTGACCAAATCTTTGAAAAATTCTTTGCCGATAAGACAGATCCACCTGAAGAAATTCTTCATGTTACTTGTACAGGATATACATCCCCAAGTGCCGGACAAAAAATTATTCCTAGAAACAATTGGTCTGAAAAAACTGGCATTACTCATCTCTACCATATGGGTTGCTATGCCGCTATTCCGGCCATCAAAGTAGCAAAAGGAATGACGGATAAAAATCGCATTGATGTTGTTCATACTGAAATTTGCGCCAATCATTTTGACATTAAAGCACAAACCGCTGAACAAACAGTAGTTCAAACTCTTTTCGCTGACGGCGCTATTAAGTATTCTTTAAATCCAAACTATCAAGATGATCAAACCACTACTGGCATAAAAGTTATAACGATGAAGGAAGTCATTATTCCTGAATCTGAGGATGCTATGACTTGGGCATTTGGAGATAATAATCTTGAAATGACTCTTCATAGGACGGTTCCTTCGCTTATCAAAAAATCACTAAAGCCCTATGTTGAAGACCTTTTCAAGAAAAGCTCAATGGACTTCAATAAGGATAAAGATAATGTGATTTTCGCTATTCATCCTGGTGGCCCAAAAATCATTGATCAAATTATGGAGCTTCTTGAATTGAGAGAAGAACAGGTTCGTTTTTCTAAGGAAGTCCTTCAAGAACGGGGAAATATGTCTTCAGCGACTCTGCCTCATATGTGGAAGAAAATTATTGAGGATCAGAACGTAGTTAGAGGGACGAAAGTGTTTAGTGTCGCTTTTGGACCAGGCCTTACAATTGCTGGATTCATTGGAGAAAAGCGATGAGTCTTTCTCTTTTGTCATTGTTTATTTTGCCATTTCTTTTGCAAGTAGGAGTTACTTTTTTTGATGAATTTTATTTTCATTATAAAAGAGGATTACCGAAGTGGGAAAGGATAGGACATCCCCTAGATACACTCACAGTCATTGCCTGTTTGTCTTTTGTCCTCTATTCAGAACCTAGCTCAACGAACGGAATCA
>Ga0100403_1003668_pt1 | contig 11269 bp, 13 predicted proteins | sample CryGeymet201501t_FD_83663 | JGI IMG/M metagenome (GOLD analysis project Ga0100403, IMG submission 83663) | Groundwater microbial communities from Crystal Geyser aquifers in Utah, USA - Crystal Geyser metaG 2015-01t | ecosystem: Environmental > Aquatic > Deep subsurface > Groundwater | place...
AAAGTTGATTGGCTTGAGCAAGATCACTCTAATCGTCTTACTGACGAAGAGAAAGCAGATATGGAACGAGACATGAGAAATAGTATTTTTGCTCGACTTGCGGCCATAGGTCTTCCTGCTGCCGCCAATGCAGGACAACTTGTAGTCCCAACTCCCGGTGCTTCTGGTGCTATTGTCTTATCAAATGCTTTGAAAAAACAATGCCCAGGAAATGCCTACTGTATTGCTGGCTTCGTTGCTCTTGATGTCCTTGATTCGATTTTTGGAAGTACTTCAGCTTCGGCCTCATATAGAAATATTCAAGATGCTGACATGTCTGAAGAGTGGTCAAGAACACTTGTGAGCTACAAACCTTGGGTTACGACTTATAACTAAAAATTAACTTTTATTAATGGAGCCTCTATGAAAGCACTATTCATTTTGATCTCAATGCTACCTTTTTCTGCATACACTCAAGTTCCTACCACTGCTCAAGAAGTGGTGGAAACTCCTTTTTGGCAGGCTCCTGCTGTCAAAAAACTACATCTTCCACTTCGTTCTCAAAACACCTTGGAGTTGGAGAATGCCTGTAAGAATTTTAAAATTGAAATGAATCAACTAAAAGACGAAGGATTCAGTCGCTTTAATCAGAAGTATATTGAGCGACTGAGAAAGAAACCATTGTACTTCGATAGTGAGCATACGACCTTTGAAGAGTCATTCGCAATAGATTCAGGGGAAGAATTCGCTGTCGAGCTCAAAGAAAATGTGATCTCGTCAAACAAGTTACTTCCTTATTACAAAAATAAGCGATCAACACAGAGGTTAATCTCAAGTGGCACAGAGCATTTTAATCTAGATGCTGCAGCTGACTCCATGACTAAAATTGTTGAATTATTCAATCTTGATATTGAAACTCCCACTATTGAGTCGACTCAAAATGAAGGATTGGTATTAAAAATAACAACATTAGATTTGGCCTGTGATCTTTTAGATTCAAAAGTACAGCTCACAAGTGAGTTGAGTAGTGAAGTTCGTTTAACGAAAGACCGTATCAAAGACATTGAAAGTTTCTATCAGTTTAACTTGCTTCAAAAGTTTTCAGAAATTATGAAGAAAAAGGTTTCTGTGAATCAAAAGGCCCTTTTACTAGGTTATCGATTAAGTGAGAGCTATCAAAACGAAATAGGTGAAAATGATAGAGAAATCTTGGAAACTGGATTTCTTGAATTAATGAATCTCATTGTTGATCCAGAGACTCTCAAACCAAGTCAATACTTGTACATCGCCGATGGACGTTACTTTTTAGACTCGAATCTTTATAGCGCTCCCGCTCAAGTTATCGTTACCTTAGGAAAGGAGTCGTTATGAAAAAAATGATGATAGCGATTATCCTTTTGAGCATCAGCCTTTATGTTTTAAGCAGGAAGGAAAAGAGCTTCTTTATTTCTCAAGATTCTTTGCAGAAGAAAGCAAGTTCGATTCAAAATCCTAATGACATGATAAAGCAAGCAACTGATCAGGCAGAGAGTTGGAGCTCAATTGAGAAAAGAATTACCGTACTGGAAAGTAAAGATGAAGTCGCTGCTAGAATTCAATTAATTGACTCTTTAATTGAAAGTAAGCAACTCATTCGCAAAGTAAACAATCAACAAGCTAGGGCTAATGAGCTGGTCGCTTTTACTGAATTAGTGAGAGAGCGTTCATTGCTTTACAAAAGAAAAATAGAGCTTGATTTAAGCGATGTGGAGAAGGGGGAATTATGAAGTATTCATCAATCTCTTTTATCTTTATTCTTTCTCTCATTTTTTCCTGCGTAAAGAATGTTGATAAATCAGCCTTGAGCATAAAGACTAACGATGCTGAGAAATTAGAACTGCTCCAACATTGCGAGGACCTCGAGTCTCAAGGAGATATTCTTTATCAGTTGACTGATATTAAGCAACTGATGGGCGACTTATTCGATTTACTTGAGGATTTGAAAGCGGATGACGATTTCACGGAAGCGATTAGAATTTCTGAGAGGATTAATCAGTTGATTCTTGCAGTTCAGTCTAAGCTAGAACCTCAATATACCACCGCACGATGGAATTACGAAGTTCAGTGGAAAATTGATAGAACCGATTTTAATGATCTTTTAGGAGCTCAATTTCAGCGAGGCTTTAGAATAACTAAGTTTAAGGCAAAGTCCGCTTCCTTCTTGGGTAGAAAGAATAATGAAATGCTTAAGAATTTAAAGATTAAGCAAGATGGAAACCGCCTCTTTTTTTCCTTTGAATCTGTCGGGAGTTCTCTTGAGTTGTGTCAGTTAAATAGAACGCGGATGATAGTGGTTGAAGTTCATTATAAGAATCTTGTGAATAATAATTTTCGCAGATTTAATTTAATTTCGAGGTGATTTATGAAATTTATTTTTAAAAATATTTTGACCATCTTGATACTGTTGAACATTTGTTCTTGTGGAACGAAGGGGGGAGGAACAGAAAAGACTTCGAAAATTCCTTCTCAAGTCGGACAGAATCAAAATCCATGTGGATTTAAAGTTTCAGGTACCGAATCTTTATATCAAATGATGATTATAGGAATGAAGGCCGCAAACTGCGGTTTGGAAGAAGAACAACTATTGGGACTTACTCCTTAGTGAGGATCAAAGTCCCAATTGAAATTTTTCTGTGCGGTCAGCCTATCTTTCAGAGCATCAGAAAGGGGTTCATTGGTCATGTAAACAGCAAAGGGAGATCTATCTACCGGAGTAACGGCCGCCAACCAGTTACTCCACCAACCAGGATTGGTATGAACTTCATCACTTTTCTTTGCTCCTGCAATTTCAAACAGGGTGGTCTTTTTCTGACCAATGGGTGCCGTACAAATCCAACTGGTACAGTTGTGTCCAGAGTTGCTATCTTTCACTCGATTATCTGTGAGTTTTCCATTTGTTGAATTTAGTCCCGAGCCATCGTAGTCAAAATCTCCAACAACTTTATCTCCATCTTTCATTCCATTATCAATATAGGTACGAAGATTGAGGTGCTCTTCAGGCTTTAAAAAGAGAAATGATTCAAGCCTCTCTGAGCTTGGCAGGCGATAATCGCTAGGATCAACAGAGCCAATATAATCAAGCGTATGATTTCCAACTCTTGAATAAAGGTGACCTGGAGATTCGCCCAATGGAAAAGAGACGGAGTCATAAGCAAAGTAGCGGTAATAGTCGTCTAGGAACTTTGACTTTTGTTGATCTGACATACCTGAAAATGATATGGCAAGGACAGACCTTTTAGATGATCTTGAATTCAATTTAAAGTTAACGTCGTTGATGATTTTAACATTTCCAGGATAGAGAGAAGCAAATTCTTTCATTCTTGCAATCGGATCTCCCGTTTTCATGGTGCTTGGGAAAAACTCTTTAAGAGGTCCTGCTTTGACGGCAACATCCTTAATAAGTTTTCCAAATTCTTCTGCATCTTGGCCTTTTGAAAGGAGTCTCTCCTCCATTTCAACGAAAGCATTTCTCAATTTGGATTCTTCAGCAAAAGTAACAAGGGCGCCTTGAACTTTGACAGCAGCTTGGTCGGTGTCGATGGCGCCATCCCTATGAGATTTCATGATTTGCTTTATTTGATCGAGATAGCGTGCTTGCGCTTCTTTGACTGTCTGATCCAGTTCTTTGTTAGACATCAAGCGAGTGTGAAGTGACCAATCTCTCATCGGCCATGAAAAATTTTTCGCTACTTCAAGTGTCGCCAGTTCATCTGCATTATAGTCAATTCCTGGTTTTGCTTTATTAGGGAAAACCTTTTTCAATTCAGCCTGAACGTACTTTGGAAACAACTCGAATGTAGAATCTGCATCAAAAGGTTTAAGAGCAGACATCGCCGCAAAATCGGCACGATCATCCATCAAGTGATAGGTGCTTCTTAAAACTTTGTTGAAAAGAAGATTAAACTTGTTGTGAGCATCTCTTACTTCAACGACCACACGATCAGGGGAGGCGATATCAGGACGATAGGCTGTCCCTCCAAAATACTTGAAAGAAGCGTCAGATCCCGAAACAAATTCTTTTGCTTCAGCATCATACATTTCACCGTCAGCATTCGCCTTCAAGTACTGCTTGAGCTTGGTATATTTTCTTTTGTTCATTGGTCCTAAGAAGGGATGTTCAAAACTTCTAGCGACTCTTCGGTCTTGATTCTCTAGCCAGCGATCATTGCCCAAAATGAGTTTTTCAAACGCATCGTAATCGCTATAAAAAGAGAGATAGCCCATATTGCGTTTATAGACTTCTGAAGATTCTTCAGCCTCTAGGAAGAAAGCTTTACGTGGAACCGAGATGGTCGCTTGCATAGAGCCCGTTCCCATATTTTTGTTAATGGTATTGACCACTTTGTACCATTCTTCCAAACTGTCATAAGGAGGAAGAACAATCTCAATATTTCCCGTCTCATCTCTGATCAAACGTTTAGGGAGAAAGCTAAATTCTTTGGTTCGATTGATGAGAACTAGCCCACCTTCTTCTCTCGTCGTTGGAAAAACTTCTTTGATATTGTCTTTGACCCATTGAACTTTTTTTGCCTTTGAAAGAGATTCCCACTCTGATTTCGAAATAAGAGAACGATCTGGGGCATAAAACTTTAAGAGATCTCCAATTTCGTCCAAAGTATATTCTGATTCAAAACCGTATTGAAGATGATTTTTGCCAGACTTTCGAAAGCCTTTTGGATAACGCTTGGTTGGAGTGAGATCTTTGAGCATTCTCACTGTTTTAAATTCAAGAACTTCTTCAAGTAGACTTTGGCAATTGGCCGAAGGGGCTACACTTTGTGGAACTCGTCCATATTGATTTGTCGAACAAGCTCCCAACCAGAGGAGCATTGCGAGAATAAAGACATTGGTTTTTTTGAGTAACATAAGCTATTCCTTATTAAATTTTACGCCAATTTTGAAAGTTTCAAATTCATCTTCCATTTGCCTAATCGCTACAACTGTTCCAGCTAATTTTTGAGGCAAGGGTTTTCCGTCGACTGCAGACACTAATATTTTATCGTTTTGGAGAAATTCAGCAGGATCGTTGGCCCGAAATCCCATTCCGCCTTTGCTTATATCGTAGAGTCCGTACATTTGGACCGGAGAGAGAGCTCCATCTTTTTCAACTCGTTCAATCGAAACTAATTGTCCATCATTGGCCGTCTTGCGTGGGGCCGTTCTTTCTGCAAGATGTGATCCTTCATTTTCTTTTTCAACAATAGATAATTTACTCGCCAATTCTTCACTTAAAATATTTAAATGGAGAGGTGTCGAAATGATCAAGAAATCCGTGCCAAGCTCTCGCGCAGTCACTTTGCAGGCAATATTTTTTGATTGGGAAAAGACGTATAATTCTTCTTTTTCACGAAGTCTAAAACCTCTTGAATTGTTAGGTACGAAATAAATCATTTTTTTGAGGGGATCAAATTTTTTGATAATGGCAAAATGAACAGGACGAAAACCTTTTTCATCTTTTTTTTGTTGCCACACCCATAGCTTTTCTTTGGTTTTAGTAAATAGTCGAAAGAGATCGATAATTTCCATATCGTCTTTGATAAATTTACGTTCTTCTACGACTTCAGATTTTTTGGCCACACCCATGCCAACTCATCGGATATAATGGTAAATTATTGAGGCAAAGGTGGGAAAAAGTGGAATATTATCTAGATTATGATACTCGTCAAAAATGCTACTATTTAGCTCCCTTTAAGGTCGAGAAAGGCAAAACCTATCTGATTCGCTTTGAGAAAAGATTTGAAGCAGACAACTATCTAAAACTACTGAATTCTCAAAAAGTAGATAGTCCTCTCATTGATTCTGAAAATTATAACTTTATTGAAGAAATAGTTGAGCAAAAAACTGTTGTTAAGATTTTTAGTCCCAAAAAAAAGCCCGCATAGAGCGGGCTTTTGAAAAACTAGACTTGTGAATTAACGAATTCCCAATTGACGAATCCCCACCACTTTTCAATATATCCAGCGCGTGCATTGCGGTGATCGATATAATAAGCGTGTTCCCAAACATCAAGAGTGAGAAGTGGTTTTTGACCAGCTGTTAATGGACATCCAGCATTTGAAGTATTAACAATTTCAACTCCGCTATTTGTCTTAACTAGCCAAGTCCAACCTGAACCAAAATTAGTAGTTGCTGACTTGGTAAACTCTTCTTTGAACTTGTCGAATGAACCCCATTTTTGGTTGATCAATTCAGACACTTTTCCTGATGGAGTTTGGCTTGATTTTGGAGTCATGCAGTTCCAGTAAAAAGTATGGTTCCAAACTTGAGCTGCGTTATTAAAAATTCCACCAGAAGACTTTTTGATGATGTCTTCGAGAGAAAGCTCAGCAAACTCAGTTCCTGGAATAAGTTTGTTTAAATTATCAACGTAAGCTTTGTGGTGCTTGCCGTGGTGAAACTCGAGAGTTTCAGGTGAAATAAGACCAGTAAGAGAATCTTTTGGCCAAGGTAGTTCTGGAAGTTTATGCTCCATGTTGATCTCCTTAATTAAAAAGTAAAAGTTAAATTTGAACGTGATGCAGTTTAGGCGAGAACTCTATCCCTTGCAAGTCTCGGTCTGTTTTGTGCACTGAATAGCTTTAGACAAGTATTTTGCAAAAAAAGAATGATGAAAAAAAGGCTTTCACCTGTTAGCATTTGTGCAAATCACGATGCACAAGGAAGGCATATTGAAGTTTCTCACTCTAGTATTGTGCTGTGCAATTTTTGTAAGTTGCTCAGGGCTAAAGACTAAAAGAATTAATCAAAAAAAGGATTCTTCGGAATCATTCGGTTCAATGCCTGAATGGATCACTAGTCCCGGTGAGAGCTGTCCGGCTTCACGGCTTTGTGCCGTTGGTGAAGCGACCGGTATGATGCAAGCTGAAGCTAAGGCCCGCGAAGAGCTCGCAAAAATTTTTGCCACTAGAATTACCGCGACGACAACAGTCATAACAGAATCTCAATCAACCACGAGATCAGATGTTGTTTCAGGAAATGTTTCTCAAGAAATGGGACAAAACTTAAAAGAAGTGACGGATCAAGTTCTTGAAGGTGTCGAAATTGAAAAAGTCTATAATGGTTCTGAATCCGTTTTTGCTTTTGCTGTTTTAAATAAGAGAAAAGCAGCAGACATTTTAGAATCGAAAATGTCTTTGATCGATAAAGATATTGAGTCCTTATACAAAAGAGGTCGCCGTGCAGATATTGCAAAAGCGATTAAGCTCTCTAAGTCAAAAAGTGAGTTGAATCAACGTCATGAATTCTTAGTTGGATCAAAATATGCAGGACCTGTCTCTCTTTCTCAATTGTTTACCAAAAAAAGAGAGTTGGGAGTCAAAGATGTTAAACTCAAACTTGATTTCACTACTTTTGATAACAAAACAGAGATTAAAGAGATCATCAGTACTCAGCTGATTGGCAGCGATTATAAAGTCGTTAAAAGTGGCGAACACTTTAAAGTTAAAGCTGAAGTGACAACTTCAAAAGAGTATTTGAACGTTGAAGGTTTTGAAAAACATAGCTTTCAACTCGCGGTGAAGAGCTACAATCTGCAAAATGAAAAAGTGGGTGCTTTAAATTTTTCAGTTTCAGCTCTAGGAAGAGATTTTGATCAATGCTATAGCGAAGCTTTAACAGCAATAAGAGATTACATCGAAAATCATCTTGATGAATTAAATATGGATTAATAAAAGGAGAATTTATGAAAAAAATTCTAATGGGAATTTTACTTATCTCTCTCATGGGGTGCTCATCTAAAAAAGATTTGAATCGCGACCTTGAAGAGAGAGAGAACAAAGATATTCAACGAGACTTCGTTGTTATCGACGCCTCATCTCCAACGCGCTTTGGTTGGATAGAAGATCCTGAAGCGTGGGCCCATCAAAATGGCCGCGACCTTGAAAAGTTTAGATATTTCGCCTTTGAAACTGAGCCAAAAGTTTCAAGAGAAATAGCTTGTGACCTTGCTAAGGCCCAAGTGAGATCTGATATTGCGGGTGAGATCGCGACATTTATCGATAAGCAACTTGGTGTTTCAAAAGAAGGCGACTCTTCTATTGATGAAAACAATCCAAATGTAAAAGCTTTACGTGAGTACACGGAAACGACTCTCGCTGAAAAAATCATGAGCTTGGTGCATGGAGCAGAAATTTCAAAGACATATTGGGAAAAAAGACGTTATCAAGAAAAGTTAGGCGCTAAAAAAGATTTTACCGCTTATACTTGTGCCGTTTTTATTCGCATGGATAGCAAGCGCTTGGCCACTGCGGTTAATGAAGCTGCCAATCACGTGATTAATAAGGCAGATGATCCTGAAACAAAAGAAAATGTTAAAAATGCTTTAAAGAATGCTTCAGAGAATTTTATTAAAGCAAAAGCCGGTGAAATTTAAATAATTATAAGGAGTAATATATGAAAAAATTAATTGCAGCCTCAATGATGGCCATGTTTGTTTTAAGTAGTTGTGGTGGATTTAAGGCCAAGAGAGTTGATTCTCAAGAATCTGATGAGAAGGCTTTAGAAATTACTGACAAGTGGGTACAAGGTGACACGGAAAGATCTGTTCGTGAGATCGTTAAACAAATGAATGAGCACAAAGGTTTTAAGCGTTTTTTGCGTGAGCATGGAACGACTCCAAAGATTTTTGTTGGTGAAGTTCAGAACCTCACTTCAGAAGCCTATTTCCCAATTAACGAAATCAATGATGAATTTTTAAATGAACTTTCTCAAAGTGGAGATTTCGTTTTGGTTGATGCAGCTGCTAGAGAAAATATCTTGAAGGAAATGACTTATCAAAATGATGGTATGGTTGATCCAAAAACAGCAAAAAAAATTGGAAAGCAAATCGGTGCTGACCTGATGATTTTTGGAAACGTTTCAATGAAGCCAGAGTCTCGTGGTGGCAAAACAATAAAGCAATATTCAGTTAACATTCGTATGACTGATATTGAAAAGGCCATTGAAGTAATGAGAGCGAGAACAAAGCTCGATAAGTTCTCTGAACAAAGCAAAATGGGCTGGTAATTTCGTTAATGATGTTAAAAAGAATTTCTTATTTTTTGATCTTAGTACTCGCGCTTAGTTGTGCGAGTACAGGATTAAAAGAACGCGATGATTTACGAAAATTCGTCGAACAAAAACAATACGATCAAGCCTTAAAATTTGTAGAGACAAATGATTTTTTCAAAGAGGATAGAAGCCGTTTGCTTTATTTCCTCGAGAAAGGATTACTGCTTCATTACAAGGGCGACTTTTTTCAATCAGCAGAAGCGCTTAGCGCAGCCAAAGAGTTATCCGACAAACTATATACAAAAAGCATTTCAAGTTCGGCTAAGACCGCTATTACAAATGATTCCTACGATATTTATTATGGCGAAAAATATGAACGCTCATTGATTCACTACTATTTGGCCCTCAACCATCTCTTGCTTTTTCAACAGGGCAAGTATGAAGCATACAGTGTTCAAGAAGGAGAAGTAGCCAAGCAAATTCCAGAGAAATTATTATCAGATAAAGAGAAAAAAGAAGAACTTTATAGAGCTCGAGCAGAAGTACTCGCTTGGGATACATTCCTCTCTACAATTAGAAAAGAAAGATCAGGCGAAACTGTTTTTAAAGATGACCTTTTAGCAAAAATGTTTGGCGCTTTTATTCATGAAACAGTTGGTACGCGCGCAGATATGCAAATCGCCTTAAGTCTCTATGTTGATGCCTACAATCTTTTATTTCAAAACTATAATCGTTACCCATCAATGAACTTTTTATCGTCAAAATTTCAAGAAGATTTCTCGAAACTCCCAAGGATGGATAAGAGCGCTATAAAAATTAAATATATAAGTCCTACAGTTTTCCAGAGCGAACTGATCGCTTACATACAATTAAAAGTTTTATCGCTGACTAAAAAATATCGGGCCCAAGAATGGAATAAATATACAAAGGCTTTGGATATTCCTAAGGCAATTCAAGACAAAGCTCGTTCCCAAAAACAAAATGCCAATATTGGAATCGTGCTTCAGCAGGGTTTGATTCCCGCGAAAGTTCCAGATAAGCATTATTACGGACTAGAACAAGCGATGAGAGATCCCAATTCGAGCAGTGGAGTGAAAGCTGCTGCGGCCGTTGGTCATCTTATTCTTACTGTTTTCGCGGCAGAAAAATTAGGTCTTATGCCTCCCCCTGGAAATTACAATCCAGCCCAGGCCCATATTGGACTCAATGTAGCTTCGATTGCTGCTGAAAAAGTGGCCTTTGCTTTTGAACTTCCCAAAATCGAAAATCGACCTCTGAGTTGGCGCTATCAAGTTCGAGTAATTGATGCTGCCGGAAAAGAAGTATATTCAAATCCATTGGTTGTCTCTGAACCCTTAGGTGACGTCGCTTCTGAGGGCGTTGCTGAGCACGCTCGTTCTACTTTTGTTCGTACAGGTCTGAGAACAGCAGGGAAGCACTTGGCCGCTATTGCAGCCAGTTTTGCTACTTACAAGGCCATGGAAAAAAGCGGAGAATTTTTCGCTAAGACTGCTGCTGTCGTTCAATACATCGGCGCTAGTAAAGGCATTGAGGCCAGTGAGCAAGCTGACACTCGGTTTTGGAGTACGTTGCCTGAGAGTATACGATTGAATGATTTTTATGTCCCAAAAGGGGATTATAAATTAGAAATTTATCGCTTCACTGCAGATGGTGAATTCAATCTTCCAACTGCTCAAAAATTAACTGAATTGCCTTTAGCAGTTGACGGAAAAGATCAGAAAAAAATCCATTTGATTTCGATTTAGTCATAATAATCGGCAATAAAGTCCTTTTCTCTCTCTTAAAAAACCATTTTCTGGCGCTTGAAAGTAAATATTCCGAAGAGCTTTCATGGCGAAAGTTTTTCTTATTTCCCTATTCTTTTTCAATCTTATTCAAGGCGCACTAGCGACTTCTAAAACGCTTTCAGTCGACATGCCAAATCCCAATCGTCGTTGGACTGAGCTGCATCGAGAAGAAGCAGAAGCCATCAAGCTTTTAGTGGAAATGCTCAAAGTTTCAAAAACTGGTGAAAAAATTTTGATGAAAGCTCAGGAAAAGGCGAGAGAGCAAGATGAAACGTTATGGGATGTTTTAAAAGCAGGTGACGGTTCCTTAACCGATACCACTCTTGTTCGTCGTTTTTCACCCAGCCGTCCAGATCAAATGGTCTATGAATCCAAATCAAAAGTTTTCATTAATCGCAGACTTTCAATCAAAGATGCTCTCCTCGATATGGCCCATGAGATGACTCATTTTTGAT
>Ga0100403_1003670_pt1 | contig 11264 bp, 13 predicted proteins | sample CryGeymet201501t_FD_83663 | JGI IMG/M metagenome (GOLD analysis project Ga0100403, IMG submission 83663) | Groundwater microbial communities from Crystal Geyser aquifers in Utah, USA - Crystal Geyser metaG 2015-01t | ecosystem: Environmental > Aquatic > Deep subsurface > Groundwater | place...
CAACATTTACTTCGGTCGAGATGCTAAGTTGTGAAGGATCATCGATTTGAACGAAAACTTTTGCCGACTCTCCACCATTGCCGCCTGCACCGCCTGTTTGGCCCCTTGCGCCTTGGCCACCGCGTCCGCCGTCTCCCGTTTGTCGCTTGCAATACCAGCGCTTGAAGCATGGCCCAGGACGAGGTCGATCAGGGTCAAATAGCAATGAGATCGGAGAACTGAGCAAACAATCTAGCTCATAATCTGCTTCGCCATTGTTACCGCGAGGCCCCTTTGGACCACGCGCCCCCGTAGCGCCTTTGACTCCCTCACCGCCATTTTGCCCTTCGGCAAGGATTGTAAGATTCCCCCTGCCTGTGCGTGCTTCAATGTGAAGCGAACCGCCTGAAAGGCCCGAAGCGCCAAGCTCTGGCTTGTTGCTTTTAGGCAAGGTGCTGATCTTGCCGTTGTGAGAGATGATTTCATCGACCACAAGTTTGATATCCGCACCGTCTGTGGAGAGCACAGCATCTTGCAGAAAGATAAGTCTCCCGATTTTATCGGGGACTCCGCTTAGAACGAGCGTGGAGTTGACCACAAGGTCAATCCCTCGCTCTTGATCAGAAGAATGAAACTCTGACTTAGAATCCTCACCATCCAAAACTGGATCATAAGCACAGCCCAAAACCAAAGCCCCAAGCACTACAGCAGCCAAGAGTTTCATATCCTTATTTCCCCTAAATATATTCATATTCAGAACTATCCTTTCTTTAATTTTGTTTACCCATTTCCTTTCCCCAAGCCCCCTCCAACCTGACCACACTATCGATTAGACTACCTAGTCGTAGAGAGAGTGTGGTCAGGTTGGAAACAGGGGGCGCAGGGGAAACTTTTTTAACGAGAAAACAAAATATTTTTACACACTTAAAAGTTTTGAATCCTTAAAGTCCAATTGTCACGGAACGTGACAATTCAGCCGCACGAATTCATCTCTGCGATCCACATCCGCAAAGGCAAACAGTGCAATCCAACTACTGAGTGGAATCTTATGTTTGCTACATTTAATGAGCACCTGATTGGGATCAAACAGCCTATTAGGTGCAACTCCAAGAGCAAGGAAAGTGTCTTTGCCCCCTTCGATGCGATAGGCCTCCTTTGCGCCATCGTCATTGTAGAGCCGTCTCATCTTTTTGCTGGTTTTGAGTTCCTCGGCAGTTAAGTACAGCAGCCCATCAAAATTCGTATGACGTGAGTAGATGTTCATCCTTCGCGATATACGATCTCGACTACGATCAGTGCGATCCAGCTCAACTGCGATCCATCGATAAGAACCATCACTGAAGCCGGTGTTGGCGTCGTATGAAGGAACGCCGATGCACATATCTGGCAAATATCCATTGTCTCTTACGCGCTTTGAAATGATGTGAGCGGGTAAGTCTTTAAAACCTTCTGAGCCCTCTCGAATGATCCAAAGTCCGCGAATGCTTCGCTCAAATGATGCGTGCAGAATCGTGCAAAGGTTTTCATGCGGCACCTGTGACCAGTGCAAACGCTTATGGCGTAGATCGTCTGCACTCAGACCACCTTTTTTGAGTGCTGCCTGCTGCAAAATAGGCTCATTTTTTAGCATCCAGTAGTTTGCAGAAAATTTGTTTAGTGTGTGAGATTTCTTATGAACTAATCCCTTTAAACGCAAGTTTCTTAGCAAGTGCCTTATGTGCGAATCACCAAGAGAAGCTCCCATGAGCATCTTCAGAGTTCTAGTGTCCATCACGCCGTAGCGTGCAAGGAGAGACAGAATTTGATTTTCTCTTATAGCAGGCCTAGGCATTTTTCTTAGTATCCTTTTCGTCTTTAAGGTAGGGCTTCATCTGATTGATGAGGCGAATGAATTCATCTGCATCTTTTTTGGTTACTAGAGGTTGATGAGTTTTTACCTTGTTGGGATTGAGGCATCTCATGCGAACTTTATTCACATCTACGTTTGAATTCTGGAGTATCCAATCCACCACATCGGAGTGACGAACGTATCCTTCCTCGAAACCTTCATTACATTTATCTACAAGTTGATTTAATTTATCTAAGCTCTCATTACTGATGAGATACGACATTCTTTTTTGCTGCATGTGCTTTTAATTCTCCTTCTACTCTGACTGAGGCTGAATGAACCTGCTGTTAGCTGGGTTGAATGGATTAGGAGGCAAATCCCCGAAACGCAGACGCTCATCTTGCTGGTAGCGTTCAGTGGAAATTCTTTCCTCAACGTGATCGTGGAGCAGATATGAAGCGAGCAACCCTGCGCCAAGCCCAATTCCAGCTCCCATAAGCGTATTGCGATTTTTAATCTGGTTTTGCGGGCCGCTATAAACTGCCGATCCAGTATAGGCACCTAGTGCCACGCCGCCTGCTCCCCCAAGTATGAGGGAGCGAGATCGGCTCGCACACCCGCTGACCATTAATATCATCATGAAAGGAAGTGTCCATATGGCAACTCTCATCTTAATTAGTCTCCTTTGCTTTCTCCTCGCAGTAGACTGGAGGTAGTGGAAATAGAACTTTGAATACATCGCCTGAGGCACCAAAGGGCCTCAAGGCATGATTCATTAGGACAAACGCAGTGCCAGTTGGCAGTGACTTGATTTGATCAGGATCTGCACGAAACTCTTTCACATCGCGAATCGACATTGCACCAGTCCCGCTTTGTCCGCCAAGCGATCCAAGCACAACTTGCCTTGTAGATTTTGTGTTGTGTTTTGTGCCAAATGTCTTAGCCACGGTTTCTGCCGTTTCAGGGTCGTAAACACGCATGACAATTTTGGTAGATGAGTTGTCATTTACCTGTGAGGCAAATGTGTCTCCCGCTGCTTTCAAGTCTCCTAGGCTTTGGTGACTAAAGTGCAGAGCCATACCCGCAGATCGCGCCTTGGCGATAAGCTCCAAAAAGGCGTGACATGCTAAGCTTCCGAACTCATCTAAAAATACAGGAGTGAACACTGGCTTTTCGATCACACCAGCCTGCACTTGCGCCGAATAGAAAGACAGATCCGAGATGATCAAGCGTCCCAAGGTGATCGTTGTCACAGGGTCTACAAGTGCAGGAAGTCTAAAGTAGATGATCTTCTTGTCTTGAATGGCCTTGGCAAGATTAAGCTCGTTTTTTGTATTTTCTCCAGAAATCAATTTACCAAGTCTGCCATGGCAGAGCTGATTAACCTGAGCCACAAGTCCCGAAAGCTGAGAGTATTCATTCTCGGTAATGGCAAGGGGATTCTTGTTTTCCTTTAGAGCATCTGCAAGCGCCGCTGCCGAGGCTAAACTCTGATTCAATCTTGAAAGACTCAGATTGATTGATTTACTGTCAGCTCTATCTGCGAGTTTTAGTAGAATCTCACGGGCTCTTGTCTTGTAGAACTCCTCACTCCACGTCATCGACGTAAAAAGCCTCGATACTGCTTCAGTGTTTGAGCCCGCAGCTAGTGGATTGTAAGCAACTGAACTTTCAGATCCAACATCAAATACAAGTAATCGGTCCTTTGCGTTTGGATGTGATCTTAGGAAATTTATGAAGCTTTGATCTCCTTTAGCGTCAAGAATGACAATTGGATGACCACGTTTTGCATCTTGATCTATGAGATTCAGTAGAACACTTTCGGTTTTTCCCGAACCCGTTGCACCCATGATGTGAACGTGTCTTGAGCGAACCTTGTCCGGCAAGAATACAGGAATTCGCATATTCTGCTCAATTCCTAAGAAACTTGATTCCTTGGTGCATTCTTTAATTGATGACGGAATCTTATCTCCGAGTTCAATTTGTTTTGCGTACTCTTCTGCCTCATCGGAGAAGAAGACATTTTTAAACGCGGCTGCAATAAGTGCGATGATGAGCGCAACAACAGCAGCCAAAAATATGAATATGTATAAATTCATTTAATTACCCCTTTCTAAAAAGTTTTCTGTAAGTTGAAGGAAAAATTCTTGCCCAGGTTTTAGAGACAAAGCTGAGGCACGATTATAGGCAGTGCCAAGATCAGATGTGACTTCACTTTGGAGCCCTGAAAGCAACGCTCGAAGCAAAATTGCAGAGAGATCATTCGATCCGCCCTTAATAGAGCCCGATATACCAGCCGCCGCGCCTGTGCCTCCTGCCACAAGTGCTCGATTAGCCACTCCTTCAAGCTTCTTGGCTTTCACACCGAGTGTCCCATCAATGCTTAAGGCTTGAGCTTCAAGTTCTAGGCTACGACTGCCTTGTGGGCTTTTCACAAGCTTGAAACTCATTTTGATGCGATCAACATTGGCGTCTGAACTTGCATCACCAATGACAGTCCAGCCATAAAAGCGCGAGCCTAAAGAATGGTCGACTATTTGAGCAAAAACAGGAACCGTATCGAAAGTTTCAAGACTATTTAGAAGCTTTACTCTGACGATTGTTCCTGTAGACGCTCTGACACCTGTACTTTTCGATGCGATCTTGGCACCTGAGCCTGCTGCTGCCTTTTCATTAAAATGAATGACCAGCGCACCGTCTTCTGCGGATTCTAAGCTCTGAGATGCGAATTCAGCTTCTGGGCTTTCCTCGGGCTTATCTTCGCTGAAACCCATAACAATGAGCCAAGCAAGCAAACCTCCAACAACAAGTAAGCAGACAACCGACACCACAACTACAGACACTTTCCGTTTATCAACAGAAGGCTTGTTGGAAGAAACTGTTAATGGCGTGCTCACCATTTCTTTAAGTGTTTGTGTGTAGCCTTTAAAAGTATTCATTTTGAGGCTCCTTTCTCAACCAAAAGCTCAAGTGTTTGCTGTTTTGATGGAATCAAAAGATGCCCTCTATTTGATGCGATTTCGGGCCTTGTAAATTGCACATCAAATGTGACCGAAGCACCAACTTGAATTTCCTTTCGCTCTGAACTGAGCCCAGTGTGTAAAAAGCTTTTTGAGTTTTGTTTCAGAACAATTTTTGACCAATCTGGAACCCAAACAGTATTTGAATTGTTCATAAGGCGCACTCGAAGGGTGAAGTAATCTCTTTTAGGTGGTTCCCATGCTTTTCTTAGGAGTTCTGCGCGGAATCCATTCTTCGTGACCCGACTAAAAATCCGTGGTGTCGACCTACGAGGTTTTGCAGGCGACTTAGCTTTTTTTACTTCGCAATTAACGCTCTCGGTGTGTGGTAAAATTGGATCAGAGTAAAGTTTGTACGTTTCAGCTAAAGATCCACCGCTAAAAACTAAAAGGTTGGATTCTTTGTGGGATACAGCGGAGCGTAGGAGCAAATTGTTGCCGATTCTCTGAGCCTGAAAGTATCGTGCATCCCCTATAGCAATCGAGTCAGGTGCCTTTTGAAAGCAAACAACGGACGACAGACCCACTCGGACATTGATGCTTGATTTGTTTGCAAAGCTTAGGCATGGAATGAAAATCATGAAGACCATGAATTTTTTACCTGCGCCGCGATTCATAAACTTGCTCACGCTATTTCGTGCGGGGAGAAGTTTTTGAACCTGTGGATAAGCTTTTTCCCCAGCTTTGATAGCCATAAGACTTAGCTTGGGCATCACAAGTCCTTGAAGTGCTCTTGCTCCTGTAGAGACAAGTCCCGATCCAGTGCCGACTATCGCCCCTTCACAGAACTGGCCGAGCATGAAGGGTGAAAAGAGCAGACTCACCGCAAGAATCAAATTCATGACAACAATCGCCGTATAGCCGCCATCGATTGCATAGGCGTCTTGAAACGGCAATGCCTTTAAGAACGCCGAAAGCAGTGCCCAAATGATTGGCCAACAAGCTACTTGGAACAAATTCTTAAATAGGTTCTTAGTCAGGTTTGCGGTCGACTCAAAAAGAGTGCCCAAAATTAACAACGGACCTGTTACAACAAGAATCATCCAGTAGAATTGATAGAACGCAACCAAAAGGTATCTGGACACATAAAGGCAGAGATACGAAATTGCCACGAGCGCCGAAACTATGAGGTCGTTTCCAAAATCAAGTAGAGACTTGAGATCCAACGAATAGGCCTTTGCTCTTTCGCTTGCTGCTTTTAGAAATGCATCTATTCCATCAAGGTTGTCGATGGAAAGTGCAATTTCCTGCCCTATGTTTTTGATCAGACCCGTCAACGAGGGAAACGCAGCCAGCAAAAGCATTGTCACAACAAGACGCTTGAGTCTTGAAACTACGGCTCCCTCAATCCCTAGATCCTGACTGAAAGCCATTACTACCGAGAGCAAAAAAAGTGGCAGGATGGCAATATGAGCGATACCATCCATATGCTGATACAGGCGCTCGACAATAGGCATCAACTTTTCGTAGTTCTCGGCGATGCCTTCCGAGTTTTGAATTGTGCCACTCATCTTTTGACCTCCATGAGATTGATTTGGTTTGAGAAACCCGAGAGGCCTTGGCCTATGGATTTGTATTCAGCCGCCTGTGATTTTAATCTTGCGGCCTCTCGCGACCCGCTTTCAGCAATCATCTGCGACAGAAGTGAAATGATTTGAGCCTGAGCGACTTGGTTTTGTGATTGGAGCGAGACAAGAGTTCCAACGCCTGAGGCTGTCATTTTGTTTGCAACGGCTGGTCCCACATTGAGTCCCTCGCGTTCGAGTTCCTTGCCCGAATCAAATGCTGGTTTTGCTGTATCAACAAGGACGCCCGCCACACTCATAGCTTCAGCGATACGACGTTCGACCTCATCTGACTTTTCGGTGCGAAACTCTGGAGGCAACGTGTAGTAGATTTTCTGAAGACGCTTTAGCGCTTCTCTAGGGTCTTTCCATTTTTGTAGATCGTTAGGCGCAATTAAGGTTTGAATGGTGCGTAGCCTGTGAATCTTATCGTCGATTCCTCGAAGCTCGCGTCTGAGCATTTCAGACTGAGCCCGAATCTCATAAAGCGTGTAAAGAGTATTGGAAACAATCTCGATTAGAAATGGAATGTCCTCCCCAAAAAGCGCTTTGGCTTCTTTGGGCTTAAAGGCAATGCCAAGTCCAAGCACCAATACAAGTATTCTTATAAGCATAAATCTCCTTTCTGCTTAGTTTGGGGACTAGAAATGTTTTCTGAATTGGCAAGCTCGTAGAGCTTTTTGCTTGGGTAGAGCCGCAAGATCTGACTAAATTTTGGAGTCCCCAGCCAAAACTCAGAAAACTCATTCTTCTTTGATGCGACACTTAAGAACCTTTTTCGGTCAGATTCGCTCATGTCTAATGTGCGCGCTAGGATTTCTCCGCTTGCGGCACCCTGGAGCAGGATTCTATGAAACGAATTTGTGATCACAAGTTTTGCAAAAGCATTGTCACCATAGTCACTAAGATTTTGTGTTACAGATGCGATCCCAGCTTGGTACTTACGAAAGGTGCGATACATTTCCTCTAGGAATCCTGAAGCTTGAGAGAAGAACTTCCACACTTCATCAAAGACAATAAGCGTAGGAGCATTTGTTCCCTTTTTGAGTCGCTCCCAAATGCCTTGAGTTAGAATCAATATCGCAAGTCTTTGTAAGAGCGGATCACCTTCAAGGTTTTTAAAATCAAAGGCCCTTACGGGTTCATCTAAAATTGCATCAATCGTAGAGTTGGCCTGAATATCATCCCAGTTAAGATAAGGCCTTAACCATAGACTAATGTCTTCGTAAGCTTTTTCCTTTCGCTCCGCCGCCTCATTTGAGAGAACTCGCAAAGAAAATGGTGCGCCTGAACAGGCTTGAAGCAGGTCTTCGATAGCGACCTTGTGGGAGTGGGTGATGTGCTCCCCTGCTCCACAAATATTTTCTAGCAAAGTCTTACAGAATCCAGTTGGTGCAATCTTAAGACGCTTGAGCGCAGCAACAACAAGTTCGGTGGCTTTTTTTGAATCAAGATCTATTGAGCTGCCCTCAAAGTGCGAGACAAGCTTTCTGTAGGAACCGCCTACATCAAAAATTGCAATTTGGCCGTCTGGGTAATCATGTTTAAACCCTGCCAGACTTGAATTCATGAGAAAACTTTTTCCACTCCCCGAGGCTCCGCATACAAAGGCGTTGAAATTGAGATTGGTTTTTGAAAAAAGATTTAAATGGCAAAGCTCGCCGCACCTTGAAAGAAAGCTAATACTGCTCGCATCTTGCTCACGCCCATAGTCCAGAAAAACAGGCAAAAGATGTGCGAGGTTTCCACTGAGCATGGGCAACTCTCGAACAACCAAGGGTTTTGCACCTACCATGTGTGATTTGACTACGGGAAGAGTTCCAACGCCCTCCACAAACAGTCCAGAACCTGTGCTACTACTTACGTCCGCAGCAAAAGAGCCCATTCTTGACTCAAGGTTTGAAAGATCTGAATCAGACATCAAAACAGTAAGGCTGATATTCAATAAGCTCTCTTTACCCTGAGTGACACGAACTAGGATTTCCTCCGATGCGGAAAGATTCGAGCCTGATTCAAGATCTGATAGCTCATGGGCCTTTCGAGCAGAAAGTGCATGAGAGACGCGTCTCTTGGTTTCTAAATCTTTCTTGGTCTTTGACTTGTCAGGAACACGAATTTTTATAGATGTTAGAAATTCGTCTCCAGATTCATACAAAGCTTCAAAGCAATTGTTCCAAGTACAAAGTGGCAGATCAGTTAAGCTTGCAACCTTTACATAACTTTTTGATGCTTTAAGGTGATCCTCCTCACACACGACATCGGGAAGAACAAAGTCTGACTTCGTGGCGGATTGTCCTAGCATCCTGTTACAAAGCGTTAGGTATTCACTTCTTGACCCCGCATTTAGCTCAATTCCAAGCTCCTCAAAAAGCTGTTTCATCCCCGCACTGCCAGCTATAAGTTCTTTCTCGAAAAGATAGATTTTTGAAATCAATCCGCGCTGATTAAACAGAGACTCGTCGTCGAAGCTGCAAATGCTTCGCTCAAAAACGATCTGCGCAGAATGATTAGAAGGAAGCTTGGAAAGACTTTCTTTAATACGCTCGAAAAAGCCTTCCGATAGAGGCCCTTGAAAGGCATCTTCACACTTGGTGGATTGAAGAGGGCTCAATGTCCAAAAATTTAGAATCTCTTTGTTAATATTTAAAAGTTTTCCTGATTCTTTAAAAACCGCCGAGATAAGGTCACTTGTGAGTGATAAGCTATTCGCTTCGATCATTTCAGCCTCCTTGCTTTCTGAGACGTGCACCAATTAAAATTCTTGGCATCACAAGGAAGTGAAGCAAAAAGCCTAAATGCCCTGCCTTGTGGCCGATGGATAGAATTCTCAGGTTGACAAGCATCCCAAGTCCCAGAACCCATGAAATCACCACAGGCAAACCAAGTGCTGAGAGCACGAAGTTTGAAAGCATCATGAGCCCTAGACTCACTCCAAGGTGTGCAACCTCAAATCCCCATATGTGAGAGCGTTTTAAATGGCATGTTGGATTGTTCAGCATTTAGCGCACCACTCGGCTCAGAAGATCAACAATGCCTTGAGCTAGAAAAAGAATCACAATTCCAGTAATGGCAAAAATGAAGTGCTGTTTGGCATTTGGGTTTCCAACAAAAAATTGGAATCCAGCATAGCCGAGAGCGATCACTGCAATGATTGGAAGTATTCCTGTAACGAGAACAGTTTTGAGGGCCATAAGACTCGATTCGACCGAGGCGTGGGCCAGAAGAGGCAGCGAGGCGACTGTCAAAAGACAAGCCGCGCCCATTACCCGCGTTAGGGTAGTTTTCATAATTATCCTTTCTTTTTGTTTTGTTTTGTTTTGTTTGGTTTCTAGTGAGTTAAATCAAAACGGAGTGTCGTCGACTTGAGCTGTGGGTTGTTTTGAAACTCCGTAAGGGCGAAGACTCTCTTTGATGAAAATACTTAGGTTGGGGTACATGTAGAGCTGAAGTGAAAAGCCGGGTGACCCGTTGTTTAGCGGAAAGGCTACTCCAACAGTTCTCCAGTAAGTCCTTCCATTTCGAGCTTCATCTTTGACGACTACGTCAAAAACCTTCTTGGTATTGTTGTTTGCATTGGTTTGGTCGTTCATATTTCAAAATCCTCTTCTATTTCGTTTTCTTCCTCTGGTTTATGTTGATGACGTAAAAGTCGTTCATTAAAGCTTTCTGTGATCAGATCCTCCCTTTCTTTTTCGTGTTCTAGTTCTTCGACAAGTTCGAGATGTTCAGGGTCGAGATCCTCGTATGGATTTTCATCCCAGTACTTGTAGTCTTCAGCCCATTCGGTAAGCAGACAGCATGGACAAAAGAGTTGTTGCTTAGTCCATTCGCATCTCCAGCTTCCACATCGTGGACATTCCACGCTGATTTTCATGAGATGGCTCCAGCCGCATTTGCGACAAAGACAGTTGCAAGACAAAGGTAAGTGGATCTGTAGAGAAACATCTCCGCGCGCTTAAGCGCCATTTCGTGATGATGCTCATCCAGATGTTTTTGAGACTTGTGGCATCTGCTAAGTTTCTTTAATCCCGCAGCGCTACCCTCTTTGAGAGTGGATGGTTTTCGCAGCAGAGCCTTTACGATTTTTTTGATTGTGGTTTGAGCGGTTTTCATTTCTGCATCCTTTCTTGGAGAGGCCTAAGAGCTTCCGTGCTCGCCTCTTGGTATGCAGTAGTGCGATGATGATGCCAGACCTAAGGTGCTGAAATTACGTTGGGCAGACGAAATTGCTTGGACAGCGCTGACCGAATTGGACAGCGCTGTCCAAGAATTTGGTCACGGCTGTCCAAGCACGAAGTTTAGAAATAGAAATTCTTAGTTGCTAGAAATTACAATAAAACTTGGATAGCTTTGAGTGTATGGGCTTAGGATCTGTAAAAAAAAGCAAGTGTTATTTCTCGGGGGCTCCGGCGCAGCAACAAACTGACTTTCAGACCGACAATGTAATTGTTGAATCGGAAGCATGCGGCACCTACATTTTAACTGAGAGTATTGCCGAAGTAGTCAAAGAGTTTCAAAACAAAAAAGTACTTAGCCAAGGACTAATCAATTGTGCCGAACACTCACTTAAACTCAGTCAGCAAAGGGTCTGTCCTGTATGGACACCTAAGGACAATTCTGAGGAACTTAAAAGAAGATTCGAAAAAAATGACCCTCACAACACAAAAAGAAGAGTTGTTGTGTCGTTTGAGGATTTTTTCAATGAACCTGTTGACCACTCGCAAAAGCCTTTCAATCTTTTAAGACTCTTTGCTCACAAATTAGAACGATCTCAGGCCTATGCGCCTTTTAAAACCAGTCTAGAAGATCAAATCCTAGCTCGCATCGTTGATGCGTCTGAAATGGTCACAATTTTAGATTTCTTGGAGGAAC
>Ga0100403_1003675_pt1 | contig 11257 bp, 10 predicted proteins | sample CryGeymet201501t_FD_83663 | JGI IMG/M metagenome (GOLD analysis project Ga0100403, IMG submission 83663) | Groundwater microbial communities from Crystal Geyser aquifers in Utah, USA - Crystal Geyser metaG 2015-01t | ecosystem: Environmental > Aquatic > Deep subsurface > Groundwater | place...
CTTTCTTCTTTGAAGTTCTGGACCTCACCTGAAGTCCGTCGATGAAGACCTTGCGCTCGGCTACCGCCGGCAGGGTCCGGGGGTCCAGCCACGAAGGAAACCCGCTCAAAGCGGGGTTTTCCAGGATGACGGTTCCCTTGATTTGGTAGGTGATAACCGTTCCGCTCTTGAGCTTGACGACGTCACCTGACACCACCTGGTTTGCAAGCCACCCGAAAACGAAGTTGCGGGTGATCTTGCGCGACGTCACAGCGGCCACAAGGCCGTTGCGCGTCTTGGGGGTCTTGAGCAGACGAGTCAGAACGATCTCGGCTCTGCGCACCTGGGCTGCCCTGGAATTCGGGTTTACCGGTGCCATCTGGCAGACCTCTCCAACCGTTCCTGGCAATCCACACAGCGGATGCGGCCCAACTTGAGGCGGGCTTCTGGAATTGCTTCTCCACACTCACACTCAGGGTTGGGCCAGCTTCCGTCTATGCATTGCACTTGCTGGGGGGCGGCCGCGCGCTGGGCTTCTTCAACGGCGGCGTCCGCCAGTTGCTGAGTCAGCAGCGCGGCACGGTCGAGATCATCTGCCTCGTGCGTCATGGTTACACCCCGGCTTTCGCTCGCTCACGCAGCTCGACCACGGCGCAGAGATTCCATAGCATGTGATCAAGGTGGGGCAGCCCGCTGTCAGGGTCCAGCTCCTCGTGACGCGCCTTGAGCAGGTGGCGCCATAGGGCGTCGAAGTAGCGCTCGGCGCCGTTGGGCACCTCCTGCCAGCCCCCACGGGTGTATTTGCGCAAGCCGAAATCGCCGACATTGGCCACTGCCTGCAGCGCGTGGGCGAAGTCGTGCAGCACGCCGGCGGTGCACTTGCCGTGGTCGAGCTTGCTGCCGGGCTCGTGCGCAGACTTGCCGTTGGGGTCAGCCTCTGGCGCTCGAGGGCGGGACGGGTAGACCTTTGTCCCCTTGATGATGGGGTATCCATTCATTGTTTCCATGACTTTTCTTCTTGTTGTTTTTATGCGAAAAGTGGTTGAAGGCCCGGCGCCAGGCGTAAGACCGGACCAGGCTGACGACGGTGAATAACACCGTTATTTGCAGGTTCTCTGCAAAACTCGTGTCTATTTTCCAGACGGGCTTCACAATAAACTCCCAGACGCAGAGCGAGAGCAGGAAGCCCGACCCGATGTTCAGGAGTTGCTCGATCAGGGACTGGAGCCTAGACTGCATGGCTCTCGAGTACCTCACGTTCGGCGAAGAGGTCCCGGGCAACCGCGCGCTCGGCGTCGAATTGCATGCCGTTGTAGCGTTGGAGAAGTTTGCTGACGTTGGCCTTCAGGACGACATGCATCGATGTGTTGGCGGCAGCGCCCTGCTCGACGACGAGTCTCACCAAGGATGAGGCTTCTTCCAGCAGCTTAGTCGTTGTCATGGTCGGTGCCTTGCCGTAGCCGACCCAACGCTTGGCCAGGTCAAGCCACTCCACGAAGATATCCATGATTGGGGAGTCCCTGGCGTCTATCCGGGCGAATACGTCACCCTGTGTGGTGCCGAGTACGACCCCATCGATAGGGCTGATGTCGTCAAGTACCTGCTTCAGCGCCGTCAGGTAGAAGACCAGGTCGCCAGCCTCCTCGATGGCGTTGACTTCGTCGGTTGCTGTCAGATATTCATGGCTCTCGGTGATGATGCCAAGGACGGCGTGGGTGAAGTCCTTGGACAGGTCGCCGGAGCGGTTGTACAGGGCCTTCACGAAGCCTTCGTAGCCGACTGTGGTCAGCACTTCGATTGCGGTTTGTTGGGTCATTTTCTTTCCTTTCGGTTTTGGATTTCTTGCTTGACTGAGAAAGCGATGTCGAGATCGTCGGAGATTGCTTCGCTCATCCAGCGCAGGTACGGCGCGGGTAACTCGCGCCAGTCTTTTCCGGCATGCTTTCCGAACGGGACTGTGGGCAGCATGCGTGGCTCCTTGGACGCCTCGACAAGCTGTGGCAGGCGCATGCCTGTGCGCTCAGCAATGTGCCTGAGCAGGTAGTACGCTGTGGTGCAGTCGCTGAGCACGCGGTGCGCCTCGGTTGGCCGGGGCAGTCCCAGCGCGTAGGACATCGTCGTCAATTTGGCGTTGTCCATGTCCGAGTACAAACGCCTTGACCACAGCAGCGTGCAGAGCAGGGCCTGCACGTTGAAGTAGTCCTTGACGAACCTGTAGTCGAAGCTGACCTTGTGCCCGATCAGGACGCAGGGATCATCGAAAGTATGGCCATAGCAGGACGGGTCATCAGCGCTGAAGTATTCCTCTATCGTAGGGGCGTCTTTCAGGTCGGCAAGTGTCAGACCATGCACCCCGCTGGCTGCGGGGGCAATCATGCACTGGGGGTCGATCAGGCTCTCGAACTGATTGAGGATGTTGAAGTCCTCGTCAATCTCAAGCCAGCCGATTTCACATGCCTTGTCGGCCTCTGAAATTCCGGTCGCCTCTGTGTCCAACACGAGGTATCTGGTGTTTTCTGGTAAGGGCATAAGCGCTCCAAAATGGGAGCCCCGTAGGGCTCCCGTTTACTTAGAGCTTGGCCGGCAAAGAGGTGGCCAGGCGCAACTTCGTCCAGGAGTTTTTGCCCTTCTCTGCGGCCTCACGGATAAAGTAGATCGAGAAGGGATCATCCGGCAGCTTGTAACCTGGCAGGCCCATCGCCACGCATTTCGCTGTACCCTCCAAGTCGCTCTGGTACTTGCGGAAGGCCGGGATGCTCGACGCGCTCAGCGTGATCTGGATCACACCCGTGAGGTCAGGCTCGTCTTCGCAGCCGATCATAGCGACCTCGGTGTCGATGAACTCGCGCTTGGCCGCCCTGTCGAACTCTTCGGTGTCCCGCAGGAACGTCAGGTAGTCGTCGACCGGCTTGCCTTCCCACGACTTCAGGTCCTCACCAATGACGTTGTCGATGGTTACGCCATCCAGGGAGTAAGCCACGAAGGAGCCACTGTCCTTGCCGTCTTCACCGGGGGAGATTTCAAAGTGACGGTCCCAGGCCAGCAAGCGCCCCTTGACCCAGCGGCCCAGCACAGCCTTCTCACCACCGGACTCCTTGATCACGCCGTCCCTGGCCTTGAAGACACGGTGGGAACCGTAGCTGAAGTCTGCCGCGCCCTTCATGGCCTCGACTTCCTTCTTGAAGTTCTTCGCCGCGTTGGCCGCCTCGTTGGTGCTCAGTGAGCTCGACGCTGCCTTGGCGATCGCCGTGGTGGACTCCACCTTGGCGGCTGCCGTCGGTTCCGGTGCCGGTGTTTTGTCGGGGGTTGCAGGTGCGGTGGCTTCCTTTTTGGGAGTTTCGCGCTCGGCAACAGCCGTCCCTGCACCAGGCTCTTGTTCAAAAGCGACGGTGTTTGTAGTTGTTGGTTTTTTCAAAGCCATGATAGTTTTCCTTTACAGTTTCAGTTGACAAACGCCGTGAGTACTTGGGTTTCGTCACAACGGCTTCCGCACCTATTTCCCGGTACGGAAGGCTTCCACCCCTTCTGCCATCAACCTCTCCAGGTTGAAGCGGAAGACTCTTGACTGCCCGGTCGTTTTGAGCGGGCTGTCAGCACACACTTTGTCCATGGTGGGCGGGAACTTGCCCATCGCCACAATGAACGCCTCACTTGATGAGTAGTACGGCTGAACGCCAGTACGCCTGCACCACGTGTAGTACTTCACAAACATTTCGCGCATCCGCACTTCCATGTAGCCGTCGCGGACAAGGTAGTCCCGGCCCTCCTGCATGTAGCAGTCGGACTCGAAGTCTTCGGTGCGGGAGATGAGGGACAGGTCGTTGAACATCTTGCCGGCCTCGGACTGGGCTGACACATTAAGCTCGGCCTTGTGCTCGTGGATGGCGCGCTTGAGCACGGCGAGCGGCTCCTTGAACTCGTCGCCGAACACCGAGGTCAGAACGCCGTCAAGGTAGTTCAGCCCCTCCAGCACGATGGCCAGGTTGTAGACCTGGCGGTCATGCACCGAGCGCGGGAAGGATGCCCGGAGCTCGTCCCTGATGGGGGTTAGCGCATCCCGGCGCTTTTCCACGGTCTCCATGAAGGCGTACTTCAAGATCAGGCGCCCCAGTCCCCCCATGTAGTCCTGACCCTTGAGGGCCAGTGCCCACGAAGCCCCGCGGTCTAGCGTGTCGGCGATGTTGAAAGCCACAGGCAGACTGCGCTGCACGATGGCGGTCTGCATCTCCTGAGCCTCTGCCATGAACACCACCGGGGTGCTGAAAGTGAACTCGGTGATGTCCTTGAATGATGATGCCGCACTGGAGTTGCCCACTGCCCCCGAAGCGCCCTTGCCCTGGTTGTAGGCAAGCCTGAACGACTGCAGCAGGAAGTCCGAGCGCACCTGGCCCATCTCGGTGGGCTTGTACTCGTCGAGAACCAGCGGGATGCTGCAGGAACCCGTTAGCGCCGCCTTCAGCGCGTACTGCGTGGTCACCGTGCCACACGACAATTCCTTCGGGTCCTGGGTAAACGTGTGCATGCGGCCCAGCAGGCGGGACGTCAGGGTCTTGCCGCTGCCGGCGGGGCCGTTGGGGTGCAGCAAGGGGAACTGGCTGAACGCCTGCTGGTAGAACTGCTTGTGAAAGCAACTGACGAACCAGCCCAGCATCTGCGCCATGGTGGTCGGCGTGTTGATGGTGAGCAGCGCATGCAGCCAGGCACGGGTCTCCGGGGTGTCCTTGATCGGCTCGGCCATGTGCAGGTCTGAGTTGAAGATAGGCGTCGTCACCATCTGCGGCTGGTAGGTGTATTCGGTCTCGCAGAGCGCGACGATCTTGCTCGGGCTGACCCAAACAACGTCCTTCTTGATCTGATCGAAAACGCAAGGGTCTTGGAGAACTTCAAGGCCCTCTTTGTGGATGGCGTAAATCACTTTGTCTTCCTTGTTGGCTTTGCGGGTGAGGATCAGCTTGACGGCACCTGCCGTCGTGTCTGAGCCCGAGAAAATTCCGCCGTAGGCGGAGCAGTACTGGGTGAGCGAGCTGCGGGAAGCGAAAGCCTTGTCGGCTACCGTGTGCCTGCCACAGGGGCGCTTGTCACTGAAGATGTTGACGACCAGGCCCAGGTTGGTATGGTTGCCACCGCTGTCCCGGTGGGCGTCCATCAGGTTCCAGGGCTTGGTCCAGCCGATGTTGGAGATCGACTTGGCACCTTCAGGCGAGGGCTTGAACACGCCGCGCATCTGAATCTTCAGCCCCTCCTCCAGCGCGCGGTTGGCGAAGTCAAGCTCTTCCTCCTGCTCCTTGGTAAGCTCGGCCCCTTCCCCTTCAACTGTCTCTTCCTCGTCGTCCATCGACGCGCCTCTGGTCAGCCCCTTGCCGGGGGCGTCCAGGTCGCTGCTGGACTCGCCGGGGGCGATCAGAGATCGGATGCCGCCGTTGGAGTACGAGTAGCAGGGGTTGTCGTGGGTGTACTCCCACATGCGGCGCAGCTCCTCCTTGCGCTTGCGGGGTGAGCCGTAACGTGAAGAGTCGCCACTGTGGTTTTTGCATAGTTCGGTGGCGGCTTCAACCAGCTCGTCCGCCGTCTTGCCCAACGCGTTGGCGGCGATGGCCAGTTGCATGGACAGCTTCTGAAAGCCGACTCCGGAGGCCAGACCTTCGCCGCGCATGATCCGCTCGATGGTGGGAGGGAACTCGCCCTTGAACTTGGCCAGCAACTCGGCGTCCCCGGAGGTTTTGGCGCGGCGCTTGAGCGCCTCCCCGGTCTTCTCCACGAACTTCATGTACATGGCGCTCAGGTAGGTGCTGAGCTCGGGTGGTTCGCGCTCAGGCTCGCTGCGCGGTTCAGCGCAGAGGGTCTGGTAGCTTTCCAGCGTGATGGCTAGGGCCTCGTCGAGTGTCAGTGGAACCTTGTAGGCGCCGTTGGCTCGCTTGACGCCACAGGTGCGCCACATGCGCCCGCGCCGGCCGGTGTACACCCGCAGGTCCAGCGTGTCGACAACCATTTCCATGGCCATTTCGCGGTAGACGTAGGGCAGGGCGACGACGCCGGTCTTGGGCACCTTGGGCATGAATACCTGGGGCGGGATTTCCAGGTGGAAGCCCCGGCCACCAGTGGCGTAGAGCCGCAGGCATTTCAGGTTGACGCCGTTGTCCTCCAGGTTCACGAGGAACTTGTGGAAGTTGGTGATGGCGGACTCGATGTCCTGAGCATCCCAATCACAGTACATCGGCCCGGAGTAGCGCATGGCTGCATACTCCTCTCGCCCCCAACTGTCTTCGGGGACCGAATGGACGTCTAAAACTGTAGCAAAGGCCGGTTTCTTCTCGGCCTGTATCTTTTCACGGTGCTCAGAAAGCGCGAACTTCCACGCCTCCTCTCCACCCTCTACCTGGTAGAAAAAATAGGACATGTGAATGTCCCGTTAATTGGTACGAAAGGTGTTGGGTTTGCGACCCGCCCAAGGCGGACGGGCGTGCTTAGCGGCCCGAAGGCCGCAGGAAGGAAATTCTTGAGCGCCCGTGGCGCCCAATGTCTGGTTTGTCATAAAAGCCCAATTCTTATTATTCTTATAAGGGCACCGAGGGGACCAGTCAGTATCTTACGGATACTTCCGGAAACCTCTCTCGGAAATCATTAAGGGTGGCACAGTAGGTGTCACCATCCATTCTCTCGTCCCATCGACTTCGGGATTTGATGAGAATTGCGTAATGGGAAGCGAATTCTACGCCCGCATGCGATTCTTTGCCTTTCCACTTGAAAATAAATTCCAGCGGGAGTTGGACAAACAAGTCTCGGCCCCGCCATTTGGTGGGAACCATGCCGATGGCGTAGTCCCCCTGGCCCTCTGACGTGGCGAAGGTCATTGGCCCGCGCATCTGGTCAACGGTAAGGTGGCGCAGGGTGATGATGTCGAGGTTCTCGGGCTTGCCCCCCCACAAGGTGTAAACCACCAGAACCCGCCCTGGAAAAGCTGCCTCTTTGGCCACGAATTTGTACGACTGGTACTCTGCCCGCAACGCGCTGGGCATCTGGTTTATGAGCTCTTGGCGACTTCGGTTGTCGTCAAGGAACCTACCTGGGCTACTCGTCGCCATAGACAGAGCTCCTCAAGCTCTTATACCCGCCCTGGACGCTGTTGGCGAGCTCATCATTGTCGAGCAGGTTTTTGAACATGCCGACCTGAACCGTGCCCTGGGCAATGGCCACCCTGACGTGCACCGGGTCTGTTTGACCATCCCGATCGAGCCGGGCCACCACCTGCTGGAAGGGCGTGGGTGTTGTGGGCGCCTCGACCACCAGCATGTCAGAGCACACCTGCTGAAGCCCGTCGACGCCAAACCCGGCGCTGGAGGGCTGCAACAAAATGACCCTGCAAGCGGGGTCATTGATGAAACGGCGGATTGCTGACTGCTTGTCGGGCTTGGAAATTTCCCCGTACACGGCCACCACGCCGTAACAGGCGAGACTCTTGTGCAGGTACCGGTTGGTGCGAATGAAGTGCGCAGCGATGACGAGCTTGCGCTCGCCAATCTCCCCCAGAACTTCTTCGATCATGTCCATAATTGCTGACCTTCTGTCCGATCCATCATCAAATTCCCCCCAGTTGACTATTATCTGCTGAAGTGCCGACCTAAGCGCGCTGGCCGATATAGCGTCGATCTCTTTTCCGTTCCCGAATTCCACCAGGCGCTCCTCCGCGATGCGCCGGTACAGCTTCATGTGAGCTGGGTCGAGCCGGTAGGGCCGGGGCGTGAAGAGTGGCTCCGGCATGTCTTTGCGGGCGTCTCTTAACAGGAGACGCCCTGAGTGACTTTTCATGTTCTTGGCCAGCACATCAAGGTTACACCACTTCAGGGCATTCCCATAATCATACTCCTCTGCGACGTGCAGCCGATCGAACTGACGCCGGTTCCGGTACACGCCCGGAGCGATCAGCTTGATGTAGGCGAAGGCATCCCCGGGCTTGTTGATGGGGGTTCCCGTCAGCGGCAGGAATGCCCGGTTCTCGGCAATCAGCGCCACCGCCTTGTGGGTGTCGCTGGCGGTGTTTTTGATGGCGGTGGCCTCGTCCGCCATGACCCCCAGGGGTCGGTGCTCGAAGTGGGCGTGGATTCGCTCGAAATCATTCTTGAGCAGGCCGTAGCTGGTCAGAATGAAGTCGTTGTTGAGGCCCAGTGCTTTACGCTGGGTGGGGGTGCCTGAGTAGACCGTGGTCGTCAAGGGCTTTCCGGTATTCAGGTCAGTCACGCTGCGCAGCCAACGGTCCCACTGCTCAAGCAGGATCGGCGGCATCAGGATCAGCCACTGGCGCACGTCGTGCTTGTCCCGGTAGTAGAGGGCCTGGTGGGTGGCCATGGATGTTTTGCCACTGTTTCCCGTGACGAATACACACCCATTGCGTCGAAGCACCAAAAACGAACTGGGCACGGTGAAGCAGTACTTGAACCCATCCGTTGAGGGTTCCGTCCACAGGGTGGGCTCTAACTTATTGAGTATGTGGCGAAGCCCACGGGCTGTGTTTTTAGACCCCCCGCGCGCAGTTACTGTGAAGCACTCACCACCTTTGTATTTCTCTGCACGGGGGTCTTCCACCAGCCCAGCCATCACACCTTGACTACAAAACACGTACTGCACAAAGTCAGCGGACGCACGGATCGTACTTGTGAAGCTTACGCCTCGGTTACCCCTGAGCATTGTGCCGTCCCACATTGGAATTTCCGCTGCCAGGATGGACATTTGGTGCCTTGAAGCATTCCAGAACCGAGCATCAAACTCTTTCAAACGCAGGGGTGCGCTGAAGGTGAACACCGAGAATCCTTTCGCTGTTGGGGTATTTTGGTCGCGCTCGACATACGCAACACCGGCGTCTTCCAGAAGGTGTCGCAGGCGCCCGACCTTTCGGGCCCTCTTGACCCGGACCACGCATCTGTCGGTCGCGTTGCCGAAGTGGCCGTCTGCTATCACGGCAACCTGCAGTCGTAGCTGCGCATCCGTCAGGTCCACGCCCGGGCGTTCCGGCCCAAAGAACACAGATGGAAGCCCCGTGTGAGTGATGCTGACGCCATCTGGCTCCGGGCGCCTGGTACGGTCCCCACTGTGGAAACGATCATGCTTTTCCTTCAGGTACCCTGGGTTGAACACCACAGGGCCCTTGTCGATCTGATTGCCCCTGAAAGCGAGCATCCGATGGTCCTCCGACAGGAGCTGATCTACCCCGTACTTTGTCTTAATCCGCGTCATCTGCTCACATGGTGCTTTGATGTACCGGAGGGGCGTGACAAACTCAGTCTCACCCGTGGCAAGGGTGTACTGGAGCACTGCCCCGCCCGTGTACTCGGATATTTTGACCCAACCCGTGGGGGACAGGTACTCAGTGTCTGAGTCAACGCAGCCGGCCTCGCAGTAGTACCCTGCGCGGGGGTATTGGCAGAGGTCGTTGACGATGTCAATCTGCAGGGGTCGCAATTCAAACGGGAACGCGTAGCGCTCCCTTACTGTCTCATAAGGTGTCATAGGGGCTCCGTGTGCGGACTGTTGCCGCGGGGTTGTGCTTCGGGAGCTGCCGGGGTTACCTGATCTTGGCGATCACCTCGGCGGCTTGGGTCAGGACCTGGATTTCAAAATCGTAGTCCTTGTCATGAGGTTCCCGGTACAGGTGGCTGCGAGCTTCAAGGGTCCGCAGCCATGCTGCGCCGTAGGCTTTGAAGAGCGGCAGCTCGTGCAGGCGCCTCAGCCCCAGGATGAGCCTGACGGCGCGCGGCGCTGGCTGCTTGAGCAGCCCCCGCACCTTTAGCGCGTCGGGCAGGGAGCCCGTCAGGTCCGGCTTCCCGTCGCTGATCACCGTCTGCAGTGTCCGGCGCACGTTGACGCTCAGGTGAGCGTCAGGTGGGCGCTTGCCGTCCTCGAAGTCCCATGACAGCCAGGCAAGGTTCCACGCCAGCGGGTCTTCCGCCAGCATGGAGAACCTCGCCGCTCGCGGGTACGCCTCGAGGGGTTCGGGTGAGTATCTTGTTGTCATTCTTCTCCTTGGTTTGCCGCGTATTCCCGGGTGAACTCCAGTTCACCCACTTTGATCGCAACTTTCACTGCATACCGGGTCACTTCCGGGTCATCACGGCCGTTGGCTTCGGCCAGCCAGCCAGCATGCTCAGTCAGCGTGCAGGTGGCCCCCGGTAGCAGCGCTTCGATGCGCTCCATCAACCCAATATCTTCATCGTGTGCCGACTCGGCCCCGCGGGTCACGTAGTCAACGTCCTGGTCGTCATCGGCGTCCAGCCCCCGGCGCACGTCCTCATCGGTCAGTCGCTCAAACCTTTTCAACTCAGCCAGCGGTGCGAAAGTCTCATTGCGGATGGCGGCGATCAGGTCTTCCTCGGGCAGCAGACCCCGGACGGCACGCTTGCGCATGCCCTCAGAAGCCTTGGTTTCCAACCATTGGGTAAGCTGCTCGCTGCGGCGTTCGGCGGCAGCGGCCCTGGCTGCGGTGATCTTTTCGTTGCGGGCTGTCACCTCCGCGTTATGTGCGTCGCACACCTTCTGAGCTTCGGCGAGCCTCGCATTAACCTCTGTTTCCATCGCCGCGGCGAAGGAGTAGGGCGAAATCGGGGCCCACCTGTCCGCACGTTGGATGATCTCCTCCAGGGGCCTTGCGCACCAGGCTTGCGTTTTTGCAATCAGGTGCTTTTCCCCGGCAATCTCCTCCTGCTCACGCGCATTAATTTTCTGAGCGAGTGCCATAGCGCATGCCTCAACCCACTGCTCCACTGACTCTGTTGTCGGCACGGCGGGTACTGGCAATACACCGAACTGTAGTCCGGCACGGTAAACAACCGAACCTGTGTTCAGGCTCCCGCGAACCGCGAGGAGATTGACGAGCATGTCCTGCCCGGAAGGCGACAGGGCGGATGGGCGCACGGTCACCGTGGTCTCCCCATATTGGTCCACCCCGGCCTTGGCTGCCTCAGCAGCAGTAGTGCTCAAAGTTAAAGTTACGTTTTCCATTTTCAAATCTCCATGAGATTGGCTTTGGCCCCAAGAGCCTCGGCCGACCGGGTAAACGACCCGTGGCGTAGCGTGTCATTTTGGCATCACTGCAATGTGCCCTGTCACGGCACATCACGCTGGTCAATCAGGCACAGCCACTACCTAGGTTGGACTTCGCCCGTACCACACAGTCCGCCATGGACCGGTGCGTAATCAGCCCATCTTGTGACCTGTGGCATATTCTCGCCTTGTAGGTTCACTGCAGCACCGAGTAGCCCCGGCCAGCCAGACACCGGGTGATGATGCC
>Ga0100403_1003678_pt1 | contig 11249 bp, 10 predicted proteins | sample CryGeymet201501t_FD_83663 | JGI IMG/M metagenome (GOLD analysis project Ga0100403, IMG submission 83663) | Groundwater microbial communities from Crystal Geyser aquifers in Utah, USA - Crystal Geyser metaG 2015-01t | ecosystem: Environmental > Aquatic > Deep subsurface > Groundwater | place...
GCCCTGCGCGCGGCCGAGGCGGCGCAGGCGGTGAGCGCCGAGGTGCGCGCGCGCCACCAGATCGGCACCCCCGCCAACCCGGTCTTTGCCCAGATGTTCCGCAGGCCCGCGACAGGGGCGGGCGGTGTGATCCTGGGCGCCGAGATGATCGCGGGCGGTGGCGTGGTGCATGTGCCGGGTGGCGGCACGCATCACGGGATGCCCGACCGCGCGAACGGGTTCTGCTACTTCAACGACCCGGTGCTTGCCATCCTGGCGCTGCGCCATTTCGGCGCGCGGCGGGTGGCCTATGTGGATATCGACGCGCATCATCCGGATGGGGTGGAGCATGCCTTTGCCGCCGATCCGGGGGTGCTGATGGTCTCGGTCCACGAGGAGAACCGCTGGCCGCGCACGGGCGCGATCACTGACAGGGGGGTCGGGCAGGTGTTCAACCTGCCGGTGCCGGCGGGGTTTCATGATGACGAGTTGGCGCTGGTGAGGGATGCGCTGATCCTGCCTGCGGTCGCGGCCTTTCGCCCCGATGCGGTGGTGCTGCAATGCGGCGCGGACGGGGTGACGGAGGACCCGCAGTCGCGGCTGTGCCTGTCCAACGCCGCGCATTTCGCGGTGGTGGCGGCGCTGCGGGACATGGCGCCACGCTATATGGTGCTGGGCGGCGGGGGCTATAATCCCTGGTCGGTCGGGCGGATGTGGACCGGCGTCTGGGGGATCCTCGCGGGCGAGGCGTTGCCCGACCGGTTGCCGGAACCCGCGCAGGCGGTACTGCGCGCTCTCGACTGGCCGGGGCGCAAGCGCTTTGCCGGGCCGCCTGCGGACTGGGTGACGACGCTGGCCGACGCGCCGCGCGGGGGGCCGGTGCGCGATCAGGTCCGCGCGGGGGTTGGCGGGCTTGCCGCGCGGCTGGCGGTCGTGGTCTAGCCGGCGCGGCGCAGGGTCAGCGCCATCCCCGCGATGATCAGCGCCACGCCCGCCGCGCGCATCGTGATGTCGCCCGGCGCGCCGCGGGTGAGGTCGAGCACCACGCCCGATACCATCTGCCCCGCGATCACCAGAAGCGCCGTGTTCACCGCGCCGATCCGCGCGATCAGCCAGCTTCCCGCCGCGACAAAGAGCACGCCGATCGGCCCGCCGATCCAGGCGTGCCAGGGCGCGGCCCGCAGGCCCGCCGGGACCAGTTCGCCGACAGCGAGCCCCGCCGCCACCAGCACGACCAGCCCGACGAGGTGGTTCCAGAACGAGGCCGCCAGCGGCGAGGTGGACAGCGCCAGCCGCCCGTTGATCTGCCGGCTGAGGCTCACCAGCAGCCCGGCGGCAAAGGCGAGTGTCACCATCAGCGTCATGTCGCCCCTCCCGCAAAGATGATGAGCACGCTGCCCGCCCCGATCAGCCCCAGCGCCGCCATGTCGCGTGGCGTCGCGCGGCGGCGTGGCAGGCCGAACAGGCCAAGGCGGTCAGCCAGCAGGCCGAACACCATCTGACCGGCAAGGCCCAGCGCCAATGTGCCCGACAGCGCCAGCGCGCCATTCACGGCCGTCGAGGTGAGCATGACCGTCACCGCGCCCGACACCCCGCCCAGATAGGCCCAGAGCGGCGCGCGCGGCAGGGCGGGGCCGGCCGCCACCCCGCGTCGCGACATGACCAGCAACGCCAGCGCGGCGGCGATGGTGCCGGTGCCATGGGCCGCGAGGCTCGAGAACAGGGCGGTGCTATGGGCTGCCATCTCGCCATTGAACAGCACCATGAGCGTGAGCAGCCCGCCGGTGCCGAAGGCTGCGGCGAGGTCGATCAGGCGCATCGCGGGTGGGCCTTGCGGGATGGACGGGCGCGGCGGTTCGGCATGGTGGTCTCCGGGGAGGCGGTTTCCGGGGTGACGGTTTCCCGGGTGACGGTTTGCTGGGGTGACGGTTTCCTGTTTGACGGGCAGGTGGTGTATGCAGGCAAAGTCGGGCGGGCCGCAATGGGCCTGCTTGCGGTTGTGGCGATCTTGCCATAGTCGCCCGCGCCCCGACGTTCCTGTGCAGCGCCTGCTGGTGAAGCGGCGCAGCGCGAGGCTAGAAAGGGATCACTCCGGTGGTTTGCCGGGGGTGCAAGCCGGAGTGTCGCATGGTTGCCCGTCTCGTCTTTCGCGCCCTGCAGGCGGCACTTGTCGCCGGGGTGCTGCTGGGGCAGGCGCATCCCGTGGCCGCGCAGGACCGGGTCACGCTCGGCTTTGGCAGGCTTTTCAGCAACGACGCTCTGATCGACGGGCGCGACCGCTGGCGCAGCGGCAGCTACAGCCTGTCGCTCTTGCGCGGCGATCGGCGGATCGGCGAGGACTGGCAGGGCAGGCTGCCGGTCGAGCCCGGCGCGATCATCGAATACCGCCTGCGCAACGAGATCATCTCGCCCTTCGAGGGCGGCCTTTCCGGCCCGCGCGACCGGACCGACCGGCCCTATGTCGGCGCGCTGAGCTTTGGCCTGCACACCCATTATGCGCTGGGGGCGACCGAGGTCGGCCTCGGGCTCGACCTGATCGCCACCGGCCCGCAGACGCGGGTCAGCGCGGTGCAGGAGGCGTTTCACGAATATTTCGGCTTTCAGCCGGTGCGCGGCACGGACACCCAGATCGGCAACGGGGTGCATCCGGCCGTCACGCTCGCGCTGACGCGGCCGCTGCGGCTGTCCGACCGCGTCACGCTGCGCCCCTTTGTCGAGGCGCAGGCGGGGGTCGAGGACATGCTGCGCGTCGGTGGCGATCTGGTGATCGGCACGATCGGCCACCATGACCTGTGGCTGCGCGATGTGACGACCGGGCAGCCCTACCGCGGGATCCGGGCCCCGCAAGAGGGGCTGGCGCTGGTGATTGGTGCAGATCTGGCACAGGTGGGAGGCAGCCTCTATCTGCCCGAGGCGCGCGGCTATGCCGCCGAGCCCCGGCGCGCCCGGGCAAGGGCCGGTATCCACTGGCAGACCGGACCCCGGGCCTCGTTCTTCTACGGTCTGACATGGCTCTCGCCCGAATTCGTGGGCCAGCCCGAAGGCCAGACCGTCGGGTCACTGACACTCGATTTCAACTTCTGAAGAAATAGTTAACGGCCCCTCTTGATGTGACTTGATCGGTCTTCGGACGGGGTGGTAGCCTGCGCCCCATGAACCCTGCGCGTCAGATGCGGGGACGATGAGGCAGAGTGACAGGCATGAAAACGGGCTCTCGGGGCACGTTCGTCATCTCCTGGTCGCAGACGGAACTGGACGGGCAATGGTCCGCGCCGCTCGCATCGTTGCGGGTCGGCACGGTCTGGAGCTGGGCCGGAGAGCCTGTGCGGGTGGACGGACCGGCCGATATCCTGCCGCTGGGCGAACCCATCGGCGGCGGCGAACTGCGCAGACGTGCGGCGCGCAAGGTCAGGCGGCTCTTGCAGGCTGTCGAGACGGGTGTCGCGCGGCTCGATGACCTGCCGCAGGAGGATGACCCCGCCCCCGCCACCGCGCCGCGCCGGGGGGAGAGCGGCTTTGCCGTGACCGACGGGCGCGGCACATGGACCATCACGCTGATCGAATCCGGCCCGGGCAAGCCGCCGCTCGCGCTGTTCGTGGGCGAGATGCCGCCGCGCCAGACCGACCTCTGGGTGGTCAGCCACAACATCGACCTCGCCAACCGCGACCAGATGGCCGATGTCGCGGGCGGCGTGATCTGCTTTACGCCCGGCACCGCGATCCTGACCGAGACCGGCCCTTGCCCGGTCGAGGACCTGCGCGAGGGGGACCGGCTGCAGACCAGGGACAATGGCTGTGCGCCGGTGCTCTGGATCGGGCAGCGCCGGGTCAGCGGCGCGCGGATGCATGCGATGCCGCATCTGCGCCCGGTGCGGCTGCGGGCCGGCGCGCTGGATGCGGGCGTGCCCGATGCCGGGCTGCTGGTATCGCCCGATCACCGCATCCTGCTGCGCGGCGCCCGTCCGCGCGCCCTGTTCAACTGCGACGAGGTTCTGGTGACGGCGCGCGATCTGGTCAACGACCGGTCGGTTGTGTTCGACCATGCCGTGCGCGAGGTGACCTATATCCACCTGCTGCTGCCCCAGCACCAGATCGTCTATGCCAATGCCGTCGAGACCGAAAGCTTTCACCCCGCCAGCGCGGCCCTTGCCACGATGGAGGACGCGCAGCTCGCGCAGCTTCTCGACCGGCTTCCCGATGTGGCGGGCGATCCGCAGAGCTATGGCGCCTATGCGCGGCGGGTGTTGTCGGCCAGCGAGGCGGCGATCCTGCAGCACGACCTCGCGCTGGGCCGCGTCGCCTGAGGCAAGAGAAAAATCTTCTGCGAAGATTTTTCGGGCGCTCCGGCTGCCGCCGGGCGCGCCCGGTAAAAATTTTCGACGAAAATTTTTGGCCCGGTGGCGCTGTGGCGTGAGGGGCGTTGACTCCGCCTCTTGCTCGCGTATAACCCGCCTCTCGATGGTGTTGGTGGACCCCGCAAGGGGAAGCCTGTCGTCCCGCGAGGGAAAGAGGACAACGCCCTTCACAGTCGCCGCATCCGCGGTGGCGCCCAAAGAAGGAGATCAGCCGTGACCAAGCGCACCGCTGCCAAGTACAAGATCGACCGCCGCATGGGCGAAAACATCTGGGGCCGTCCGAAATCCCCCGTCAACCGCCGCGAATACGGTCCCGGCCAGCACGGCCAGCGCCGCAAGGGCAAGCTGTCGGATTTCGGCACCCAGCTGCGCGCCAAGCAGAAGCTCAAGGGCTACTACGGCGACCTGACCGAAAAGCAGTTCCGCCGCATCTATGCCGAGGCCGAGCGCGTCAAAGGTGACACCGGCGAGAACCTCGTCGGCCTGCTCGAGCGGCGCCTCGACGCCGTGGTCTACCGCGCCAAGTTCGTGCCGACCATTTTCGCCGCCCGCCAGTTCGTCAACCACGGCCATGTCACCGTCAACGGCGGTCGCGTCAACATCGCCTCCTACCGCGTCAAGGAAGGCGACCTGATCGAGGTGCGTGGCAAGTCCAAGCAGTTGGCTGTCGTGCTCGAAGCCGTGACGCTGGCCGAGCGGGACGTGCCCGACTACGTGGAGGTCGATCACTCCAAGATGACGGCCCGGTTCGTGCGTCAGCCCTCGCTGGCCGATGTGCCCTATCCGGTCATCATGGAACCCAACCTCGTCGTCGAGTTCTACGCCAAGAACTGATCCGGCGGCCGGCCAGACCTTTGCAACGACACAAACCCGCCGCAGACCCGCGGCGGGTTTCCGTTTTCAGTCTGCCGCCCGCGCCACAGAGGGAAGGACCACCTGCATGACCACCTACCCTCTGCATGGCCGCATCGAGGGCGCCGTGGTCATCATCGGCTTTGGCTCCATCGGCAAGGGCACCTTGCCGCTGATCGAACGGCACTTCGACTATGACGCCGCGCGGCTGACGGTGATCGACCCGGACCCCGGCGTCGCCACCTTCCTGTCGCAGCACCGCATCGCCCACCTCCAGGTGGCGCTGACACCCGACAATTACCGTGACGTGCTGGGCGGGCTCTTTGCCGGCGGGCCGGGGTTCTGCGTGAACCTGTCGGTGGATGTCGCGTCGCGCGACGTGATGCGTCTGTGCCGCGAAATGGGGGTGCTCTACATCGACACGGTGACCGAGCCGTGGAAGGGTTTCTATTTTGACAGCACCGCCGCCACCGACAATGCCGCGCGCAGCAATTACGCGCTGCGCCAGGCCGTGCGGGACGAGGCCGCGCGGGCGCCGGGCGGGCCGACGGCGGTGAGCTGCTGCGGCGCGAACCCGGGCATGGTGTCCTGGTTTGTCAAGGAAGCGCTGCTGCGCCTTGCTGCGGATTGTGGCGAGGCCGGCGTCGCCCCCGGCGTCGCCCCCGGTGCCCTTCCCGGCGCCGTTCCCGGTGCCCTTCCCGGCGCCGTTCCGGCAGACCGCGCCGGCTGGGCCGCTCTGATGCAGGGGCTGGGGGTCAAGGGTATCCACATCGCCGAGCGTGACACCCAGGCCCGCCGGCTGCCGCGCCCGCGCGGGACGTTCGTCAATACATGGTCGGTCGAGGGCTTCATCGCCGAAGGGTTCCAGCCGGCCGAACTGGGCTGGGGCACGCACGAGACCTGGTTTCCCGACGGTGGCCACCGCCATGACACCGGCTGCGGCGCGGCCATCTGGATCGAGAGGCCCGGCGCGATCACCCGCGTGCATAGCTGGTGCCCGACGCCGGGCCCGCAGTTCGGCTTTCTTGTCACGCATAACGAGGCCATCTCGATCGCCGACTACTATACCGTCGGCGACCCGGCGGCGCCCGCCTATCGCCCGACCTGCCATTATGCCTATCATCCCTGCGACGACGCGGTGCTCAGCCTGCACGAGATGTTCGGCTCTGGCCGCAAGCAGACCCGCCACGAGATCCTGGCGCCCGACGAGATCGTCGAGGGGGGCGACGAGCTGGGCGTGCTGATCTACGGTCATGCCCGCAACGCGCTCTGGTATGGCTCGCGGCTCTCGACCGCCGAGGCGCGCAGCCTCGCGCCCTATCAGAACGCGACCGGCCTCCAGGTGTCGAGCGCGGTGATCACCGGCATGGCCTGGGCGCTGGCCAACCCTCTGGCCGGGATCGTCGAGACGGATGAGATGGACCACGCCTTCTGCCTGGCGGTGCAGCGCCCCTACCTCGGCCCGATCGAGGCGCATTACACCGACTGGACCCCGCTTCAGGACCGCTGGGCGCATTTCCCCGAGGATATCGACGAAAGCGATCCCTGGCAGTTTCGCAACGTGCTCGCGACCTGAGACCGCAGCGGCGGGCCGCAACTTCCCCATGGCATTGCCCCGCGCGCGCGGCTAGAAGAGCGCGGACAGGAGGCCCGCATGACCAAGATCACCCCGCAGCCCGGCATCATGGATATCGCGCTCTACGAGGGTGGCGCGAGCCATGTCGAGGGCAAGACGAATGTGCTCAAGCTGTCGTCGAACGAAAACCCGCTGGGCCCCTGCGACGCCGCGCGCGAGGCGTTTTCGCGCGCGATGCACGAACTCAACCGCTACCCCTCGACCGACCACGCCAGCCTGCGCGCGGCGATCGGCGAGGTCTGGGGGCTCGACCCTGCCCGCATCGTCTGCGGCGTCGGCTCGGGCGAGATCCTCAAGCTCCTGGCCGAAGGCTTTGCCGGGCCGGGCGACGAGATCGTGATGACCGAACACGGCTTTTCGATGTATCCGATCTATGCCCATGCCTGCGGCGCCAAACCCGTCGTGGCGCCCGAGCGCGAGCGCGTGGTGGATGTCGATGCGATCCTCAAGGCCTGCACGAAACGCACGCGGCTGGTGTTTCTCGCCAACCCCGGCAACCCGACCGGCACGATGATCGGCCCGAACGAGCTGCGCCGTCTCGCCGAAGGGCTGCCGCCGCGCGTGCTGCTGGCGCTCGACGGGGCCTATGCGGAATATGTCGAAGGCTATGATGCGGGCGCGGCTCTGGTGGCAGAGCGCGACAACGTGGTGATGACGCGGACCTTCTCCAAGATCTACGGGCTGGGCGGGATGCGGGTGGGCTGGGGCTATGGCCCGCAGGCGGTGATCGACGTGATCAACCGGATCCGGGGGCCGTTCAACCTCTCGACCGCGGCACTCGCCACCGCCGAGGCCGCTGTGCGCGACACCGCCTACATGCGCAAATGCCAGAGCGAGAACGCCAGATGGCGCGACTGGCTGGCGCGCACGCTGGCCGAGATGGGCGTGCCGTCCGACACCTCGACCGCCAATTTCGTGCTCGCCCGCTTTGCCGAAGCCGCCGAGGCCGATGCCTGCGACGCCCATCTGCGCAGCGAGGGGATCATCGTGCGCCGCGTGGCGGGCTATGGCCTGCCGCATTGCCTGCGCATCACCGTGGGGGATGAGGCGTCGTGCCGCCGGGTCGCCCATGCCATCGGCCAGTTCAAGGGCGTGCGCTGATGACGCAGGTCTATGGCCGGGTCGCGCTGATCGGGCTGGGGCTGATCGCCTCGTCGATGGCCCATGCGATGCGCCGCGCGGGGCTGGCGGGCGAGATCACCGGCTATGCGCGCACCGCCGCCACCCGAGACATCGCCCGCGAGGTCGGCTTTTGCGACCGGGTCTGCGACACGGCCGCCGCGGCCGCGACGGGCGCCGATCTCGTGGTGCTCTGCGTGCCGGTGGGGGCGATGGCAGAGGTCGCGGCCGAGATCGCGCCGGTGCTCGCCCCCGGTGCCACGGTGAGCGACGTGGGCTCGGTCAAGGCGGCCGTCATCGCCGCTGTCGGCCCGCATCTCCCCGCCGGCGTGCATTTCATCCCCGCGCATCCGCTGGCCGGGACCGAACATAGCGGGCCAAGGTCTGGCTTTGCCGAACTCTTTGACAACCGCTGGTGCATCCTCGTGCCCGGCGACGCCGACCGCGCCGCCGTGGACCGCCTGCGCGCGCTTTGGGCGGGGATGGGGGCCAATGTCGATGAGATGGACGCCGAGCATCACGACCTCGTGCTGGCCGTCACCAGCCACACGCCGCACCTGATCGCCTATACGATGGTGGGCGTGGCCGACGACCTGCGCCGCGTGACCGACAGCGAGGTCATCAAGTATTCGGCCGCCGGTTTTCGCGACTTTACCCGCATCGCGGCGAGCGACCCGACCATGTGGCGCGACGTATTCCTGACCAACAAGGAGGCGACGCTCGACATCCTCGGCCGCTTTACCGAAGAGCTTTTCGCGCTGCAGCGGGCGATCCGGATGGGCGATGGTGACCACCTGCACGCCTATTTCACCCGCACCCGCGCGATCCGGCGCGGGATCATCGAGGCCGGGCAGGACACCGCCGCGCCCGACTTTGGCCGCAGCCCGGCCAAGGCGCCATGAAGGCGCTGGCGCTGATCCTGTCGCTTTGCGCGGCATTGGGCGCGGTCCCCGCGGCGGCCGAGGCGCCGGACAGGGCCCTGCGGCCGGCCGCGCGCCCGGCTCCGCCCGAGCCTGTCCGTCCGGTGCTGCGGGGCGGCGACCCCGTCGTGGCGGTGCCCGAGACGGTGCCCGAGACGGTGCTGGAGACGGTGGCGATCTCCTCGATCTCGCGCCCGCCGCAGGCCCTTGCCCGACAAGAGGCGCTGGCCGAAGCGCTGCTTGCTCCGCTGCCCGCGGTCTTTGTGCCGGTTCCCGCCGCTGTGGCCGTGCCGCTGCAACGCAGCGCGCGCCAGATGGACAGGGCCGAAGCGCTCATGGGCGCCGCGCCGGCGCCGCGTCTGGTTGCGACGGTCTGGACAGGCGTGTGGCCCGAACTGCGCCCCGAGGGGGATTTCAGTGGCGGCGCCGATGTTCCCGCCCGCGTGTTCCGCCCGATCGCGCGGCCCGGTGACGCGCCCGAACAGGTCGTGCTCGCCTCGGCTGCCGTGGTCGCGCCGCCACTGGCCGGCCCCGCCGTGCTGCGGCCCGCGCCGCGCCCGGCGCTGCACGCCGCGCCTGCGCCCCAAGTGCCCGAGACCGAAGAGCCCGAGACCGAAGTGCCCGAGACTGAAGTGCCCGAGACTGAAGTGCCCGGGACTGAAGTGCCCGGGACCGAAGCTGTCATCACCCCCGCAGCGCTTGTCAGCCCTGCGCCGGTGCAGCTTTCCGCGCTGGCCGCGCCGCGGGCGCTGCGCCCCACCTTGCGCCCGCAGCAGGTCGTGCAGCGGGCGGAGACCGCGCGCGTCACCCGGCAGCGCGGCAGCGTCTGCGGCAATGCGGCCATTCAGGGCGAGGCGATCGCGGCGATCAGCGGCAATGGCGGCTGCGGCGTGGCCGAACCGGTGCGCATCCGCTCGATCGGCGGCGTGTCGCTGTCGCAGCCTTCCACGATGGACTGCCAGACCGCCTCGGCCCTGCTGACCTGGGTCGAGCGCGGCGCGCAGCCTGCCATCGGCGATCTTGGCGGTGGCATCGCGGGTCTGCAGGTGGCCGGACACTACGCGTGCCGGCCGCGCAACAATCAGGCCGGCGCGCGGCTGTCAGAGCATGGCAAGGGCCGCGCCATCGACATCTCGGGCATCGTGCTGCGCAACGGCACCGTCATCAGGATCCTCAACGGCTGGAACAGCGGCCCCTATGGCGAGCGTCTGCGCGCCATGCACCGCGCGGCCTGCGGCCCGTTCGGCACGGTGCTGGGGCCGAACGCGAACCGTTTCCATGCCGACCATTTCCACTTTGATACGGCGCGGTATCGGTCGGGCAGCTACTGCCGCTAACGCAGCCGCGGCGCCGGGCCGAGCGGGATCGGCCCCAGCGCCATCATCCCGTTGCGCAGGGTGATCGTCGCGCGCAACTCGTCCTCGCCCGCCGCCATCATCGTCGCCGCGCGGTCCCAGGTGGGGGCGACGCCGGGGTCGATGGCGCCCGCAGAGACCCCCAGCGCGATCAGTTGCGACCAGTCCTTCACCGCCAGCGTGATCGCCCCGGCGGGCACGCCAGCCGCATCCACGGTGATGTCGCCCGTTGCATTGAACGACACCGCGCCCCAGCCAAGCCGCGTCTCGCGCAGGGTGAGCGCGGTCAGCTTCGGCCCGCCGTCCGACCCCATTGTCGCATCGAACGGCCGGTCAAAGGTCAGCCCCGCATCGACGCGCAGGATGTCGAGCGCGGCTGGCATCGTGCCGGCAGGGTCGATCAGCGCCATCGCCTGCGCGGGCAGCACGATGGCGCGCCCCTCGGCAAAGGCGTCGTATTGCCCCGGCGCCGGCCCCGCCACGCGGAAAGCCGCGACAAGATGGTCGAGCGTCGCCTCCCACCCCTGGTCCGAGGCGAGCCGCGTCGCATCGGCCTCGAGCGTCACGCTGTCGAGCGGCAGCGCCGCGGCGACACCCACCTTGGCGCTCGCCCGCAGCCCGTCGCTGTCGAGCGTGAACACCTCATCCGCGATGGTGAGGGTCTGGCGCGCGGGCCAGAGCGCGATCACCTTGTTGGGCTGGTAGCTGAGGGCAAAAAGCCGGAAGTCGGGCATCTGCCAGGCGAAGGTCCGCGCAGGGTCGCGCAGCGCCACGGCGTCAAAACGCGTGTCGAACCGCGAGGGAAAGCCGCGCACGCTCATCGCCTCATATTCCACATGCCAGCCCTCGGCGCGCATCCCGTCGATGGCCAGCGCCGCGCCCTTTTGCACCGCATTGGACCCCACGAACCAATAGCCGCCATAAAGGCTGGCGAGGATCGCGATGATGATGGCCATGAAACGCATCTGCGGTCTTTCCCTTCTGCTGCAATGGGGTATCTAGCGGGCGCAGGGACCAAGGACCAGTTGCAAGA
>Ga0100403_1003679_pt1 | contig 11249 bp, 11 predicted proteins | sample CryGeymet201501t_FD_83663 | JGI IMG/M metagenome (GOLD analysis project Ga0100403, IMG submission 83663) | Groundwater microbial communities from Crystal Geyser aquifers in Utah, USA - Crystal Geyser metaG 2015-01t | ecosystem: Environmental > Aquatic > Deep subsurface > Groundwater | place...
ATCTTTCAAGAACGTACTAAAGCTACTAGGTTTTTCTTAGATATATTAACTGATGAGAAATCTATTGATGCTTTACTTAGATTATTTAATAAAAATCCTGATACTTTTGAGACATTAGGAGAAAAACATCTTGAATTAGAAAAGCATAAAAATAATACTCCTAAGTTATTTATGGATTATATTAATGATAAAGATTTAAGATTAAAAGCTAGTATTAAAAGAGCAGTACAATTAAATATTATTTATAATCCTTCTAATACTGATTCTTATTATTATGGTGCTGATAATGATATACTATTGGGTAACTCTTTATTAGATACTGTGTTGTTTCTTAAATCAGAAGATGAGAAAAAGAAACAGATAAGAGATTCTATTATACAACAGTTAAAAGGTAAATAATGAATATAGAGGAAGCACACATAAAAATAGATATGGACTTACAGAAAGTAAGTACTTATACTCAACGTAATTTATTACCACAAGAGATTGATTATTTTCTAAATGATGAAGTAATAAAATTTATAAAACAACGTACTAGTTCTCGTTCTAATATGAAACAATTAGGAACAGATAAAACTACTAAAAGGTACGAAGATTTAGATGATTTAACTACTATTAAAGTATTAGATATAAATGTAGATGGTGATGGATTTGGTACTTGTATATTACCAGATAATTATCATTCTTATATATCATCTAAAACTAATGTATATCAATTATGTGATAATGATGTAATAGCTACAGAAGCTAAATCTTTATATAAATGTGTGTTTCCTCTATCATTTACTACTGGGCTAGTATTATCTACTTATACTATTACATTTACTAATGATAGTGGAAGTACAGTAGTATTTGATTTAGCTTCTTTACCTACTGGATATATACAAAATGTAGATATTAATAAGCAAAGGTTTATGCTACTTAAAGCTATTAAGATACTACTTAAAGAAGCTTTAGAAGCCTTATCACCTAATACTTATTACCTCTACTGGGAAATGTTTGAAGAATCCTTTTATAATAATTCTTTTATAGTAGTTTCTGAAACTCCTTTTACTAGTATAACAGTTAATGTAAATACTACTCCTATTGTATATAATGCAAATATAAATTCATATAATATATATAATAAAATATCTCTTTTATGGGGCGAAAACAGGCTTATTGAGGATGAATTTCAGTTTTCAGGTGGGTTATCGACTTTATCAAAAAGCCGTCCTGATTCATTGGCTATCCAGCTTAAACAGGGTGTTTTAAAAGTTGAATTTCCTAATACAGTTATATGTCAAAAAATAAAACTAATGTATATAGCTAAACCTACTATCTTAGATTTAGCGTTACAAAAAAACCTTAATATGAAAGATACAGTAATGAAGGAAATAGTCTCTAATACAGTAAGGTTTTTAAAAGGTATATTTAATGGGGATTATCAAACGTATCTGAATGAAAATGTAATGGTAGAGTAATTAATATTTAATTGAATAAATAAATAAAAATGTTATGAATAAAATTTTGATTCTTAAAGATGTAGCTTATGCTGCTGTATCAAGTGGAGCTGCTATTTCAACAGTAGCAGACCTTGAAAGATTAGCTCAAGGAGCTATCGCTGTGTTTGACCAAGATGGTGCTATTATTGATCATACTTCCTTAACTGGTACTTATGAAAATCTTATTTTTGCTGCTGGTGTAGCAAATGGAGAAGATGGTGAAGTTTATAATAATTTAACTGTTCCTGTCCCAGTAGTAGTTGATAGATGGAATGTACAAGCTTATCAAGCTCCTGTTAAACCTGTAGTACAGGTAGGTGCTTTAATTACCAAACAAGTAGATAGTATTACTCTTAGTGGTACTTCTGGTACAGCTAATGTTACTTTAGCAGGTGGTTTAACCAAAACAGTTACATTTGGTACTGATTTAGCTACTACTGCTGCTGCTTTTGTTTCATCTCATGCTGCTGCTTATTTAGCAGTAGATATTGTAGTAACTAGTACTTCTACTGGTGCTACTAATGGTGTATTAGTATTTACTGCTTCTGTAGGTGGTACTTCTTTTGTTAGTCCTGCTATTGCAAATGCTACTGGTGATTTAGCAGGTACAGTTGTTAATACTACTGCTAATATTACAGGTACTACATTACAGTTTGAAACAACTGGTGATTATAATGTAACTGTAAAAGACAATACTTATACTAATAAATATGGAATACAAACTGTATCTGGTAGTGGTTACAGACAAACATATCATACAGAAGAAGGTGTAGTAGATGATGTAGTAGCTAAACTAAATAAAGTTGGTTCATTTGTGGTTGCTACTAAAACTGGTAATTCTACTGATGGATGGGGTATTTCTGTTACACCTAAAAAAGATGGTGTAATCTTAGGAGTATCTGTAAGTGGAATGTTTGAAGGAACCCCTGTATATTCAGATGGTACTAAAGGCTCTACAGTACAAGTATTTGGAATGGGTACTTCTGAAATTGTAGCTCAATTAGAACAAGACTTTAGTGTTAACGTAGGAAATTCTAATTCTATTGAATATAGAGATGAATACTACTCTGTACCTACTGAAACTGTATCTGGTGCTTTATATGAAATGATTAACTTACAATGGAAAGGTACACATGAATCCCCATCTTCTAAAAAGACAGTTATGAATAATAGATTAGTTATAGCAGGTATAAACGGTTCTACTATCTTAGATAACGTTCAAACTATTCTAACTGGTATTCTTACTACTACTGGTTCTAAAACCGTATCGTAATTATTTTACTTAATAGAGACTATTCCTATAGGAGTAGTCTCTTAATTTTATATTATAATGAATATAGCAGATACTTCTAATTATACAATAAGAGTTAATTATGATATTTTTTATGTAAAGAATAAGACTACTGGTAGCTTAGAATATTCTTTATATAAAGAAGAACAATCACTCTCATTAATAAATACTACTACATTACTTACTTTAGAAGAAAAAGCTATAGTATTTGATGGAGATGGTACTTACAAAGTTTATATAGGAAACGATATAGTAGAAATAAGATACTATCTTCAATTACAAACATCTCTTATAACTACTATAGGGGATTTTTTGTGTACTTGTTGTGAATATTCTAGGATAGATTATGATTGTAGTTGTGCTACTCCAATAGATATTAAATGTGTACAATTTTCTGCTATTCCTTTAATGTTATTAAGTTATCAACATTTAGTAAGCTATTGTTTAAATGGTTGCTGTGCTGGACAATATTTATATGATTCAGCAAATGAATATGAACATATATTAAGAGAATCTTATTTAGGACACATTCGAGAAGAATGTATTAAAGGTAAGAGTTTATATGGTACAAAAGGATTAAGGTATATTGTTTCAATATACTATGCCTTGTTTTTAGAAGCAGAATTAGAAGCAAGAGATAGTATAGATTCAGATTTTATATATACTAAATTCGACTATGACCGTATAAGAGAATGTATGGAAGATTTAGGTATTAATTACAATAAATTAAAAGAAATCATGGGATTATGTGATGATAGGTTCACTCAAATATTTGATGAACTGGATGAAATAAATACTAAAGTAGATGTTGTTACAGGTGTTGTTAATAATATCAGTACTTCTGTAGGAGATTATAACGGTAGTACATTACAAGAAGATATAACTATTATTAATAATACAGTTGATATCATTGAAAGTACTGTAGAGAATTGCTGCCTTACTCCTGAAAATCTTCCACCTATAGCTGATGCTGGTGCTGATGAAATTATATCAGTAAGTGATACTATACTATTAGATGGTACAGGGTCTTCTGATAGTGATGGTACTATAGTTAGTTATTTATGGCAAGTTATTAGTTCTCCTGTATTAGTTACTATGGCAACTCCTACTACAGCTACTAATTTTGTATCAGGGTTTAGTATAGAAGGAATATATACATTCTCTCTTACTATTACAGATGATAAAGGAGCAACGAGTGTTGATACAATTACTATAACTGTAGGAGCAGTTACTCCAATAGCTTTAAATTCAATAATAAATAATAATAGAGCAGGAAATTGTGCAGCAGCTTATACATTTAGTGCAACTGACTTTGATTACACTCCTAGTGGATATACTTTAGAAAGTATAAATGTTGAAGCAATAACAGTTATTACTAATGGTATATTAAAATATAATGCCCTAGCTATTACAACTCCATTAACTATAGCGATAGCTAATATTGGATTACTGGTATATACTCCTGATAATACTAATACAGCTCAATATAGTGAACCATTTTCATTTTCAATTAAAACAACAGAAAGTGCTAATCAAAGTAATATAGCATCTATGAATATTGCAAATACTTCATGTGCTACTACTATAGCTCAAATACAGTTAAAAGACCATGATAGTGTAGAATTTGGTTGTGGTAGCTATTATGTAATACCCGGAGTAACTAGTGGTTCTACTGGAACTAGAATATATAAAATTTCTAATATAGGAGATTTAGCATTAGCAGGTACAATAAGTATATCTGGGACACATTCATCTCAAGTACAGTTAAGTAGTAATACTATTAATGTAGCTCCTGGTGGTACACAATCTATTACTATAAATTTTGACACAGTATTAGCAGATGGTGGTAATACTATTACAGCTACTTTAACAATGACTACTAATAGTGATATCAATAGTACTTGTTTATTACATTTATTCTTACAAGTAGCAGAGATAGATTCCCCACCAACTACATTAGCTTCTAATATTACAATACCTAGAGATACTACTTGTGCTGATATATTTACATTCAGTTCTACAGATTTAGCTTATACTAGTGGTAGTCCTGTAGGTAGAACTCATATTAGAATTGATAGTTTACCTTCTACTGGTGTATTAACTTATAATGGAAACATATTAGGAGTAGATATAGGAGTTCCTTTAACTATAGCAGAAGCTAATATTGGTTTATTAACTTATACCCCTGATGAAACTGTTAAAATAGCAACAAGTCCCACATTTGCAGTAGTATCTAGCAATAATAGTGGTAGTACTTGGGGATAATAAATATTAATAATATATAACAATTATGAGTACTATAACTTTAGATATAAATGCTTGCTTCTATACTTGGTATGTTACTGCAAGCTATGTAAATGGCTGTGGAAATGAAGTAGGTTCTACACCTTATTATACATCTGAATCCAATTATAACTTAATAACGAAGTTTTATAATGATACTTCATTATTATCAGTATATAAGCCGGGGGCAGGTACAATAGGATTTAATATAATATCTGGACCTATTACTCTTGCTGCATATTCAGGAAATATAGATATTAATGGTAATATATCTAGTATAACATCTTGTCCTTAATAAATATAAACAAAGATAGTTTAATAAATTAAAATAAATAAAATGGCTGATAGAGTTTGGTATAAGCAAATAACTAATTATATATAAATAATTAATAAATATAGAATGAAATTAATAAAAGACATCACATTCAGGTTATTCAATGGTATATTACAGTATTCTGATTTAAATAATATTAATTGGAAACCATTGATAAATAGTATTATAAATACTACTTCTGGCTTTAACTTAAAGTTAGAACATATAGGAAAGTATATTAGAATTAATAGTGCTACTGATACTATAGTAAGTATAGATAACCCTATATTTGAAATAGGTTCTAGTGTAGTATTTGAACAAACTGGATTAGGAACTATTACAATGTTCTCTGATATTGATATAATAAATGGTGATCCTACTACTATAGGTCAGTATAAATGTATTCAAATAATAAAAGTATCTAGTAATGTATGGACTGCAATAGGTGGTACTATATAAATAATAAAATACTATAAAATGTTTAATAATATAATACCTAGTATATTTAATGGTATATTTGGACAAGAAGCATCTTCTACACCAGAATATTTACAATTATTTTATTCTTATAAAGATAGAGTATTAAATGATAATGGATTTCTTAGTTCACAATCTCTTACAATAAGTAGATATGCAAATCTTCCTATTCAATCTAATATAATTAACGCTTGGTTTGTAGATGCAGGATATAAATTTGAAGAATTATATAATGTATCTAAATTATACTCTTTGTTTAATACTACTGACCTAATTCAAAATACTACTACTGCTCAACCTATAATATATAATGATATATTAAATTTTATAGGAGTAGATGAATATATGTCAGTAGATATTACTGGGTATCAATCTATATTAATAGTAGCTAAAAGAATAGGTATTGATACTGAATTTAAACTATTTGATAACGTATTTGGTATAGGAGAAATTAATGGTACTACTTTGTATTTAGGTAGTAATGCTGCTGTAGATGGATTTTATGAAGTAGATATAAAAGCTATAGTAGTATTAAATACAGTTTCTAATACTTTAATGATAGATTATTTAAAAGATTATTATAGTATAGTAAATGTAACAGCTTCTCCTACTATTATCCCAGTAGGAGCAAGTGAAACAGTTAAAACTATTGCAGAAGTAAATGCTTTAACTCCTGACCCTAATACTGCTATTTTATTTACTAGAGGGGAAACATTCGAGGGAACTTTAATTATACCTACTTCTGGAACTATTAATAATCCTATTACTTATAGTTCATTTGGAATAGGGGCTAAACCTAAGATATATGGTTCAGAAGTAATAAGTGGATGGACCTTGCATTCAGGAAATATATACAAAGCCACATTTGCAACCACTATTAACCAGTTGTTTGTGGATGATGTTAGGATGCAAGTTGCAAGATATCCGGAAACAGGATATGCAAATGTAGATGCTGCTCCAACTACTTCGTCATTGACGTGTAACGCATTAAATGGTGCTTTAAATTATACGGGGGTTAAATGTTTAATCCACTCTAGCCCTTACGGCTTGGAAACAAAAACGGTAACCAGTTCTTCAGGTACAACACTTACATTAGATGGAGTGCCATTTGGGGACGTAAACGTAAATGAAAAATTTATATTGGTAGGTAAACTTGAATTTCTTACAAAAGCAGGACAATGGTTTTACGATACTATTACAAACACAGTTTATCTATGGACACCAGTAGGAGATTCTCCTATTGGATATGAAGTAAGGGGTTCTACTTCGGATTATGGTATTGTTGCAAGTAGTAAAAACTATATAACCATAAAAGACTTAAATATCCTTCAACAAAAAACAAGGGGGGTATCATTAACAACTTGTGATTATGCTGTTATTGATAACAATACAATTTCTTTTGCGGATGCAAAAGGTATTTATGCTGTTTTAGGTAGCGACAATATTACAGTTTCAAATAATACGGTAACAGGGGCAAACCACATGGGAATCGAGGTGTTTGGTTCCGGCAGTACAATTCAGTACAATGAAGTCGACAATACGGCATTGCCTGAAAATTTGGGGTTGACAGGTATCGGGAGCTGGTACATGGGTTCAGCTATATACAATGAGGGAACAGGCAATATCAACGATAACATAATTGATGAAGTTGGTTCTAGTGGTATCCACTTTGTTAGTGGGGCGCACAATGTATTAAGAAATTACATCACCAACATATGCCGGGTTAAAAACGATGGTGGGGGTATCTATACTTCAAATCCTGTTTCTTACGGAACAGAAGCTACTATTGGTTCAATAATAAGATATAATACCGTGATGTATGGATCTGGTATAGGTTCAGCTCCTTATGCAGAGGGTATTTACCTTGACGAAAGTTCTGGTGGGGTAACAGTCGAATATAACACGGTTGCCTACATGAGCAATGCAGGTATTTATGCACATAGGGGGAATGCACATACAATACGTTATAATAAGGTTTACGATTGTTATTTGGGGCTTAACAACAAGTGGGACGGTAGAAATACCGGATTGAGTTACAATACCATATATAGCACCGCAAGCGGGGACAAGTCTGTAAGATATTTCGAAGATACTTATACCACCGTTGTATTCGACAATAATAAGTATATTAACCATTACGGAAGTGCCGGAAACTTTAACTTTTACATTAACGGCGGTAGTGACCAATTCCTGACATTTGCCGGGTGGCAGTCAGCCACAAGTAAAGATGCAAGTTCAACAGTTGATAACACCACTTTAAGCACTAATTACGGTGAAAGGTTATTGGTTAACCCAACTTCGGCAGCAAAAACATTCTATCTTAATAATGCCAGCAATATCACCAATGAGGAAACAGATGCTTCGGTAAGTTCTGACATTTCGTTGGCAGCATATGAAAGCATAATATTGACAGGGTTAAATTTGGATTGTATTTCTGAAACTTATGATATGGTTGCTCCTACTATTACGGCATTTGATATTCCTGCCACGGCTTCTAGTAAAACAATAAATATTAGTACGTTTACCGCCTCGAGTGATGTAACTAAATATTTAATAACTGAAAGTTCATCTACCCCACTACTTACAGATGCTAATTGGAGTTCTACACCACAGACTACATTCACAACAAGTGTGGGTGGCTCTGTTACGCTATATGCGTGGGTAAGAGATGCCGCCGGTAATATTTCAACAAGTGTTAGTGATAACATTACCATAACCTTACCTGATGCTAATTTAGGATATGAAACTGTATATGCTACTTTATTCTATGCTGATGCACGTAGAACTATGCCTGTTACAATGCCTGAAAGTGGTACAATTAATAGTGTTACCATGTACCACGAAGCAGGTAATACAGGTAATTTTTTGATTGGAGTTTATTCCGACAATAGTAACTCTCCCGGAGATTTAATTGCCGTAACTACTGCAACATCTGTTACATCAAGTGAGGAATGGCAAACATTTAATTTAATCACTCCTGTTCATGTTAATAGTGGAAATAGGGTTTGGTTAGCATGGGTTACTAGTATCGGTGGTTTAGCTATAAGAGGTCAGGGTGGAACATTAGGTAGAAAAGCTGATGCTAATTATGTTTATGCAGACGGAATGCCTGTATCATTTGGAGCATCAAGTTTAGTTTATTTTGATTATAGTATTTATTGTACATACACACCGGATTAAATTATTAAAATGAAAAAATTAATTTCAATAACAGTTTTAACCCTTTTTGCCCTTATGATTACAGACCTCTAAATAATTATATTAATTAGTTATAAGTTAATAATATAAAATGTGTAAATATATAAAAATACTAAAAAATATAACCCCTAATTTACCAGAAGCTCCGTCTTTAAGTAAGTTTAAATCTACTAAAGAAGGTTTTACAGAATACATATTTAAAACTGGTACTTCATTATCTTTTTCATTGTATAATGATAAAGATATATCTATAGCTAAAACATTTATATCAGAAAATACTTTTTTTGAAAATCATGTTCATATAGGGTATGAAATTATTATAGTTCTAAAAGGGAAGTTAGAATTTGAAATCGGAGACAATAAAATAATTTTACAAAACCACAATAAAATAGATATAGTACAAAACCAAGTACATTCAGCCAGAGCATTAACTGATGTTTGGCTAATTGCTTTAACAGTTCCTAAAGATGATGGATTCCCAGAATAGTAAAGGCGCATGGAGAGAGTGGGCTAACTACATACTCCTAACATTAGAAAAGTCAGATAGAAGATTAACAAAAATAGAGGATAAAGTAGATAATTTGGAAATGCAATTAAAAATTTTGATTACTAAAATTACTTTAATAGTTTCTTTAGTTTCTGCTCTTATTACGTGTTTATCTTATTTTATAATAGAATGGTTTAAATCTATATTATGAAAACTATTATAATAGATTGTGGGCATGGTGGAGTAGATAGTAATAATAAATACACTACTGCTCCTGCTAAGATGTTTACTTTTCCTACTGGGGAAATTGCTTATGAAGGTTACTATAATAGACTTACAGGAAAATTATTAGGAGAGTATCTTAAAGATGTTTATACTATATTTTATACAGTAGCTCCTAGTAATCCTATAGATTTAAGTCTAAAAGATAGAATAAAGTTTGTAAATATGTTTTCTGTTTCTGATGCTATATTAATTTCATTACACTCAAATGCCTCTAGCAGTCATACTGCTAGAGGTTTTGAGGTATGGACAAGTATAGGTGAAACTAAATCAGATAAGTTAGCTACATTAGTAGGGGAACAGATAAAAGAAGCTTTTCCCAATAGTAGATTCAGGGCAGATATGATTGATGGGGATTTAGATAAAGAATCTAATTTTTATGTTTTAAAAAATAGTAAATGTCCTGCTATATTATTAGAAAATCTTTTCTTTGATAATTATGAAGATTTTAATCTATTGAGAAATAGTAATTTTAGAGAAAAATTAGCTTATAGTATATCTAAAGGTATTAAAAAATATTTAAATAATGAGTAATATAACATTAAATATAAACAAATGTAGTATAATATATGGATTATTATATAATTTTCATGTAGTTGAAGATATTAGAAAAGTATTTAGTTCAAATAATAATAACTGGGATTTAATATGATACAAAGTAAAACTAGAATAAGAATAACTTGGTATATACTTATATTATCAGGTGTTACTATATTAGGTGGGTTTTATAAAGGGATGGAAGGAGTAGTTATATCTGCACTAGGTACAGCTAGTGTAGTTTCTATGGCTTATATAGGTGGAAAAACTTGGGATAATCAAGCTAAGATAAAAACTTGGGATAATCAAGCTAATATGAAAAATAATGTAACTATAGAATGAAAAATATAAAATACATTATTATAAGTATAGTATTTATAATATTTTTAATACTATTATTATCAAATATTAGAGTAAAATATTTTATTATAAAATCTTTAGGTGGTTATACTATACAAAATATAGATACTACTATTACTACTACTATTGATATAGATACGACTTTAATAATAGATAAATGGATTTCAGCTAATGTAAAATTATTTAATCCTACTATTATAAAAGATACTACTATAGTTATAAGAAAAGATACTAATATAACTATAGCTGATATAGATATAAAAGATATATATAAATACGAAAATATTATATCTGATAGTTTACTAGATGGTAAAATAATTACTTTAATAGATTTTAATAATTTTAAATTATTATCTCAAAATTTTGATTATAAGCCAAAATTTCCTAAATTTATAACTAAAACGATTACTATAGAAAAAGTAATCGAGAAGGAATATAGTAATTACAATAATTTAAAGATAGCTGGTAAGTTTAATACTTTAAATGATATAGGAATAATTGGGGCTTACCATACTAATAAACGTTGGCAATATCACA
>Ga0100403_1003684_pt1 | contig 11243 bp, 10 predicted proteins | sample CryGeymet201501t_FD_83663 | JGI IMG/M metagenome (GOLD analysis project Ga0100403, IMG submission 83663) | Groundwater microbial communities from Crystal Geyser aquifers in Utah, USA - Crystal Geyser metaG 2015-01t | ecosystem: Environmental > Aquatic > Deep subsurface > Groundwater | place...
CGTGGCCATCGGCACCGCGCTGAGCATCACCTCGGCCCTGAAGGGCCGCCCGCTGAGTGCCGATCTGGTCGAGGGGGTGGGGCGCGGGGCGCATGCCTACGCCCAGACCCTGCACCCGACCCGATATTTGCAGGCGGTCGGCGAAATTCACGCCTTCGGGCGACAGATGGCGGCGTTCTTCGATCCCGAAACCGGCACCGGCCCCGACATCGTGCTGTCGGCCACCCTGGCCGAGCCACCGGCCAAGGTCGGCCGCTTTGCCCATACCACCGAGGATTACCGCGCCTACCGCATGGGTCCGGGCGGCATCTTCGCCTATTCGCCGTTCTGCGCCGTGTTCAACGCCTCGGGTCAGCCCGCCGCCTCGGTGCCGCTTGGCACCAGCGCCACCGGCCTGCCGATCGGCCTCCATCTCGGCACGCGCTTTGGTGCCGACGAAGAGCTGATCGCCCTTTGCGCCGAACTGGAACGCGCCGCCCCCTGGGCTGCCCGCCGCCCACCGCTGCACGCGAAAAGTCTTGCAAACATGCGCTGATGCGGCAACCATGATCATTGGCACGCCAACGACCGACGCCAGAGGAGACTGCGGTTGTCCGAGATTGCGGTAGAAGCGCGCAGCGCGGTCAAGACCTTCGGTCAGGGCGCGGCGGCGGTGCGGGCGCTGGACGATGTTTCGGTGCAGATCAACAAGGGCGAGTTCTTCACCCTGCTTGGCCCCTCGGGCTGCGGCAAGACCACCCTTCTGCGCCTGATCGCCGGCTTCGAGACCCCGACCTCGGGGCAGATCCTGCTGGACGGGGCCGACATCACCGCCCTGCCGCCGAACCGGCGCGCGGTGAACACGGTATTTCAGAGCTATGCCCTGTTTCCGCACCTGACGGTGGCGCAGAACATCGGCTTCGGGCTGGAGATGCTGGGTCGCCCGCGCGCCGAGATTGCCGCCACCACCGAGCGGATGCTGGCGCTGGTGCGGATGGAGGAATTTGCGCCCCGCAAGATCGCCCAGCTTTCGGGCGGCCAGCAACAGCGGGTGGCGCTGGCGCGGGCACTGGCGCCGCAGCCCAAGGTCTTGCTGCTCGACGAGCCGCTGTCGGCGCTGGATCTCAAGCTGCGCAAGGAAATGCAGGTCGAGCTCAAACGCCTGCAACTGGAAACCGGCATCACCTTCGTGTTCGTGACCCACGATCAGGAAGAAGCCCTGACCATGAGCGACCGGATCGGGGTGATGCGGGCGGGGCGGATATTGCAGATCGGCCGCCCGGTCGAGATCTACACCCGCCCGGCCAACCGCTTCGTGGCCGGCTTCATCGGCGAAAGCAACTTTCTGCCCGCGACGATCGACGGCGGGCGGCTGCGCCTTGCGGCGGGGACCGAAATCGAGGCCGATGATCTGCGCGGCCGCCACGGCGCGGTGACTGTGACGGTGCGCCCCGAGCAGGTCCGCATGGTGGCGGCCGACGCGCCGGGGGCGCTGCCCGCCACGATCCGGGCTTGGGTCTATTTCGGCACCGACACCCATTGTCACCTGACCCTGGCTGATGGCAGCGCGGTGGTGGTGCGGCTGGCCAGCCCGGCCTCGGGCGACGCCGGGCTGCAGCAGGGTGCCAGTGTCGGCCTGCGCTTTGCCCCCGGTGCCGTGCAAGTGCTGGGAGACTGAGGCGATGGCACGCCCGACCGCCAGCAACGAGGATATCGCCCGCACCGCCAACACCCGCAACGCCTGGGCGCTGGCAAGCCCGGCGCTGATCCTGCTGGTGCTGGGTGCCGCCGGGCCGCTGCTGATCGTGCTGGTCTATTCTTTCCTGACCCCCGGCCAGTATGGCAATGTGGAATGGCGGTTCTCGCTTGACGGCTGGCGCGGGATTGTGGTCACGCGCGACATCTTTGACGGCACGCTGGGGCTGGCGGATGCCCATCTCACGATCTTCTGGCGCTCGGTCAAGCTGTCGCTGCTGACCACCGTGATCACTTTCGGCGTTGGTTTTCCCACCGCCTGGTTCATCGCGACCAGACCGCCGAACTCGCGCCCGCTGTGGCTGTTCCTGATCACCATCCCGTTCTGGACCAACCTTCTGATCCGCACCTTCGCGATCAATCAGGTGATCCGCAACGAGGGGCTGCTGAACGCGGCGCTGCTGAAACTGGGGCTGATCGCGGCACCGTTGCAGATCACCTATACCGACACGGCGGTGCTGATCGGCATGGTTTACGTTTACCTGCCGCTGATGGTGCTGCCGCTTTACGCCGTGATCGACCGCTTTGATGTCCGCCTGCTGGAAGCCGGTTACGACCTTTACGCCAGCCGGGTGCAGATGCTGCGCCGGGTGATCCTGCCGATCATCATGCCGGGGATCGTGGCGGGGTCGATCCTGGTGTTTGTGCCCTGCCTTGGGGCTTATGTCACGCCGCGCATCCTGGGCGGCGGCAAGCTGATGATGATCGGCAATTTCATCGAGCTGCAATTCGGCCAGGGCCGCAACTGGCCGCTGGGGGCGGCGATCTCGATCCTGCTGCTGGTGGTGGTGATGATCGCCCTGCTGTTCTACGTCCGCACCCTGAGCCATGAGCGCAAGGATGGCTGACAGGGTGCCCCCCCGCCGCAACTTTTCGGTGACCCGCCTGCCGGGTTTCGGCACCATCGCGGTGATCGTGTTTCTGGGGCTTTACACGCCGATCGTGACGCTGGTCGCCTATTCCTTCAACGGCTCGGAAAGCATTTCGCAATGGGGCGGGTTCTCGCTCAACTGGTATGGCGTGGCGTGGGGCAATCAGCAGGTCAAGGATGCCACCCTGACCTCGCTGGTGGTGGCAACGGCGGCGGCGGCGATCGCGACGCTGGTGGCGACGATGGCGGCCCTTGGCACCACCCGGCGGCGGGCGGTGCGCGGCCAGACCGTGATCTATGCCCTGATCAACCAGCCCCTGATGGTGCCCGAGATCGTGACGGCGGTGGCGCTGCTGATCTTCTTTGCCATGATCCGCAAGGCCACCGGCTACAGCGGGTTGGGCTACCTGATCCTGGCGCATTCGGCGTTCTGCATCCCGTTCGCCTATCTGCCGATCCGGGCCCGGCTGGAGGGTATGGATATGACCCTGGAAACCGCCGCCGCGGATCTTTACGCCAGCCGCTGGCAGAGCTTCCGGCGGGTGACGCTGCCCCTGCTGATGCCCGCCGTGTTTGCCGGAGCGATGCTGGCGTTCGTGATCTCGCTTGATGATGTGGTGATCACCGAATTCATCAAATCACCCGGTCAGGACACCCTGCCGACCTATATGATGGGCCAGTTGCGCCGGGCGATGAAGCCCGATGTCAACGCGATTTCAGCCGCCCTGCTGGCGCTGACGCTGGTGCTGCTCAGCGCCTTCTTTCTGCTCAGCCGAAAACGGGATTGAACACCCGACCACCCCACGACCAACCAAGGAGAACGATGATGAACAAGACCCTGATCGCAACCGCCCTGCTGCTGGCCAGCACCTCGCTGGCCAGTGCCGGGGGCGAGTTGTTCCTTTACAACTGGGGCAACTACACCAGCCCCGAGATGATCGCAAAATTCGAAGCCGCTACCGGCGTCAAGGTCACGATCACCGATTTCGACAGCAACGACACCGCGCTGGCCAAGATCGAAGCCGGGGCCAGCGGCTTTGACCTGGTGGTGCCCTCGGCCGGGTTTGTCAGCATCTATGCCGAAAAAGGGCTGATCCAGAAACTCGATCTTGCCCGCCTGCCCAACCACAAGAACATCGCGCCCGAGTGGATGGACGTGACCTGGGACGCGGGCCGCGAATGGTCGGTGCCGTGGCAGTGGGGCTCGACCGGGATGTCGGTCAACACCAAGGTTTACACCGGCGACATCAACACCTCGGCGATCTTCATGGAGCCGCCGCCGGAACTGGCCGGCAAGATCAACGTGGTGCCGGAAATGGGCGACGTGCTGGCGCTGGCCACGATGTATGAGGGCGGCGAGGTCTGCTCGGAAGACGCCGAGGTGATGAAAAAGGTGCGCGACGCGCTGCTGGCAGCCAAGCCGAATTGGATCGCGATGGACTATTCCACGGTCGAGAAGATGAGCAACAACGACTATGCCGCCACGGTCGATTGGAACGGGGCGTCGATGCGCTCGCGGTTGGCCAACCCGGATGTGGCTTACGGCTATCCCAGGGAAGGCTTCGATCTGTGGATGGACAACGTGGTGTTGTTGAGCGACGCGAAGAACGTCGATAGCGCCTATCTGTTCATGGATTTCATCATGGCCCCCGAGAATGCCGCCATGCTGTCGGCCTTTGCCCGCTATGCCAACGGCATCAGCGGCTCGGACGCCTTCATGCCCGCTGACATGAAAGATGCGCCGGAAATCGTGACTCCGGCCGAGTTCGCGGCCAACGGGCACTTCGTGCTGACCTGCACCGGCAAGGCGCTGGAATATCAGACCGCAATCTGGACCGAGTTGCAAAAGTAGGCGGCAAGCAACGAAGGGCGGGGGCTTTGCCCCCGCACCCCCAGGATATTTGCGCAAAGGAGAAATTCCGGGGCATCGCACTCACGACGCGGTCGGCGACAGCCGCCGTCGCGAGAGCCGCTCAGCCTGCGCGCGGCGACGCGAGCGTGACCCCGGCCAGCGCGCATTGGGCAGCAAGCTCCAGCGCATTGCGCGCGCCGGTCTTGTGCAGCACCCGGGCGCGGTGGACCTCGACGGTGCGGGTGGCGATCGCCAGGCGGTCGGCGATCTGCTTGTTGGGCAGGCCTTCCAGCATCAGCACCAGCACCTCGTGCTCACGCGCGGTCAGGGCGGCCAGACGCTCGGCCAGCAGGCGCTGCGCCTCTTGCACCGCCCGGGCTTCGGCGCGAGCAGCAATGGCGGCCAGCGCGAGATCGACGATCTGGTTGTCATTGAACGGCTTTTCGACGAAATCGAAGGCCCCGGTCTTGAGCGCCTGCACCGCTACCGGCACGTCGGCGTGGCCGGTCAGAAAGATTACCGGGGCCGCGCAGCCTGCGGCGCGCAGGCGGGCAAAGACCTCGGGGCCGGAAAGCCCGGTCATCCGCACATCGAGGATGATGCAAGCCGGTTCCGCCAACGGCAAGGCGGCCAGGATTGCCTCGCCACTATCCCAAGCCTGCGTCGCCAGCCCGCGCGATGCCAAGAGCCACGCCAGCGCGTCGCGGATTGCGGCGTCGTCATCGACGATATGGACGGTGGCGCGCCCGGTCATTGCGCCGCCAGCCCGGCCGCCACCACCCCCGGCAGCGCCACCACGAACACGGTGCCGCCGCCGGGGTTGGGGTGAAAGCGCAAATGGCCGCGGTGCAGCTCGACAATGGTGCGGCAGATGTTCAGCCCCATGCCCATGCCGTCGGTCTTGGTGCTGGAAAAAGCGTCGAACAGCCGGTCCGCCAGCGCCGGGTCGATACCGCCGCCCTGATCGGCGACCGCGATTTCCACCCCCTCGGTGGTGGTGCGCAGGGTGATCGTCAGGCTGTCGCCGCTCCGGCTTGCCGGTGCCATCGCCTCCATGCCGTTGCGGATCAGGTTGATCAGCACCTGTTCGATCAGGATGCGGTCGGCCGCCAGCGGCGGCACATCCGCCAGATCGGTGATCAGGTGCAGGTGGCGCTCGCGCGCGTCGGCGGCAAGAAAGGCCACGGTGTCGGTGATCACCTCGGCCAGCGCCAGCGGGGTCAGGCGCGGCTCGCGCTTGCGCACGAAATCCTGGATCCGGCGGATGATCTGACCGGCGCGGCTGGCCTGATGCGCCAGCTTTTCCAGCGCCGGGCGCAGCGCCGCGGGGCTGGCCTGCCCGGCCTCGATCAGATTGAGCGCCCCCGCCGCATAGCCCGCAATGGCCGCCAGCGGCTGGTTGAGTTCGTGCGCGAGGCTCGAGGCCATCTCGCCCAGCGTCACCAGCCGCCCGGTGCGTTGCAGGCTGACGTCCTGCGCCCGCGCCAGCGCCGCCGCGCGTTTGGCCTCGGTGATGTCGATGATCGAGCCCATCCAGCCGCGATGGCTGCCCTTGGCGTCGATCAGCGGCGCGTCGAACACCTGCACGTCGATCACCCGGCCATCGCGGCGCCGGAAGCGGGTCTCGAAACTGCGCGGGGTGAAATCATGGCTGGCCTGCGCGCGCTGGCGCATCAGGGTTTCCCCCAGCACCTCGTCGGCCCAGTAAGGCATCGGCGGCAGGCGGCCCACCAGATCGGACGCGGGCAGCCCGACCATCTGGCAAAACGCGCTGTTGACGTAAAGCACCCGGCCCTGATGATCGCGGGCGCGCAGCCCCACGGTCAGCGATTCTTCCATCGAGTGGCGAAAGGCCATCTCGCCCGAAAGCTGCAATTCCGCCCGGCGGCGGCGATTGGCGGTCAGGTAAAGCACGATCAGCGCCAGAATGGCAAAGGCCGACAGCCCGGCTATTCCGGCCAGCACCATGGTATTGGCGGCGGGGCCTGCGGCGCTGTAGGAGGTGATGCGCAACAGCATCCCCGGCAGCGGCGGATCGAAGCTGATGGTGTGGCTGGGGGCACCCGGTTCAAGTCGGGCGCGGGCGCGGGCGACCAGCACCGTGCCGCCGACATCGATCAGCTCGAGCGCATATTTCTCGGCGATCCACCATGGCACGTGGCGCTCGAACAGCAGCGGCAGGGCGACCGTGGCCGTGACCATGCCCGCGCCGTCGCCTGATCGCACGGCCAGAACCACCGTGGCGGGCTGGCCCGGCAGGTGGCGCAGCGCGCTGTAGATCGGGCGGGCCGAGGCCCCGGCCAGACGTTGGGCCAGCGCGGCGAGATCGGGGTCGGCACCCACGGGGGCCGATTGGCCGGGCACCGCGTGCAGGCGCTCGCCCGCAGCATCGACCCAGGCCACCGACAGCACCTCGGGGTTGTTGGCGATGTGCAGCCGGGCGCGGGCGTCGAGCGTCAGCAGCGCCGTGCCGCCGACCTGATCGAGCGCCAGCCGCACCAGCATGTCCTCGTCGATTGAGAGCTGAAAGCGCAGGGTCTGCTCGACCCACAGCGCGTCGGTGGCAAGCTGGGTGCGGGCGCGGTCGGCCTCGGTGCCGTTCACGATCCAGACCAGCGCCGCCACCAGTGCCACCAGCGCCGCGATCGCCACCAGCGGCACCACCGACAAAAGGTCGATCCGGCTGCCACCGCCCCCGGTCGGGCGGGAAGGGTCGGCGTCAAGCGCCCAGGCCTCGTTGCGATCCAAGCCGCCCTGCCCTCCCCGAAGCGTCGTATGGCCGTGCCGCGCGCTGCCCGGCGGCGGCATTGCGGTTATCCACAATAGCGCGACGCAAGCCGCCGTGACAAGGTGGCCGCAATCCGTGCCCTCAAGGCCGCGGAGATCAAGGGAGGAAACCATGTTTACCCGTCGTTCCGTGGCCCGGCTTGCCGGTGCCGCCATTCTTGCCCTCTCGGTCGGCCTGCCCGCGCAGGCCGAGCCGATCGTGATCAAGTTCAGCCATGTCGTCGCCCCCGACACGCCCAAGGGCAAGGGCGCGCTGAAGTTCAAGGAGCTGGCCGAGCTTTACACCAACGGCGCCGTGACCGTTGAAGTCTATCCCAACAGCCAGCTCTACAAGGACAAGGAGGAAATGGAGGCGCTGCAACTGGGCGCGGTCCAGATTCTTGCCCCGTCGCTTGCCAAGTTCGGCCCGCTCGGGCTGCCCGATTTCGAGATGTTCGACCTGCCCTTCATGTTCAACGGCTATGACGATCTGCGCAAGATCACCGATGGCCCGATCGGCAAGGCGCTGCTGGCCAAGCTGGGCGACAAGGGCATTCTCGGGCTGGCCTACTGGGACAACGCCTTCAAGATCATGTCGGCCAACAGCCCGCTGCACGTGCCCGACGATTTTCTGGGCCTCAAGATGCGCATCCAGTCGTCGAAAATCCTTGAGGCGCAGATGCAGGCGCTGGGGGCCGTGCCGCAGGTGATGCCGTTCTCCGAGGTCTATCAGGGACTCCAGACCGGCGTGGTCGATGGCACCGAGAACCCGCCCTCGAACATGTATACCCAGAAGATGAACGAGGTGCAGAAGCACGCGACGCTGTCGAACCATGGCTATCTCGGCTATGCGGTGATCGTGAACAAGGCGTTCTGGGACGGGTTGCCCGCCGACATCCGCACCGAGCTTGACCGCGCAATGGCCGAAGCCACGGTCTATGCCAACGGCATCGCAAAAGGCGAAAACGACAAGGCGATGGCGGCGATGCAGGCGGCCGGCACCACCGAGTTCTACACCCTGAGCGATGGCGAGCGCGCTGAGTGGGTGGCCGCCCTGCGCCCGGTGCACGAAGCAATGGCCGAACGGGTGGGGGCTGACCTGCTGGCAGAGGTCTATGCCGCCCTTGGCGTGACCAACTGATCACGCCCCCGGGCGGCGGGGCTGACCTGCCGCCCGATTTTTCCATCCATTTCATAGCCGGGGTGGCCCCATGTCGCTGCGCTTCCTCGACCGGTTCGAAGAGACCCTGATCTCGGCGCTGATGGCGCTGGCGGTGTTGATCATCTTCGTCGCGGTCCTGCATCGGTTCACGATCAGCTTTGCCGCCGACCTGATCGGTTGGTCGCGCGCCCATGACTACCCGGCGGTGCAGGCCTATGCCCGCAGCGCGTTCAAGGCGATCAACGGCATTCGCCTGACCTGGGCGCAGGAGGCCACCATCTATCTGTTCATCTGGATGGCCAAGTTCGGCGCCGCCTACGGGGTGCGCATCGGCATCCATGTCGGGGTCGATATCCTGGTCGAGCAGTTGTCGCCGCGCGCCCGCCGCCCGGTGACGCTGACCGCCTTTGCCGCCTGCATCCTGTTCACCGCGCTGGTGGCGTGGTTCGGGGCCAACTTCGTCTGGGGGGTCGCGATCAACGGCCAGACCTCGCCCGACCTCGAGATCAAGATGTGGATCGTCTATCTGGCAGTGCCGGCCGGGTCGGCGCTGATGTGTTTCCGCTTCCTTCAGGCGACCTGGCTTTACGCCACCACCGGCTTCATCGCCCATCACGACCATGGCGTGGTGGCCGGGATCGAGCAAGAGGCCAAAGACCTGTCGGACGGGGGCCACGCATGACCGCGCTGATCATCTTCGCCATTCTCGCGGTGCTGTTGCTGACCGGCATGCCGGTGTCGATCGCGCTTGGCCTGACGGTGTTCAGCTTCCTGTTTTCGATGACCACCATCCCGCTTGATGCCATTGCGCTCAAGCTGTTCACCGGGATCGAGAAGTTCGAGATCATGGCGATTCCGTTCTTCATCCTGGCGGGCAACTTTCTGACCCATGGCGGGGTGGCGCGGCGGATGATCCGCTTTGCCACCTCGATGATCGGGCACTGGTATGGCGGCATGGGGTTGGCGGCGGTGTTCGCCTGCGCCCTGTTTGCCGCGATTTCAGGCTCGTCGCCCGCCACGGTGATGGCGGTCGGCTCGATCCTGGTGCCCGCGATGGTGGCGCAGGGCTACCCGGCCCGGTTTGGCGTGGGGGTGATCTCGACCTCGGGCGGGCTGGGCATCCTGATTCCGCCGTCGATCGTGATGGTGATGTATACCGTCGCCACCTCGGGGATGGTGGTGACCGGGCCGAACGGCGAGCCGATCCTGTCGGCCTCGATCGGCACCATGTTCATGGCCGGGGTGATTCCGGGGCTGATGCTGGCCACCATGCTGGGCAGCACCACCTTCTACCGCGCCTGGAAAAACGACTACCCCCGCATGACGCGCGCCACCTGGGCCGAGCGGTTCCGCGCCTTTCGCGACAGCGTCTGGGGGCTGATGCTGATCGTGATCATCATGGGCGGCATCTATGGCGGGCTGTTCACCCCGACCGAGGCAGCCGCCGTCAGCGCGGTCTATGCCTTTGTCGTCGCGGTCTGGGTCTACAAGGACATCACCCTGCGCGACGTGCCGCGGGTGCTGCTGGCCTCGGCGGCGATGAGCGCGATGCTGCTTTACATCATCACCAACGCCGTGATGTTTGCCTTCATCCTGACAAGCGAGCAGATTCCGCAACTGATCAGCGCCTGGCTGGTCGATCAGGGCCTGGGCCGGGTTGGCTTTCTGATGGCGATCAACGTGATCCTGCTGATCATCGGCATGGTGATGGAGCCGTCGGCGGTGATCCTGATCATGGCCCCGATCCTGTTCCCGGTGGCGATGAAGCTGGGCGTCAACCCGGTGCACTTCGGCATCATCCTGGTGGTCAACATGGAAGTGGGCCTGTGCACCCCGCCGGTGGGCCTTAACCTTTACGTCGCCTCGGCCCTGTCGAAGCTGGGCCTGACCGAAGTCACCCGCGCCTCGTTTCCGTGGCTGGCGACCGCGCTGGTGTTTTTGATGCTGGTGACCTACGTGCCCGAGATTTCGCTGCTGCTGCCGAATTGGCTGGGGATGCACTGAACCTCGGTGCCGGATCACGCCGATTTTCGCACAGCGCTGATTTAGAGAACGGCGGTGCAAAAGTCGGCCACGGTAGCGGCGGGATGAACCTGCTGGGCGGCATGAAAGTCGGCCAGTTTGCTCTTCTTGCGGTCGCAGGGAGGGCTTGGAGATTTATACCGTGGACATGTATCGGAAGGTTCGTCTGGCCTGCGCCGACGGCATGAGCAAGCGCGAGGCAGCGCGTCATTTCAACATCTCGCGTGACAGTGTCGACAAGATACTGGCGTTCTCGGTGCCACCCGGCGACCGGCGACAGAGGCCGATCAAGCGACCGAAGCTGGATGGCTTCACCGAGATCATCGATGCCTGGCTGGACGGCGATCGGGATGTTCATCGCAAGCAGCACCATACCGCCAAGCGTGTATTCGACCGTTTACGGGCAGAGCATGGTTTCACCGGCGGCTACACGATCAACAAGGACTACGTTCGGCCTCCTGGATGACAGCGGTGAGGGCCTTTCGGCCATCCGGCGCGGCTCCAGAAAGCCGGGGAAGTAGCTGCCCTTGCGCAGCTTGGGGATGCCCAACTCCACCGTGCCCGCCCGTGTGTGCCAGTCCCTCACGCGCCTTGGCAGCGCGGCAGCAACGAGAACACCAACGGTCTTCGGCGCTACGATGGATCCCCCGGATCAATCGCTTGACGCTTGAAGTGCGCCAGTTCATGCCCAAGGGCACCGACCTCAGCGACGCCAGCCAGACCTGGCTGAACGACGTCGCCGCCCTGATGAACAACCGCCCGAGAAAAACCCTCGGATGGAGAACCCCCGCCGAAGCCATGGCCGAAGACCTCGCGGCCTTCAGATCAACCGTTGC
>Ga0100403_1003685_pt1 | contig 11233 bp, 13 predicted proteins | sample CryGeymet201501t_FD_83663 | JGI IMG/M metagenome (GOLD analysis project Ga0100403, IMG submission 83663) | Groundwater microbial communities from Crystal Geyser aquifers in Utah, USA - Crystal Geyser metaG 2015-01t | ecosystem: Environmental > Aquatic > Deep subsurface > Groundwater | place...
AGGTTTTTCCATAACGGTCCGAAAAGACTCTATAAAGGAGTTTTACTATGGCAAAAAAAGAATCTCAGTCCCCGAAGCCAGACAACGTCTCTCAACTTCCTACTCGGTGTGTCGCCGAAGGGTGCTCTAAAAAGTCGAGCCGCCTCAGCTTTTGCCCGGAACACTTTCAGTGGTTTAAAGAAGGCCTCATCAATAAAGAAGGATCTCGTCCTTCTGACTTCGATAAGAAGTACCAGGCCTTTCAATCGCGACACAAATCTGCAGCTTAATACCTTTTGTTGTTGAAAGCCTTGTTGTCTAAATGACAAAGACAAGGCAAATCGTGAAGGTCACAAAAAAGACTTTAAGTCCAAAACCGACAAGTTTCATAAAGACTTGTCGGTTTTTTATTTGTTTTCCTAAGGATCTGTGACGTAAGGTCGAGCTCACAATTCAAGGAGAAAAATTATGTTACGATCTATAGCCGTCGTTACAGGAGCCTCCAGTGGAATCGGCACGGCCGTAGCCAAAGAGCTCTCTCTTGCCGGCCACTTTATCGTTCTCACTGGAAGAAGCGAATCTCGACTGGAAAAAGTCAAAAAAGAGCTCGGAGACTCTTGCGCGGCCATCCCTTGTGATCTCTCATCCGTAGAGGCTACAAATGGCCTGATCTCAGAAGTCCTCTCCCACTCTCAAAAGATGAAGCTCCCTCTCAAAGTCCTGGTAAATAACGCCGGAGTTTTCAAAAGGGCCTCCGCTGAAGAAAGTCCTCTTTCTGAGTGGGACAGACAGTTTCGAACGAATCTCTTTGCCGCCGTTCAGCTGACCCTTGGCTTAGAGAAGCTCCTCAAAGCAGAGCCGTCCGTGGTCATCAATATTTCCTCCACACTTGGAATAAGGCCTGTCCCGTGGACTTCCGTTTACTCCGCTTCAAAGGCAGCGATGAATAGCTGGACCCAAAGCTTAGGCTTGGAGTGGGCGACTCATCAAGTTCGAGTGGCCGCCATTTGCCCCGGCCTGATCGACACTCCCATTCATGACTTCCACCAAAGTGAAGAAAACAGCGAAGCGCGACAGGCCGCCCATCAAGCCCAACCGATCGGACGGATGGGAACCCCTCAAGACATTGCGAACACGGTGGCGTTTTTGGCCTCTGAGAAAGCCAGTTGGGTGACTGGGTCCCTTTGGAATGTGGATGGAGGAATCTCCCTCTTATGACCGTTCAACTCGCTCGTGCCATTCATTTTGATTGCGCGCACTCTTACGAAGTGAAGTCTTGGACTAAGGACAAAAACTTAAGTGAGTTTGGCGCTTGCTTTTCTCCAATTGGGCACGGACACACTTATCGGCTTGAGGCCTATTTCCAAGGTGCAATCGATGACGAAAGTGGCATGATCATCAATCTAAGAGATCTCGATCTGGCCTTAAAGAGTTGTGTGAGCCCCATTGAGGGTCGATTTCTGAATAAGGAAGTCGATGAATTTAAAGAGCAAATCCCGACCACAGAAAAAATTGGCCTCTACCTCTTTGATCGACTCAAAGAAGCGCTTCAGCCCTACCCCGGTGACCTGGTTAAAATCAGGCTCTTTGAAACCGATGACCTATGGATAGAGATTGCCAAGTGAATCCAATCACCCGCTTTTACCAATTTGAGATCAGAGGCTTTCACAATCTCACTCAAATTTCAGAACCTTCCCATGGCCACAACGGATTCTTACGAATCGGTCTTCTCGCACCGATTCCTGAGGAGGACGAGAGAGAATTTCTTCTCTTCGTAAAGACTCGAGTGCTCAGCGACTTCGACAAAAAAGATTGGTCTCTCGCTCTCCGTGGTGAGCCCAGCGGCGAAAATCTGATCCGCGAAATTGCCACACGTCTTCAAAATTGGAACCCCAAATTGGTCAAACAGGTTGAATTTCAAGAAACGACAAAGAACAATTTTTTAATTCAGTTTCGATAATGGACGTTGGCTACTGAAATATTTTAATGCGTGAGAGCTAAAAAAATGTTGAAACTAATCATAATAGATTTTCACTAAATCGTGGATCTCAATGAGGAAAGAATTTTGAGCAAGGAATTAAGACTTTCAAAGCGGATGAGTGAACTTGGCCTTTGTTCTCGCCGAGAGGCGGACCGCCTCATCGCCCAAGGGCTCGTTTTGGTGAACGGAAAAATTGTCGATGAGTTGGGGTCAAAGGTTCTTCCCTCAGACAAGGTGGAACTTCGAAAAAAGGCCGTTGAGCAGCTGTCTCAAAAAGTCAGTGTCATTCTCAATAAGCCCGTTGGCTACACAAGCCACGGAACCGACGAAGGGCATGAGACGGTTTTAGAACTGATCACAAAAACCAATCAATGTGACACCGAAATCCCTTTTTCTGTAAAAATCAAAGACGGCCTCGCACCGGTTGGGCGTTTAGACATTGAGTCTCAAGGGCTCATGCTTTTAAGCCAAGACGGACGTGTGGCCAAAGCAGTCATCGGGGAACACATCGAAATGGAGAAGGAATACCTGGTTCGATTCACTGGGCCCATCAACAAAGAAAAAATCAAGTTCCTGTCCTCTGGATCTTTAAAACTGGATCAAAGAGTTCTCAAGCCGGCCCAGGTCGAGCAAATCAACGAAGATCAACTTCGAGTGGTTTTAGTTGAAGGCGTAAAAAGGCAGATTCGTCGAATGCTTGAAGCCGTGGATTTGGATGTGACTGGATTAAAGCGAGTTCGAATTGGACCCATTCGACTGGGCTCTCTCCCAGAAGGTCAGTGGCGGCACCTCACCGAGGACGAAGTGGCGGCTCTTCTCGAAAATAGGTCTGCACCTTTGACAAGGTCTCAAGTTCGGAGACGCTAAACCCTGCCTTTATTCGCTGCTCTCTCGCCAATGGAATCTGTCTCGCTGGAATTTGAACTTTAAGTCTTTCCATCCTCAATTTAAAATCCAAATCAGGATCCTTCTTCTCTTCCCTCAATAGCTTCTTATACCAAAAAGAGCCGAACTGAACATGGGAGACTTCCTCATCAGCAATGACTTTTACTACTGAGGTGACGACGGAGTCCCCCACCCCACTGAGTCTTCTTAATAAAAGTTCGGAGGCATCTAGTCCGGCCCCTTCTAAATACCTGTGAACGATCACAATGCGGTCAATAAAAGAGTCTTTTTCACAAACGCTGTTCCACAGATTAAGATGAGTGTCCCAATGACCAAACTGGAAATCCAAATGATCCAGGCCTTCCAAACAAAGCTTTAAGTGCTTCGACTCTTCTAGGGTGATCCTTAAAAGCTCTTCTCTGAATTCCCGAGGAGCTTCTGGGAACTCAATTAAAGTTCGGATCCCTAGCTCAAAAGCTTGAAGTTCGATGCCGGCCAAATCATGAAGGAGCTGGGCGCGGCCTTCCTTTTCGGAAAGACCTCTTCTGGGAACATTCTGCTTTTTCTGAGTTCGGACGGCCACATCCCTCCCGGGCACTTTGGGAACAAAAAACAGATCTGGGCGCGTCAAAATTCGGTTTGCAGAAGCCTCCATCCACTCAATTTTGCGCCAAACATTGACTTCCAGGAGTGGGTTCGGAAAATCTGATTTATAGAATTTAGAGTCGAGCATCGTGAAACGCATTATAGAGGAATTTTCTTATGGGTAAAGGTTGGAAAGCAGCTGGGAAGTTAGAAGCTTCACAAAAAAAGGGGGCGCTTTTTACAAAGCTGGCTCGAGAGATCACCGTGTCTGCAAAAATGGGGGGCCCTGACCCAGATGCCAACTCCAGACTAAAAATTGCAATCAACGCAGCTTTAAAAGCTTCGTGCCCAAAAGACACCATTGAAAGGGCCATTAAAAAAGGGTCTGGCCAATTGGATGACGGCAATGAGATTGAGGAGATCACTTACGAAGGCTACGCCCCTCACGGCGTGGGCGTGATCGTCGAGTGCCAATCAGACAATCGAAATCGAACCGTTGCTGAAATTCGAAACATCTTTAAATCCAATGGCGGAAATATGGGCGAAACTGGAGCCGTCGCCTGGATGTTTGACCGCGTCTCTCTGATTCAAGGAAAGAAGGAAAATCCTGGAGACTTAGAGGAAGAGGCCATAGAAGCCGGAGCGAACGAGGTGGAAAGAGATGATGAGGAAGGAGTGGTGCTGTTTTATGGAGCACCCGAAGATCTGGACACCATAAAAACGGCACTGACTGAGAGGGGCTGGGAAATCACGGCAGCAGAGCTTTCTTATAAAGCAAAAGATGAGACCGTTATTACAGAAGAGCAAAGAAAAGAAGTTTATGAATTGCTTACAGCTCTTGAAGACAATGACGATTCGCATCGAGTCTACGCCACGGCTTAATCTTTTTCCTTCGTATTTATAGCCGTCGTTTTTTTAACCTGGACCTCCTCCTGGAGGGACTCGAAAATTTTTGCTGTTTATTTAAAATCAAGACAACATTTGACCATTCGAAAAATTCAACAAAACACTCTGGAGAGATTAAATGAAATTCTTTCTCGTTCCCTTCCTCATTTTAGGTCTAACAAATTGCGCTTCGAAGTCATCAGACAAGGCGGATGCGAAAGCCGAAAATCTTCGTTGCGAAGTGATGGGCCCACAGACTCCTCGCGATATATCAAGCAAAGAAGGCGTCAATCCGATCACTTTCGAAAAGGCTCCTTCTTACAAAGAAATGAACCTTTGCAACATTCATTTCCATAAAAATGCAGAACATAAAGGCCCTGGATTCTCTAAGTTTATCGAATCCGATGACAGCCACGGTGGGTATGCTTGTAACAACAGCAGCAAGCTCACAAAGTAGCAATTGGTCCCTGCAAAGGGCGCTTGTAAAGGCATTCAGGCTGGAGACACAGTGGAAGTTCATTGGGTTCACTCCAGCTGCGACATCAAGCCCGGCCCAACTTTGGGATCTTGCTTGTCTGACTCCTGCACCAACCCCGTCTTAAAAGTGGAAACTCAAGTGTTCTTGCTTGTGAATGACAAGAAGGCCACTTCTTTCATGGACTACGCTTATAAGGCCGGAGGTGAATTTCACCAAGCCAAAGCTTTGCCTTCTAGAAAAGGGGCAGTCGAGTTCCTAGGATCAACAACTGGCCCTTCTTACGACAATCAAAAATGTTCTCCGTTTAAGGTGAACTGGAGCGTAACTCCACAGTGCGCCACTTTAGACATCAACAGCCTCCATAAATGGTGTGAACAAAACGAGTTCAACGAAGACCATGCTCACGGAGTCAGAAAGCTCGTCGTGAACCCGAAGTTCCTTTCTCCCATCGAGTAAGGCCCTAGCTTCAAGTCGGCTCTATTTTAATGGGCCGAACAACGAAAAAGGCTCTGTTTTTAAACAGAGCCTTTTTTATTTTGAATTCAGATCTTTATTTAAAATAATTTTTTGAAAGAATCCGGAGCAAGAAAAAAACTCCTTCGTCTTGCCAATAATCACTCACTAAAAAACTGAGCCGCTCGCTCTACCGCCTTCTTCCCAATCTTAGAGCCGATCACACGGGCCGGAAGATCGTCATAGGAAGCATGAATTCCACCGTAAAGACGAGAAATTCCACTGGCATCAGAGGCATCGAAGTAAGTCGCCCATTGAAAGTGAAACGGCTCACCAAGCAAGGACTCGAAGTGCAAATTGGGCGCGGGATACTCGCAAAGACCACTAGGAAAGTACTCACTTCCCGTCACCCCTGCCAGCACTTCCGCAGCCGCTCGACTAAAGGTGCTATGGCCAGATACAAAACCTGGGAAGGGAGGGGTGACAAAAGTTTGCCTTTGGTACGGCAGCCAGTTGTCTGCCAAAATCCAACCCACCCCAGAGATTCCCTGTTCACGATAGAAATCATTCTCCTCGATGGCCTTTTCTGAATATTCTCGAAAACTTAAATCCCGAAACTCAATTTGGCCGATCTCCGAGCTATAAAACGCCCCTCTGAAAGGTCCGCGCCAAGACTTAATCGCAAGCTTTCTGACTAAGACGCCGTTTTTCTCGTACTCTACCATCTTCAAATTCGGAGACATTGCAACTAAACGTCGGGCAAAAGATTCATCTTCTTCAGCCCTCTTTGCCAAAGCGCGGATCACCATCACTGGACGGTTTCCCTGAAAGTGACCTTTCACGCCCCAGGCCACCACAGCCGCATCATGGAGAGCTCCATTCAAGGTCAGGTAGAGCTTCGCCGCGTACAAATCCTCCGGCAGACCCTCTCCTTGACCCATCCATCGAAACCCATTTCCTGAGCCCTTCAATGAATCCATCACATAATTAGCAAGAGTGTTCCAATGCCCCGGAGGAGTTTCTGACTCGGGCCCATCCGCCCAAAACTCTGCGATAGATCGGTAATAATTGGCCGCTTTCACAAGATTTGGAAGGTAGGGTTTTCCCGTAACAGGATTGATCGCTCTGCCCTGCCCCTCATTTGTACCAAGAGGATTATTGCCAAGGCGAGCCGGAGAAATATCGATCCACTCTGAACCTGGGTTAACATCAAAGCTTCCATCTCCGTCGAAATCTTTCTCCGAAAGATCCACGGGATTGAGTAGAGAGCTAAATTCAGCCACTTGCAAATTCGCTTTGATCACCTCTTCTGCATCCGACTGCCAATTGGGCAGGTGAATTTCTGAATCAAAATACACCCCCTCTTTGGTTGGACTCTTAAAAGAAGAGAGGTCTCCAAATGTTGGAAGCTTGCCCCAAAAAAGAGTGAGCGGGCTTTGCTCACTGGCAACCGCCGTCCCCCCTTGATCCACGGACCCGGGAATATTGAGCCTAACCCAATGGTTTAAATCCAGCGACTTTGAAAAGTCTTGGCCACGATAGGGAGTTAAATCAAATGGAGATGAGTAGTCACCCTTTTCTTGATAATTAAAATAGTCTTGATACATGACCTCAACATCTTTGACCGGAGTGGTGATTCCAGATTGAGAGATGTCTAAAATCTGTTTATTGATCAATTGATACCCAGGCTCGGATGTGTAACCTTCACTTTCCCTTGATCCATCATTTAAGGTCCGTTCAAGCAACTTCGTAGCCATACTTCGCCCAAAATCAGAAGCTTGAGTTCCTTTGACCGAGTGCCCGAGTTTAGCCATGATCTTGTCATAAAAAAGGTCCAAATAACGATCCTCTTTTCCATCACCGAAGTCCCAGTAAGGAACAATGTCTCCCACATTTGCTGGCGCATTTTTATACCGATGCTTTAAGAAGTGATAAGCTGCGGCACTCATCGCCTCAGGCTTTAGATTTTCATTGAGATCAGTCTTTTCCTTTAGGAAGTAGCCCTGATCGTTTTTTGAGAAGGCTGCGCCGACGTCCCACAAGAGTGCAGAAAGATGAAAAAGGTTTCTCGCCGTCACTGTGGGCCGAGCCAAATCATTTCGAATAGAGTGGAGAATCACTTCGTTCCAAAGCCGAGCGGGAACAAAGTGTTTCGCTTTGGCATAGACCATTTCACATCGCCCGTCATTGAGGATGGAACCTTCAACATCCTTATGAACGAGCATGGTGGAATCATATTCGGAGATAGAGGTTTTTGCCCCCTCCCCTTGTCCATAGGAGAGGTCCTCAAGCACGGCCCCCGGAGACATCTTGATCAAGTAGCTTTCATCGTAATGTTCTTTTCCAGGTCGCAATTCTAAATTAAGAGCCCCCTTTCCTGATTCGAATCGACAAAGGCCTGTGATCGCATCCGCACTCCTTGAAATTTCACAACGTCCTTTGGCGTGACCAAGAATCTTTTTCCCGTTTCTGTCAAAATCTAAATAGATTTCAAAAGTATCGAAGGATCCCTCCTCCTCAGAATATCCATAAGTTTGCTCGAACTGGATTTGACGAACCTCTTGCTTGGGGTGCTTCTTTAAGTGCTCTGTGGAGTAGTCCCGTTTGTAGCAATCTGCATAGAGATTGGGCCCATAAACACAAAGGAAAATGATTAAATATTTCATCCAAAGACTCCCACTCAATTTACTTAGTTTTCGCAGTCTTTGTAGTTCAACTTAAGAGAAGTGGATAGCGGATTGCCGAAGACCCTTCGCCGATTGAGAATTTTACAATAGTGCTCTTAAAGCCAAAATAAGTTGAATCCCCCTCCTCGCTCTAATAGATCGATTCTGGAAGGGCCTGAGGAGCGGATTCAGATTTCCCAATGAGATCAGGGGAAAATTTGTTTCCAAGGGAGCAAGGCGGACTCTTCTCGAAAACGCCTCGCTGTGTTTGTCGAATGATAAGAAAATAGGAGGATTCAAATGAAGTTCATCGCTATCATTAGTCTTTTAGTTTCAGGATTCATGGCTTATGGAAGCCCTCTAAAGCCATCCGATGTGGTTGCAGCGATTGTCCAAACTCAAAAAGGTGAGATTGAAGTTTGGTTCAATTCCTATGAGCAGTGGATCGAGGAGGGACGTCTCTCCGATTGGCACCCAGAAGAGTATGATGAACTTCTCTCAGCGATTGTCGATGAGCTGAACCTTTGCAACTCCATGGAGAACACCTACAATCCCTGTCGAGAAGGGCGCACAATTGAGAGCATCAAGAAAGACCTCATTGAAATTGGAGTGAATTTAGATCCTGACTTTCAAGCTTGGGCTGACGAAATCGTTGCTGACGGAAATTATTGACGAAGGCCTCACCACATCCTGCTTTAAGACCCAATTCTTTAGTGTGACCTCTGAACCGAAGAACATACATTAGCTGGTGAAGTGACATCGACGAAGACTGTCTTTGTCACCTTGGTTGCTTTTGCGATCTGCTTACTGGGAGGCACTCACTGATTGGCTTGAGAACTCATCATTGAAAAGGCCGCAGCAAAATATTTGATTTGCTTGATCATTGCGAACAAGCCATTGGCCCGGCTCGGAGTCAAATGCTCCCCAAGTCCAATCTGTTCGATAAACTTAAGGTCCCCTTTAAGAACCTCCTGAGGGGAAGCTCCTGAGAAGACCTCAAGGAGCAGGGCCACAATGCCCTTCACCAAAAGCGCGTCACTATCCGCCCGAAGAATCATGTTCTTATCTTCATCTAGTGAGGCGTGAAGCCAAACTTGGCTTTGACAGCCCTTCACCAAGGCCTCTGGAGTTTTCAGCTCCTCTGGAAGGTCTGGAAGTGCCTTGCCTTTTTGAATCAACTTTTTGTACCGCTCTTCCCAATTTGAAAGGCTTGCAAATTCTTTCACAATGTCATTTTGACGCTCAGTCATTGATTTCAATTGAAACTCCCTTAAGAGGGTTGACCCTAACTGATCTGCAGTTCTTTTTCAAAGTGAACTCTCACATTTGGATTTACTCTTTCAAGAAGCTCATCAAGACTTTGGCTGAGCACCCAGTCCCACAAGGTCTGGTAGAATTCAAATCGATCCTCTATGGGCCAATCCCACGGCGTTTCGAACGGCCGCTTCTCGTGCACCCAATAATTCCAACTCACCACCCAAGATTCGACTTCCGCTTGAGAAAATCCACAGGCTCTCAAGGAGGCTTGAGCGATTTGAAACTCAAACTCAAACGAGACCTTTGACTGCTCGACAAAGTTTTCTGCGGTGAGTGGACCCTTTGAGCGGAATTTGGAAAGGCCCTCCTCACAGAAATAGGAAGAGCACTCACTGGGTCGAGAGCTCCACTGCAGGCACTTTCCACTCGCTCCCTCATAGAAATCGCAAATTCGATGATTTTCAGCGTCTTGCGGAGGAAGCAAGCCCAAGGGGTGAAATCGTTGAGCTTCCAAAGAGGACCAGAATTTTGAGTTTTGAATCAAATTTAAAGAAGATCCCACTAAAAAATTGGGTATAAAGGGGGTAAAGTCACAACAGCGATGAAGAACTGAACAGCTCTGACAGGAAAAACCTTGAGGAGTTCTTTTATCCTTATGAAAGTGAGTCAACCAAGTCATGAAGCCACCAAACTACATCACTCCTGAGGGCTTCGCAAAAATTCAAGCTGAATTTAGAGAACTCTTTTCCGGTGAGCGTCCAAAACTTTTAGAAACGATTGCATGGGCCGCAGGCAATGGAGATCGCAGCGAAAACGGCGATTACATTTATGGAAAAAGGCGTTTAAGAGAAATCGATAAGAGATTGAAATTTTTAAGGGATCGCATCGAATCGGCTCAAGTGATCGACCCAAAAACAGTGACCTCGAAGAATGTGGTCTTTTCAGCCAAGGTCCAAATCGAAGACGAGCAGGGCCAACAAAAGACTTACCGCATCGTTGGCGAGGACGAGATTGCTCCCGAGTCCAATCACATCTCCTGGAAGTCTCCCATGGCCAAAGCTCTTCTCGGAAAGAACGTGGGCGACATCGTGACCATTCATCGCCCGGCAGGCGACATTGAAGTGGAAATATTGTCCATTTCTTATTAATGAAGCTCCCCTCCGCTGGTCACACCAATTCCAGAAAATATTCTTCTTTTTCTCATCTCGATTTTGAGCTTCCTCCCTCAAGCGTGACGCGCTTTTAAGGCCTTTAGGCCTTAAAATGAGGGTGAAGGCATGGAGCCTGCGAGCTCAAAATCGAGATGAGAAAAAGAAGAATATTTTCTGGAATTGGTATAAGAAAGAACCTCGTGGACACCTGGGGAGGGGTCATGTTTTTTCGCCTTATTTTTATTTTTTTATTCATGGCCTCGAGTTTGGCCTTCTCTCAACAGTGGGAAAAGGGCCACCCCATCCCTGACGGCGGAAGAGATAATCCCTATGATCTTCCTCTTGAGGATTTTCAGTCCGCTCGCGAAAGAGGATTCAATCATGCTCTTTACTACCCCGTTGCGGAAACCGGCATCCTGCTGCCTTACGGCTCCATCAACCGAGTTCTCGAGGGAAGCTTTTCCAATCCGCTCAAGAGTTTAGTGTCTGGAATCGTTGGCACACTCTCCCCCTTTGGGAGTTTTGATGAACTGCAAGAGTGGCTGGGTCTTCAAACATTTCCAACTTCCACGAAAGAGAGTTGGCCTGAGGAGTTTCCTTTAAAACAGGATCAATTTCCAGATCATCGAATGGGAATGACTTTTATGAATACGCCCGGAGGACCGGGGTTCACATTGAGCTGCGCCCAATGCCACTCGGACACCGTCTTTGGAAAAAGAGTCCTGGGAATGAGCAACCGGTTTCCGAGAGCAAATGACTTCTTTCAAAAAGGACTTCGAGTCACTCCCCGTGTGAGCGCCAATCTTTTTCAGTGGGCCTCCTCAAGTTCCGATGAAGAGACAGAGCTTTTCAAAAAACTTAAAGAGGCTGCCCCTTACATTGCGGCCAAAAAGCCAGTCCAACTCGGGCTGGA
>Ga0100403_1003688_pt1 | contig 11226 bp, 15 predicted proteins | sample CryGeymet201501t_FD_83663 | JGI IMG/M metagenome (GOLD analysis project Ga0100403, IMG submission 83663) | Groundwater microbial communities from Crystal Geyser aquifers in Utah, USA - Crystal Geyser metaG 2015-01t | ecosystem: Environmental > Aquatic > Deep subsurface > Groundwater | place...
AAGTGCCGTGTCGTAATGCCTGCAAGAATGATAAAACGATAACTATATTACAAGGTTTGATTATAGGCATAATCCTTGCAATCGCAGGGGCATATTTCAAAGCGAGGTGATTATGGAAGTTGCCAAGCAAGACTTCATTCACATTCAAATGGAAAAGTTATGCAAGATATGCTACAGGAAAGCCAGGATAATCAATGCGTTAAACAATGAGCTACCAGACAAGGGCTTCTTATTTGAAATGCAGGAGAAGTTTCACGAGATAGTAAAAAGAGAGGGATGAGCTATGACATTAGGTATAAAAGACTCTACGGACGGTTTAGAAAAACTCATCGTTATTGTAATGACCATTGTCTATGTTTATCTTGTTTTAAACGGCAAGGCCGCGGTTGAGGGGTTTGTTTTATTGACAGCTTTAACTCTGAGGAAACTTTTACTTGGCGAAAATGGAAATAGCAAGTCAACAGAGGAGAAAAAATAATGTTAGATAAAATTAAAGAGGTAATCGTCAAGCTCATTGACAGTATTAAAGCATTTCTACAGAGAATACTGGGGCAGTTGTAATGGATTGGCTGAGTGCGGCATTAAGCTTATTGGATAAATTTACACCCTCCAGGAGAGAGGATGCCGTCAATGCTATTCATCAACTTGAAGAATACCACGGTAAGGCATTGGCAGAGAATAGAATGGTCTTAGCGGCTCAGATACGCAAGAAGATAAAACAGATCAAGGAGGCCTATGAAGATATTTAATAGGTGTAAAGGTTACTTATTAGTTACTTGTTTGATACTTATAGCAGGCTGTGCCTATTCTCATGGTCAACTGCCTTCTGTTTTGACATCAGACGACATTCAATTCGTTATCCCTAAAGGAACACCGTTCACAGCTATTCAAGACGCCGGGCAGACACCAAAACAGTATGTGGTCAAGGATGATGATTTACTCGTTACGCGCAAAGGTGAATATCAGAAACTCCTTGAAGAAAACAATACTAAGTGGCTAAAAAAGGTCAGAGCCACTAAAAAACAAATGATGTGGGGTGGTGGCGTTACTTCCTTGCTTGGTATCATAGCGACTGTATTTTGGAATAGTCGCAGAAAGTTTAAAATTGACGGCAACATAAAAGCGGAGGCTTAATTGGACGAAAAAGATTTATCTTTAATTCCGCTTGATGATTTAATAGACGAAATTGAACGTCGTCGCGAAACATTCGTCATTGCTTTTGAGACTAATAAAAAACATCGCAAACTGATGATGTTCCGATATGGTAAAGGATTGTGGATGGACGCCGTTCGTTTATCATCTGTTCTCAACAACGATGTTTTAAATAATCGGAATAATGAATTGAGAAAACTTCAAAGGATTGTAGAAGAATATGGTGGATAAAAACGAGGGGGCTTGATATGTCTATGGGAGAATTGGTCTTTGTAATAGCAATAGCACTTCCTTTAGTTCCGATGGCGATATTTAAACAATGGCGATTATTCTGGGTATTCGCTACATTCTATATTTGCTTTGGTATCCAAGAGGGTTTAAGCGTAATGCAAACAGGTTCAACTATTAGTCAACACTTTTGGAATTTTGATGCACTACATCCCTTAAGGGGATGGGTAATTGTAGGCACGATGACCGCAATGTGGGGAGCTTTAATCATCCACTTTAAGATGAGAAAGAAATAATGAGCGAAACCTGGCTTGGAACGATACCGACAATAGAGGCAATTATCCTTGTGATAGGGGCATGGTTCTACATGCTAGGAGGCCGGTCAATGAAATGGCGCAGGCGCTTTATAGGTTCTTTAATCTGTGCTACAGCCGTTTGGGTAGGCCTATTGCTTGTGGGTAGGTTTAAATGGCCTGTATTAGGTCTATATCCACTCTTAATGATAGCTTTTAGCCTTGGCTACGGAGCAGAGGTGCTTCTTGATAAGATCGTCAAACGTGGCTTAGTTGTGGCTTGTTTATGCCTATCTGGCGTGCTTATGGCATACGTCTTGGGTGGCCGGTCCTGGCAGATACTACCTTTGCAGGTGTTTATAGGATTAGGCAGTATATACCTTGGGGTTAAAAATCCAATTCAGGCGGCCGGCGAAGAGTTTTTTGTCTGCCTATTATTGACAGAATGCTTGATCATGTATCCGTTAATATGAAGAGAAGACTAAAAAACAGAAGAAGAATACAGAAAGGAGACTTTTCTCCATGACCTTAGACAATCTAAAAATACTCGCGAGAGCATACGTTCCGGGAGCAAAGACAAACGTAGTTAGCGATACCGTTGTTGAATTGATTTTAAACAACGGTGCTGTTGAGGTCGCGGCTTTGACTATCTGCTTAAAGACAAACAAGAAGTTCAATGTCGTAGCCGATCAACGTGAATATCTACTATCTTCTGTATTGGGCGATTTTCTGGTCATGGATGATCCGGGCGTATGGTGGAATGACGGCACAAGTTGGAAACAACTACATCCCAAAACAATGAAGTGGCTTGACGAAAACAGGATGAATTGGCGCAACGAAGCGTCCGGGGATCCTATGTATTACTATCAAGAAAACGATACAATAGGTTTTCATCCTAAGCCTGACACAACTTTAACTGAGGGATTCCATATATATTATGGTCGCAAGCCTGTCCTTATGACTGCCGCCGAACACTATGCTTTTGAGGGTATTACTGAAATCACGCATTTGTCTATTTTAGATGAAGCTATTCTTTATTACTTTAAATGGAAAGTTCAGCCTGCGCTGAATAAAGATTCCGCTGATGATTTTAGAAGAAATGAATATGCTTTTAAAACTGAGGTTGCCTTGAAAAAGGCTATGCTTGCGCGCAGGCCCGATATGTCTGCTTCGCGTTATACACAAATGCAGGGGGCCAAAGTTAGACCATGAAAAAATTACTTTTAGCGTTTTTAATATTAACCGTTCCTTTCTTGGCGATAGCTCAGGAAACGAATAGGCAGTATCTTATTAACGATTTTTCCAAAGGCTTAAATAGTAAAATCTCAGAGTTTCTCACTCCTAAAAATCAAGCTACTGAGTGTCAAAATGTTCGTTTTAATGATTCTTACGGGGCTGTTTCTAAGCGTGAACCCATGGTTACATATCTTGATTTTGGCACCGGCGCTGTGCGAGGATTGCACCGTTACTATAAATCTGACGCTACAACAAAGACGATAGCAGCTTTGGGGACTACGCTTGTGGCTAATTTTTCAGGCACGGCCACAACTATCAAGTCAGGCTTAACAGACGGTAAGCAGTGGAAATTTTTGACGTTTAAGAATATAGCTATAGGAACAAACGGCTACGATCAGCCGCAGAAGTACGACGGGGCGACAGTTACAACAGCGAATACTGATGGCGCTCGGACAGCAGGCGAGCTTTGCGCGGAACTTGGCGCGCCATTTGCAGAACTTAATACAGGCACAGCATTGGATGCTGCTGCTTGGTATCAGTATAAGGTCGCTTTTTATGATGGTTCAACTTACGATTTTAGTAATGCCAGGTCAAACCCTATTCTTACAGGCGCGGACGTACACGCCATATCTCTTACAGATATACCGATAGGTCCTACAGGGACTACTACAAGATATATTTACCGCACTCTAGGAGACGCTTCAAAGGCCGCAGTTATAGCTGATACTACTTTTTATAAAGTAGCCACTATATCGGACAATACGACAACAACGCTTAATGACGCTGTGGCAGATACCACGGCCGATGATGATGCCGCGCCTACTTGGGCCACGGTAAGCGCTGGATCTAACGCTACGCCACCAAAAGGAACGATTGCCGAAATTGATAAAGAAAGATTGTTCATATCTGGAAATGTTACTCATCTTTCCGATATTTATTGGTCTGATGATGGTAATCCAGATTTTTTCACTGTTTCTGATTTCGTTGTGGTTAGAGAAGATGATGGAGACAAAATTACTTTTATAAAACCGCAGGTAGGTATTTTGACTGTTGGAAAAACAAATACGATACAAAGGTTTTATACCGAGGGATCCTCTGTTACCGATTGGTATGTAAGTGCACCTATGTCTTTTGTGGGCTGCCAGGCTCCGTATAGCGCAGTTAATACTCCTATGGGCATTGTTTATCTTAACCGCGCAGGGCTTTATGCTTTTAATGGGCAATCTTCACAGTTTATATCTGACGCTATCACTCCTGAGATACAAGATATTTCAGAAACAATGCTTGATTCTGCCGTGGGTCATTACAATAAAAACGAATACTATCTTTCTTATGCTTCTAAGAACGTAGGAGCTTCTGTAAATAATAGGGTTTTGATGTATGATTTTGTGCGAGATGCTTATACGATAGACACAAAAAGCATAGATAGTTTTGCCTCTTTTGAGGCTGGCTCTGATTCAGGGTCCATATATGCCGGTTCTTCTACTCAAGACGGATATGTGTTCGCTTTTTCAAGCTCTAAAGGGGAATTGGTTTTAAGATATTTAAGTGAATTTACAGCAGGTACTTTTAGCGATACCTATGCCTTTGGTTCAGAAACAGATCCTTATCTTGAATTAGCCGGAGATACGACGATTGATAACTTATCAGGAACAATTGATAACCTCGTAGGGTCTATAGATAGGCCGGCAACTTCCGGAACATGGACAAGCCCGGTCTATGAGATAAATTCTGGCAGGCTTGATAAGCTGTCTTGGAATGAAAATCTAGGTCAATATGGAGATATTACATTTCAAGTAAGGCTTGGAGCTACATCCGCGGCCTGCACATCTGCTTCGTGGGAAACGGCAGTCAGCAATCCGAATGGTTCAGACCTGTCGGGCATTACGGCAAACAATTTTATCCAAATAAGAGCTAATTTAAGTACGACAGACATAGGTTATACTCCTCGTCTTTATCTTGCCAATTTTTTTAATTTCAAATTAACTTACAATAAGGTAGGAAGCTCTTATGAAACATCTGTCTCGGCTTCCTATAGGACAGGTTGGAAAGATTTAGACGTTCCCGGTTATAAGAAATTTATTAAGCGTATAAAGATATTCTATGAAGGGACAGCAGGCACCCTTGCTCTTAATGTTAAAAATGAAGAAGGCGATGTTGATGTTAATATCCCTATTGATTTATCCATTGAACCTGGATCAAGCGTGTCTGACGCTTATACTGGAGAAGGTGGGATGAAAGTTTATTCTTACGAACCGCCAATCAATAGTCCGACAATTCCATCCATGATCGGTCAGTTATGGCAGTTTGAGTTTAGCGAAGATTCGGTGAATATTTTTACGGTGCATAAAGTTGAGGTCGTGTTCAGTGTTGAAGAACTTTATTAAATTATTTTTGGTTTTTGCAGTTTGCTCATACGCCTACGCGGATGAGGTTATTACTGAGTATGCCGAAAAAACACTGGCTGTATTAAACAACGAATTGCGCTCTTTGAATATTGATAGGCAGCTATCTCGTGTAGAAAGTCTTAACCTGAGAACAAAAAAAATATCTAATCTTGGAACGCCAACATTATCTACGGACGCAACAAACAAAGCCTATGTTGACAGTATTACAGGAACAAAAGATTATGACGAAACAGGCATTTCCGACGGTATGCGTCCTTATTATGACGATGCAAGCGGGACGATAAAATGGAATACAATCCCAACTATTCCTAACCTTACTTATATATCTTCTTCTTCCGGTTCCAACGCGGTATTGAATTGGACGGTTAATATCACTACAGGAGTTCGTTATAGGATTGTTTTCAATTATCATCAAGCGACTGGGGCTGGAGGATCATCGTCACTTGGAGTTAAGTTCAACTCTGACTCTGGAGTAAATTATTCTTGTAGTTATTTCTACTATGATTATGCGTCTGTTTTAACGAATTTTAATGATGGTTCTGCTGGAAAAATCACCATAAGCCCGGCACTCCCGGTTCCAACTTGGCTTACGGGTTGGTTTGAAATAGAGAGCATAGAATTTGATGATACCAGAGCCATACTGATTGGTGGAGCGACAAGTGAGGGTTTTTCTTCTCTACATTGTGGCGGAAAATATGATGGTGCTTCTGCTATAACTTCTTTTACTTTTTATACATTAGGAACTGGACAGGGCTACTGGAGAGCACATCTTTATAAATATGCTACTTCTTAAAGGAGGATTTATGAAAAAATTGATAGTATTTTTGTTAATGATGTTTTTAACAACACCTGTGTTTAGTGCGGACGAGTGGGCTAAGGCAAAACCTGCCGGTTCTGATAATTCCTCAACGATTGATAATTTTGTAGGGGTTAACAACGAAGCCATAGACCGCCTAGTGTCAAATTATAGACAAGGCTCTACCTTGCTTTATGCTTCTGCGGCCACTATCACAGTTGAGGCAGGTTCTGTTGTTTGCAGTAATTCTGCCGGAACATTGAGAAAATTCAGGACAAATACATCAAGCACAACTGTTGCTTGGACAGATATAGATACTGGTTCAGAAGCTACATCAACAACGTATTATGTTTATGACATAGCAGACGCAGATTCAGCGAATTTTACCTGTAAAATCAGCGCGTCAGCCACTTCTCCTACAGGCGCAACGTATTATAAAAAGATTGGTTCTTTTTATAATAATTCAAGCGGAGATATTGAGCAAATTACAAATGATGATTCCAGGGTGTCTATAGCTTCCGGAACAATAGTAAACGGCGCAACAATCGCTTTGCCTACAGGGTATTCACAGGATCAGTGCAAATGGATAGTTTCTTTTGCGACTTTTGTAGGGAATGGGTTAGATCAGCACGATACATATATTTTTAATGGCACTTGCACCGCAAGTTCAAACAGAGTTGTTACAGTTACTAATACCAGAGGAAGCTCTTCTTCTGCTACGGCAAACTATATAATTTTTGGTTCAAAGTAAAGGGGGAATTATGAGATTTTTATTCGCTTTAATTTTGTGTTGTTTTGCTTCAACAGTTTTTGCGGATTGGTATATTGTTGATAAAGAAGATCGCGTTGTTTCCAAATGCAATTATCAACCTGACCAGAAAGACCTGGATTCAAGGGGCGAGGTCGCCATTTTTGTTAAAAAGGATATAGCTTTATCAGAAGCAGAGTTCCGAGGAAATAAGGTTGTTAAGCACGTTAAGACTTCTAAAGAGATTAAAGCAGAAAAAGAGCAGATAGCAAAAGAGCAAGAAGAAAAGCTTATCCATGATAGAGCTGACAAAATTGCCAAAGATCAATTAGTGGCAGAGGGTGTTGTATTCAAATATTTAAAGGAGGAATGATATGGCTAAAAAGTTAAGTTTAAATTTACCGCCGTTCTACAAAGATCCACTCTACCAAAAAACTCAAGACATACTTTTTCCTTTTGGTTCGGATCTACTGGCCGGCAAGCCTAATGATTACTATAAACCTATAGGCGAGTCCGGTGGCGCTGAATTTGAAAAAATGCTTGCTTTGACTACAAGAGACATGTCTAAGGCAGTAAGCGAGAACCTTGTCAGGCGCGGGATTTCAAGGAGCGGCCTTGGAGCGAATGTTGTAGCAAAAACAGCCGCGGATGTATCAACAAAACTCCGCTGGGAAGATTATTCGCGCGCGTTAGCAGGCAAAGAGTTCCTAATGAACTCTGGTCTTAATACTTTAAGCACCGTTCAGGGTGGAGCATTAAATATTACCGGTCAGAAGAATGATTATAACTTTAGGAAGGCAAATCTTGATTTTCAAATACAACAGATAAACGCCAAAGCTGCTGCTGAAAGAAATGCTATGTGGTCTAAGATAGCAATGCAAGCCGTTGGACTTATCGCTGCTCCATTTACCGGCGGATTATCGTTGGGATTAACGGCGGGCGCTACAGGTGGATTTAGTGCGGCATTAGGTTCGGCAAGCGGTGGAAGCGGATCATTGGCGTCTTTAGGCGCATTATTATAAAAGGGGGGTGATTTTGTGAATGATACAATGTTGTCAATATTCGCAGGTGCAATGGAAGGGCTGGCAGGCGCAGAGAAGAATAAGCTTATTTTAAAAGACGCAAGACAGAGATTAGATCAGGACCAGGAAACTTTTGGTATCAATAAAAAAATTAAAGAGCTTGAGATTAAAAAGGCTGAATTTGACCTTGATCCCGAAACGATTAAGGCAGAGCGCGAGAAGTTAAAGGCGGAAACATCAGCTAAAAATGCCTTGTACGCTCTTAGCCTTATGAAAATTGAATCTGCCGAAAAGGAAGAAAATAGAAAAGCAGAGATGCACACAAAGGAGATGTCGCTTGCAGACAAGATTCTTTCAGGTGGGCTAAACTTAGGACCTGGGCAACGCATTGATATTGGTCAAGTAACTGCCGGACAAGCTGTCAATAAAGGTGGCAGCGAATTTGTGATGCCCTTTGCTTCTGCAAGAGGTCAGAAAAGTTATACGCCGGGCTCAGCTAATCCTAGTTTAACCGACGAAGATTTAGCTTTATTGGATCAATAGATGACTAAGCCTGACTTTGATTCTATATTAGGCACTACGTTAGGATATGAGGGTGGATACAACCCTAAAGATCCTTCCAATAAAGGCATTCACCAAAAAACTTATGATGCTTGGCGGACAAGCATGAAACTGCCTAAGCAAGACGTCCGTAATATTTCTAATGACGAATTAAAAACAATTTATAAAAGAGAGTTTTTTGAATCGCCAAAGTATGATAAATTACCTCATGGTGTAGCAGGGCTGATGTTTGACTTTGGGGTAAACGCAGGCCCAGGCAATGCAACAAAGGTATTGCAGAAAATAGTTGGCGCAAAGACAGACGGAGTATTAGGTCCTAATACTCAATTTGCCGTTGAAAAATTTATAGTTGATAATGGAGAAGAAGCCTTAAAGGAGCGCTTGTATAATTCTCGCATTAAGTATGCGCAACTCCGTGTTCAACAAAATCCTGAAAATGAGCAATATTTAAAAGGTTGGACTAATCGTATAAATTCAATCCGGCAGAAGTATTCTTCTAAAAACAAAGGATTGGTTTAATGGCTACTATAAGGGAGCGTTGGACAGCTTTACAAGAACATCCTAAATTTCAAGCCGCTACTCCTGAAAAACAACAACTTATCAAAGACGCTTTTTTTGAAAAGAACGTCAAATCCTCTCCAGGCTTTAATCCTAAAAAAGAAATAAAACTCCGGAATAGTCTATTCGGCAAACCTGTAGCTTCTACCATGGTAGAGGCAGGTAAGGGCGCCTTGCGTGGTGGTGAAGGTTTCTTAGAAGCCACTGGAGCTATTACGCAATGGTTCGGCGATATTGTAGCTGATGATCCTAACGTAAAGCCTGTTTTTGGATATGACAAGCCGGGATCAAGAAACGTATTTGGTCAAGAACGCACAAGAAAAGAAAGGTTTATCTTTAACCTTGGCCGCAAGATAAGCGAATTAGGAACGATCTCTTCTGATTTTTGGAAAAGAGAAGTACAGCGCGGCATAGAAGCGCCTAACCCTGATGTATTCCGTGGTTCATTCATGCAAAATCCCTCATGGGCCCGTGGAGTCGCTATCGTAGCAGAAGCCGTTCCCTCGCTTGCCGCGGCTGCTATAGTAACTAGGGCTACTATGAGTCCTACAGCCGGAGCTGCTTTTCTTGGCTTGACTCAAGGCGCGGACACATATCAGCAGGCCCGCGCGGCAGGCAGAACGGTTGAGGACGCTACTATTATGGGTGGGCTAGACGCAATAGGGAACACCGTTTTTGAGAATATTCCTTTAACCCGATTCTTGCGTGGTGGTGAAGGCAAGCTTGCTAAAGACATCTTTGTAGGTATGGCACAAGAAGGCGGTGAAGAAGTTGTACAGCAGTTTTGGACAAACATGATAGCAAGGTTAGGCTTTGACCATACTCGCGATATTAGTGAGGGCATGGTTGAAAGCTTTATAGGCGGCGCAGGATCTGGTGGTATTCTCGGTGGCATTACATCCGGTAGAGGTATCAAACTTGACAACGATCTTAAAACCGCCGTTGAAAAAGGTGCCGCTCCTCAGGAATTAGAACAAATGCAGGAAATGATTAAAAATCAGATCGTTGCAAATGGCGATAAGATAGATCAAGCAATCACAGAAAACGCTAAGACCATAAATAAGCCTGCCCCGGCCGTCCCCGTTGCTCCCGCAAAACCTCTTTCGGTTACCCCCCAGGCTGAACCTTCTGCCGAGATCGTTCAGCCTATCACGCCTACAGTTCCCACAGGTGAGGGGAAGGTGGAATTTAAGGTTGGGGATATTTTAGATCCACAAGGTAATACAAACGAGGAATCTGAGGTTGATGCGAGTGAGAATGAAAAAGATTATCTAAAATTTTATGAAAATAAGATTAAAGAATTGGATAAAGAAATAGTTGATTATGCAGACAACATGAGAAAGCAAGGCTATGAAGTTGAGATAGATAAAGGCGGTGGAGAAGAGTGGAATTTTAATATAACTAAAAATGGAAAAGAAACAACAGAAAAAGACAATAATCATAAAATTCTTCAATCCCTTATATCAAAGTATGGAGATGCTGTTCAAAGAAGGAATTTTTTAATAAATAAAGAAATGAAAGAACCTGTAACTCAAAAAGAAATTAACATAGATGATTTAGACAGTAAGGAGATTGCACGAAGCAAGTTATCTAAATTAGGCTTTGACGAAGAAGCCGCAGGCTTTGGAGATGAAGCAGATGTTCTGTATGACGGAAAGAATCCTGTCGCGGCCTATCATTTTGGAGATGATGGACTTGACGGGTTTGCCATTCATCCTAAATACCAAGGGCAAGGCATAGCTAAAAAAATTCTCTTAAATTTTATGGATGATAGCGCAATGAAAGTTATGGCGCCTAACGAAGCTTTGTTGGCCGTTCTTAAAAAAGTAGGCGAAGTAGATTATAATTCTGATACTCACATAGCTATCGTTACTCCTTTTAAGACACAAAAAGAAATCGTTAAGAAAGCGGTTGAAGAAACCTCCGAAAAATCACAAGAGGAAGAAGCCATAAAAAAATTCTCCGAACACGCTAAAGAGAAAATAGAGAAGTTTAAAGCAGAAGCTCCCTTGTCAAAAGAAAAAGAATCTGCTATACTTAAACCAAAGGAGAAAGACAATGGACAGACATCAGAATCTACCACAGGAAGTGGGGATAACGGACGAAGACCAGTTATCCAGTCCGTTCAATCCAAGGTTGAGCAAGAGAGACATGTTCACTCTGTGCAGACTGGCGGCGGAATCGGCCAGGGAGAATCTCCGGCTCCAAGAGAAAGCGCAGAAGA
>Ga0100403_1003691_pt1 | contig 11220 bp, 9 predicted proteins | sample CryGeymet201501t_FD_83663 | JGI IMG/M metagenome (GOLD analysis project Ga0100403, IMG submission 83663) | Groundwater microbial communities from Crystal Geyser aquifers in Utah, USA - Crystal Geyser metaG 2015-01t | ecosystem: Environmental > Aquatic > Deep subsurface > Groundwater | place: USA...
ATCTTTTCCGGCGTGGCGTTAAGCTCAATCCTTGCGCGCAGGCGTTCACCGGTCATGCCTTCGGTCTTGATGCCGAGTTGCTTGGCGATGGCGGGCAGGTCGGGGGCGGGAATGGTGGAGAGGCTCAGCGGTTCCTGCGCTGCCCCTTGGCGTGCTTCGGGGGCTGGTTCCGGCTTTGCCGCCTTCTCCGGCAACCCCGCATCCTTCCTCATCTTCGCCACAATGGCCTCCTCTGCCGCACCAGTCGGACGGCTAGAGCGGTCTCCGATGTTGACGGGCGCAATATCCTGCGCTGCACCAACCGGCGTCTTGGTCAGCTTGGCATTGATCTGGTCCTGCAAAGCCTTGGGAGAAGTGGAGCCGCCAATCTCAGCGGCCTCATTGATCAGCGGGATGCCCTTGTTCGAGTCGGCAATAATCTGCTGCGACTTCGACGGCTTGGGCGGCTCCGCGATCTGATTGACCGCCTGCTGCGCCTTCGCCTCGGCCTGTTGGGCTTTGGCCACATCAGCCTGCGCCTTGGCCTGATCAATCTGGGTTTCCACCCGTTGCAGCAAGTCAGTCGCTCCACGCTGCTCCTGTGGCGTCATGGTGCCCTTCTGGAGGGTGATCTCCTCCTTTATGATGTCACGCTGCTGTTCGGGAGTCTTGCCCCGTAAACGCTCGGCAATGGCCAGTCCCTTGCGGAAGGTGGATTCTGGCACCTGCTCACCGGTATCGCGCTCAAACATGCGCTGGGCCTGCCCGGTCATGGCTGGGGTCTCAGGCTCGATGGGCATAGCCGGTCGGCCTTGCTCGATCTGGTCACCCAACCGTGCCCGCTCGCGCTGGGCTCGCATGTCGCGGATGTCCAGACTGGTGATCTGGTTCTCAGCCGGGGTGCGGTCAAGGATGATATTCGGAGTCCCGGCCAGTTGGTCGCGCTTAAGACCACGTAAAGCATCTGCGGTATCCTGCCGAAGGATTTCAAGCCTGCTTAAATCGAGGCCCCGCTGACGCTCCCCACTCTTAAAAATAGTATCAACCGGAGTTTCCACCCGTGTCAGGTCATAGTTTGGAATCTCATATATCCCCCTGTCTGTTGGGTTAATCTGGATCGGTTCCCGCTTGGGAGCTACTGGCGCAACTGGATTCTTTTTCAGCGCATGGTATCCCCCCAGTCCTGCAAATCCCAAGGCGACCATTGCTCCTCCTATGGTTTCAACTTTTTGCTTAACGGTAGACTCGGGATCAGTCAGCACGCGATAGACTGTAGGAGAACTTTCAACTACCTGACGCAGCATTTCAGCCGAAAACCCTCCACTGACCGCTGATCCCAACCCTTTCACTGAACTAACCTTTGGAATCGTCCCAAGGGTTAGCATCCCAATAGGGCTTGCGATCATCGTATTGACCGTATGCGCCGCAGTATCGTAAGCACCTGCGGCTATCTGCTCTCCCAATCCTGCCCCAGCCGATAGTTCCCCTATCACTGGCAGCTTCCATGGGGCCTTTTCTGAAGGCGTAAAGCCTGCGGGAATAAATCCTTCCCTACCAACCATACCACCGGCATCTTCGGCGGCTGTGGCTATTTGAGGGAAATCGCGTTGAAGGGCCATCCGATCCTGCTCACGACGCATCTGTTGGGCAGGAGTATATCCAAGCAAAGGACTTACTGCCTCTCGGGCTGCGGTGAGTCCTTGGCGTATAATCCCAGGTTCTTCGTATGCTGTAATCTCAGGGGGAGTAGCATCGGGAACAAACCTACCAACTGCCTTGTCGGGCACAAAACGGCCCCCCGTCTTGCTAACTGGTGCGTCTGCTACGAATGGCATGGTGGCTCAGTCCTGCCATGTTCCGGGCCGGCCTCCAACTATAATTTTATCGCCAACCTCGATTTGGCCAGCGGCCCGTGCGGCAGCGGCTTGTGCTTCAGAGGCAAAGACCCGAGTGGCGGGAATGGTTCCGGCAACTGTGTTGGGCTTGATAATTGGCACTGTGCCATCCTTCGAGAAAGCAGACTCCACCCTCACAAGTCTCTCGTCCATACTACCATTGGCGCGGGAAGATGGACCCACTGCACTATCAATCAGGGCAGCAGCCTCATTACCCTTAACGAGTGCAGGCGCAGCAGACTCTCCGCTCCGAGCAGCCTTAACGGCAGCGAGTTCTTGGGGGGTTAAAGACGCAAGGATTTCTGCTTCATCAGTAATTCCAATTTGTAACGCAGCATTGATCTTGGCCATGGCTGAAGTCCCTCCCGGCATTTGCAACAGGACGGTCGTTTGCGATGGTGAGAACCCAGACTTTGCCGCCATACTGAGATAAGCCGATGGCGGACTAAGCAGCTTGGATTGAAGGATGTTGGCTGTCTGAATATCGCTCGGACTTCCGGAGGCCATCAACTGCTGCACCATATTGGTCACATTGAGTATGTCCTCGGCCTTGGTAGGTCTGGGGACTTTCTTTATGCTCTGGCGTATCAGGTCGGCAGTCTCGATGTCTCCTATGGCGACAGCATCCCGCAATGCCGCGACATTTCTTTCCAGTGCCGTGCCTTGCTTCCTCGCAACAAGCGCCATTTGGGCGATCTCATTCTTATCCACAGCGGCCTGCTGTTCCTCGATGGTGCTTAGATTTTTCCCAAGCCTCTCATCTGTCCGCTTCTCACCTGTAATCGGGTCGGTAATTACAACCCTGAGTTTTTCGTAGGCATCGGAGCCTGCTGGCGTTGACGTGATTGTAGGAGGAACCGGGACGCCTCCTTCTCCAAGATCCATATTACCCAATTTTAGGCGTGCCAGATAATCGGGATTTACCTCAGTGATAGGATCATATCTTGGCTTCTCAACTATCCCAACGTTGGTGATCTCCTCGTAGGGACGACTCATCTTCTCAATTTGGAGCAATGCCTGCTGTCGCTTCAGCGCACGGTCCTGCGGGCCATAGCGCAGGTTGGCACGGGCCTCATCAAGCGCGATTTGCTGCAACTCCTGCCTGATGGGTCGTTCGCGGGCCTGATCGTAAATCTGCAACAGGTTGTTACCGGCCTGCGCACCCTGCGTGATCGACGGCACAATATCCCCGTAGGCAGGACGAAACAGGCGCGGGTCCATGTACTGGATACCCGGCATCTGCTGGATCTGAAAGCCTGACGTTGTGACTGGAGATGGCATGTTAGTATCCCGAGTAGGATGGAACCAAGTATTCCGAGCGACCGTTGAAAACCGGCGCGTAAGAACTGCTTTGCGCTATCGGAGGTGAATAGGTCGCAGAGAAATTGGGCACGTAGGAATTGGTCTGCGGCACGGCGGACGGTGAATTGAACGCACCAAATGCCTGCACGCCGAGTCCGGCGAGCTGACCATACGCCTGCGCATTCGCGTTATCCGCCTGAATTTTGAGGGCCGCTGCCTGCTGGGCTTTGTTCGCCGCCGCGTTGGTATTCCCAATGGCAATGTTTCCGGCAGAACTGGGATCGAGTCCTGACTGAGGGGCTTGAATCGACTGGCCCAACTGCGCGGCAGACAGGGCGCGGGCAAAGTTTCCGCTGTCGATATTGCTCAGGAATCCAGCCGAGCGAAATAGGTCATCGCGGCCATACTGCTCACCGGCCATCCGCATCTGGGCATTGGCTTGTTCGAGGGCTGCTTCATATTGCCCAAGCTGGGCCGCATTCTGCAAGCGACGGTTGCTGAGATCAAGACTGGTAAGCCCAAGGTCACGAGCCTGAAGGTCGCGCCCAAGGTTGAGCCCACCGGAGGTTTGTCCCGAGCGGGCCAGCGCGCCACGGGTGACCATGTTCCGAACATCCAGTGGGATTTCCCCGCCAAGTTGCAGGTCTGCTTGGGCGCGGGCAATGGCATCACGCAGCAACGGAGAGTCGTAGCCGGTATTAGAAAGGGGCAATCCGGCCTGATCTTGGACCATCTTGGCGATGGCCATGCTGCGCTCTGATTCCGGGATGTTTGCGCGGACAGCATCAAGCGATTCTGTGCGCAATTCCTGAGCCCCCGGATTATACTGGCGTTCAAGAGCCGCACTGCGGGCCGCGTTCTCCTCGGCGATCTGCTGGGTCTGCTGTTGTAGGGCCGCAATGTCGGTCTGCGGGGCTGGCTGAGCGGCGAAGTTCTTTGCTGCCTTGGAAGCTGAGTTAGCCGAACTTAGGCTGCTTATCGCCCCACCGGCAGCCGCACCAAGGGCTGCGCCTCCCACTGCACTTGTGATCCCAAGTGCTGTAAGCCCACCAGCCGCCCCAGCAGCACCACCAGCGACCATTGCGATTAAAGGAATAGCAGGCATTAGATTGTCCTCCCGATTGCGTAGTAGGTAATTGCCACGGGCTTTCCGTTGCGGGTGGCAGGCCAAGGCTTCACTTCCCGCTTCGTCATGCCTATGGCGCGGCAGAACCAATCAACAGCCGGGGAGTCAGACCAAGCATAGGATGTGATCTCCTTTGCGGTCGTGTTGCTGAAAATCCATTCCCGCGCCACCCTTGCGGCCTCGATTGCTTTCCGCCCCCGGCATGTCCGGTCAAGCGCAGTGTGAGTTTCCAGCGTGTGGTCATCCTTCCAGAGAAACCAGAAGCACCCGCACGCCACACCATCCCGCAGCACCTTCAGGAAGACTCCGGGTAGCGCCAGAATATCGACGGAACGAAGACTCTCCGGATTGGCCGGAGAATTATCATCCTTCATTTCCGCGTAGATGTCTGGATTTAGAAACATGTCCTTGATGAATTTGTCTTCGGTGGTTGGTTCAACCGTGATCATCTGACTCGATAGCCGCAAAGTTGGGTGAGGTATCCTGCGGCAATACGGACTGTGCAGGCAGCGTCCACGGTCACATCGTATGCCAGTTCAACTTCCTGGCCGGCTGTAAGGTAAAGATAGGTGGAGCCAGTGTATCCTCCCGCGTTCGTCGCATCAGGGCCAGGATTGTCATTGAGGGATGCAACGGCCCCGGCATCCACCGTAATATAGAATCTTGGGTCAACATCGGTGGGGGCTCCGGCTGGAACGCTTACGTAGGCATTGGCACTGATGAAGTAATATCCGGTTGCCGGGACGGTAAATTTACTGGAGGCAAATACTGCGTCGGGATCGAAAATCTCTGTGCCAAGCGTGACTATCCCGGTCTGATTTCCTCCTGCGCCAAACACTAAGTCCTGCACCGCTGACGGCTCGGCGTGGAAAGACCCCTGACCAACGGAAGATGAGGGGATCGCAGCCACCGCAGCCGCAATCGCTGCGTTCATCGCGGTCGTGGTTGAATAAGCCGCCATGGCCGCGACTGTCTGGTAGGATGCCAGTGCCGCCGCATACACGTCCACCCATGCGCCGCCGTAGTAAATCTTGAGGGCCAGCGGGGAGCCGCCTACCGTGGTCTGAATCCAGAACTGATAGACCGTCTCGTCAGGCGTCGTGCTTCCAATGTAATAGCCGAGCGATTCCTGATCAATGGTGATTGGCACGTAGGCCCCGGATGCCGATGACCAGACCCACCATGAGGTCCCATTCTTCAGCCATGGCCCGACATCACTGGTTGGAGCCGTGGAGCCGGTCACGAACAGGGCATAGGTCTGGGAAGTGACAATGCTCATTCTGGCCACCATGGCATCGGCCATCTGCTGAATTGTCCATTTCACCTGCGTAGGCAGGGCACCCATCTGAATTGTAAGCGGCAGCGTGTTGCTCATGGCTACATGGTAATATCAGTTACGTCGGTTGAATCCGAGCCGGATGCGTCGCTGAGATCCGTACAGTCCACACACGGCAAAAGCGTGGCCACATACTCGATGTTTGCGACCCGAGGGACGAAAGGGGCAAGCGGTAGGAATGGCGTGGACATTTCAAGGTTACAACCAAGCGAAAGCTATGAGTGACACAGTCAACAGGATTAAGAACCATGTGGAGACCGAGAGCTGGTCATTCCAACGAGAACGGCGTGCCTTGCAGACCTCGCAATGGCGCATGTCTGTGCCCCAGAACCAGTCGATTATGTAGACGAATGGCCTGAAAGCCACGTAGGCAAGATCACCGAGTCCTATTTTGGCAGGTATCATGGCAGGTAGGGCGGGTTGCTCACCACCGGGATCATTTCGTATCCTTTTGTTACCGGGGTGGAGCCGGTTGCTTGGAACAGCCCGTAGAGGTCTGTCATGGCTGCGACGATCTCGGATGAGTCGTAGACGAATGCTCCGGACGAACCGTATGCGCGTTTCCAATACTCCACCAGCACGTTGTAGTTCGACATTGGCAGATTGCCCTCCGAGGTAACGCGCCATTCCTGAGCGGTGTAACTGAAGGTCGAGCCGGATGTGCGCGACTCATAGGATGCGTAAGTATCATTGAACGCATGCCACTCCCCAAACACGGCTGTCGTCAGGTATTCGGCAACCGCATCGTCATCGGTGTATTCATCGCTAAGAATCGTGGTGTAGCTGCCGGTAGCCTTGGCGGTTCCTGACCCATCCACCTCGCAAGACCCGCTGGCCGTGGTCGTCTTCTGGATAGTGCTGTCAATAGCAGTGCTTAGCCATGAAGAATAATCGGCTTCGTCGGCGGGATTATCAAGGTCTCCTCCCGCAGATAACGGAAATTCGCCAAAGCCGGTGTATCGTTCCGATGCGTCAGCAGGGGCACCCCCGAAGGCAGTTACCGTGCTCCAATCGTCCCGGATTAGCACGGCAGGAACACCATAGTAAATGTATTGCGGAGAGCCGGGTGAGTCGAATCCCAAAGACGCTCCTGTGCCAGCATTTTTCCCGAGGTAACTGAGTCTTACGTGCGTCCAAACTGACGACGTATACCATGTAACAGTCAGAATATGAACTCCAAACCCAGCTCCTTCACCTGAACCTGTATCACCAACCCATGAATTGGCATTTCCTGCGTTCAGTCCTGTCGTATAATTCACGCCGTCGCTAGACAAATCAAGCCCTATCTCAACCCCCCACACCCAGTAATTGTGGTATGCGTCTTCTTCGCGTCCGCCCGCTTTTGTCAAGACAAGCGTAACTAGCTGAGTAACTGGATCAAATGACAAATTCCAGCTTAGCGTCAACTGAACACAATATGGGCACGCCCAGAGGGTTGTTGGGGCCGAGTCGGAACCTGTAAGGTTGGTTCCTGCGGTCGTCGTGCAATCGCCTGTGGTAAAAGTGCCCTTGTAAATTGTCCCGCTCTTGGTCTCGGTGCTGTAGTATTTTGGCGGTGACGATGGAGTTTCATACTCCTCATATCCCACCACTTCCGGTGTCCCGCTTGATTCACGGGTTTCAAGCACGAAGGCATCAGGAACGATTGGAGGAACAACGACAATACCGTCACCGGTAATGCAAGAGGTATTTACGGCATCACCTTCTAGTACGTTGATTGATTGCTGCACGGCGCATTCGGCCATGGCCTGTGCATTCTCCGCACTGATCGCCGATACGGCGGTTTTCGTGACATAGACTTCCTGCCCGTCCACAGTCACGGCTATCCCCTCGGCAGTGCCCTCAAAGGTCTCGAATACCTGAGTGTCAACAAACACCTCCAGCCCCGAGCAACCCGAGTCATTGAGCGTTCTTGGCGACACTTCATCCTCCTCGCAGTCGCCCGCGTTTCTTTCCGGGGATTCGAGCATCCACATCTGGTAGGCCCTCACCCCCATCTGACCGCTCCAGACCAAGAGATGCGAAAAAGCGTAGTCAACCATGTTGCCCGCCGTGCTCTCCACGCCGCAGGCATTGCACTCATCATCGCCGTTGGCTGATGGCGTCCGAATCAGGCGCGTCTGTGGCCGGTTGCTGACAAGGAACGGACCGTCAACGCTTGAGTATTCAACGTCCGCATACACCTGTCCCTTGTCGGCCACGATATGGTAGTCCTTCTGCTTCTGGAACCCGCCCTTGGTCGAGGCCGCATAGACCGACAGGTCCACGTCCCCCAGAATCTGGGACAGGAAGAACTTGGACCAGTTATACCGCTTCATCGACAGGTCGTTGTCGGTGTGCTCACGGGTTTGCAGGTAGCAGGTTATCGGGCACCCGTTGTCGGTCCTTTCCTCAATCATGGCCTCCCACATCCGGTTGCGTCCATCGTAGTCAATCGACGCAAAGAAGACCCGCTCCGACCCGTTGACAATACCCCGGCACCATTCCACCGGTCGCCAGCCGGTCCAGTAGCCCACCCATGCGTTGACGTTGCCCTTGAACGGGGCTTGGTCCAGCACCCACGTATGGCGGTTCTTCACGTCGCCACTGGGCACCGACATCATCAGGTAGTTCTCGTAATACGAGGCGCAGACCATGCTCAGGTCAGGACCCAGATACGCCTTGGACGGAAACATCTGGTTGTCCTGATAGTCGATGCGGGAGGTCAGGTTCTGGCGCAGGGCCGTATTGGCATTGACGATACCGCGTGACCCGAACCACCAAGTAAGCCCATACTGTGTTACCAATGAGCGGGGGGCCACGCATCCGCTGGTCGGCAGGATGGTGTTCTGAAAATTGTCGGTTGAGAACCATTGCGTGCGATCCTGGATGTAGGAGTTGAACAGCGTGCCGTCCTTTTCCGTAAAGGCCACGAAGCCACGTCCACCGCTGGTATCCGGGGGCACCTCGATCATGCCGGTGCAGGGACCGGACAGCGTCCACTTGCGGACTTCAGCCAAGAAGGTGGCCTCGGTGAAGGTGAGCGGGTCGCCAATGTCTCCGGGGATGATGATGTTCTCCCGACTGACCCAGAGCCGGTTGCCGGACCAGATCATCCAAAGCCCGATGGGGGTCTGGTTGTAGCCCTGAATGTTTTCTGCTTGGTCAGGGTATGGGGGCTTGGCGGGATTGAGGTGAGCGGCCACGCTGCCATCCCAGTAAGCCGCCCGAGTCACCCCGTCCTGCATGATCAGAACCGAGTAGGGATTGTCGAAAGTCTGAAGCTCCATCGCCTCGTTGTAATAGGCACTGCGCAGGGTGCTGCAAAAGGCCACATACTTTGAGGTGGCCGAGAATTGCAGGTCCCAGAGCCGACGATAACTAGTAAACGGGGCGGGAGAAACGTAAATCTTTCCATCTACCGCCGCCACGATATGGGCCACGCCATTGTTGGGGGTGAATAGCGTGCAGCCCTGAAGGTTCCCATCTGGCAGGCAGAAAAGGGTGCGCGTGCCGGGTCGGGTCTGGGCGATACCACCCCGACAAACGACATTCATGCCGCTCACATACTCCTGCTCGCCTAGGTCTGTCGATTGCGTGTAACCATCGGCGCCCAGAACAAAAGAGCTACTACCTCCAATTCTGTCTTTTGCATCAGGCATCAGTAGTCGGGGAAGCCTCCACCGTAGATGAGCCCGGCGTCGGACGGATCACGGTAAGTGGTGTTTATCACCTGCGGGACCCGAGGACCGGATGGCAGTTTAGATTCGGTTTCCTCGGCCAGTATGCGGGAAGCCTCCTCCTCCATGGCCTTGGCTTCGATAATCTTGTCGTCGTCACGGAACTTGACCGCCCGGCAGGCAAGGCGCAGGGCCTCGTCATTGTCGATGTTGATGAAGTCATTCAGGCTGGTGAGCTTGAGTGACTGCTTCTTGTATTTGATCCGAACGGAAGTCTTGTTGCCCACCCGGATGCGCCGATACTGGGGCAGCGTTTCGCTGGGCTCGTAGTAGCCCACCTTGGTCTGGATTGTCTCATCGGTCGCCTTAATGCCGAACAGCGAGACAAACCCCTTGGTCACCTCCTTGCTGATGCGGTAAATCTGGGAGATGGCTGGCACGTTGGGGTTCTTCTGCGAAAACCCGAAGATCATGGGGACAAGAAACCCTTCGTATTTTGTGCCATCGGGACCGGTTGTGAAAATCTTGTTGCCGTTGGTGTCCAAAGCAAAGACGCGCAGCTTCTTGTTGTTGTCAGCCGCCGTATCCACCTCGGCGGTCAAATAGGCTGGTTCGCTGAACTCCTTGAAAGTGCATACCATCCCCAATTCGTAGGAGTTGGACGTGCAAGTGTTGAAACCCGCGTTACCCGGACCATTGATGTGATACTGATACCACTGGTCTTGCAGGAGGGTGGGTTGTCCGCCCGCATTTATGGCTAAAACCGTCCCAACGTCTCTTGGAAGGGTAATGCACCCATTGCACACGCAAAGGCTTAATTCGCCCAATAGCGGGTCATTGACGCCCTTGTTCGACAACAGCCGAACAGCATCGGTCAGGCGGGCGAGAACCTCCGCTTCGTTGCAGCCTTCAAAGGCTCGCTTCGCTTGGGAAAAGAAGTCGCGGGCGAACATGTTAGTCTTCGTCCTGCATCATGCCGAGTCGCTTGCGCATGGCTCCCTTGATCTTGGAGCGCATGTCCACTTCGTCGGGCTTGCCGTCCTCGCCAAGGCACGTGGATTCGCCCATCTCCTGAACCTCGATCTCGCAGGAGTATTTGCCATCGTAATCTTCTTCGGACGATATTCTTTCGCTCACCTTCTTCGCCTTGATCGTGACAGTGAACTCACAGCCTACGTCTGGCAGGCCAAGGTCCTTGTCGGTGCGAATGGTGAAAGTGGGGTAGCGAACCTTGGGCTCGCTGGGCTTTTCGGGGACTGAGATACCCGAGGGATAGGAGTCTTTCTGTTCGAGTGAGGTCATTTTCATGGCGATTAGGTGCTGAAGCGGAACCACATCCCAAGGCCATCGGCTCTCAGGTCTGCGGTTTCATATTGGGCGAGGGTGATTGATGCGGCTCCTTCGATTGTGTCGGTGCCATTGGGCAGAACTGTTACCGTCCCGGCCCCCTTGTTGGCGATCATAATGCGACGACCGCTATTGAGTGAGTTGACCGGCAGTTCCTGGTTGGTCGCACCGGCAGCAGTCACGACCAGCCATTGCTGGGTGGTGATAACGGTTGCCAGAGCGGTGACTGTAGGTGTCACATCGTCGCCATTTAAGGAGGCGAACAGGGCCGCGAGCTGGGTCATGGTTGCGGTATAGACCACGCCATCGGAGTCCTGCACCCATGGCGCGTAATCAGCCGCCACCGGGCTTTTGTTTATGTAATTTGTGTCATTAAGTTGGGACATGGCGTTATGAGATTATGCTTAGGAGTGGAGATCCTGTGCTGTCCAACAGGGCAGAGCATTCAGAATCGTAGAGAGTAGTCAGCACTGTAAATGTCTCAGTTGCCTCATCGTATTCAATAACCGGATCAGCTTCGTCGCATTCTGGCGTCGGAAGGACAGGGGCCTCGCAGGTGATGCGAATAGGCAATGG
>Ga0100403_1003692_pt1 | contig 11214 bp, 8 predicted proteins | sample CryGeymet201501t_FD_83663 | JGI IMG/M metagenome (GOLD analysis project Ga0100403, IMG submission 83663) | Groundwater microbial communities from Crystal Geyser aquifers in Utah, USA - Crystal Geyser metaG 2015-01t | ecosystem: Environmental > Aquatic > Deep subsurface > Groundwater | place: USA...
ACAGAGGGCGTGGCGTCCGTCGAGGTAAAGGTGGCGCTACGCCGCACCGTTCGTGCGTTCCACGTCGCCGTGTTCTCGCTATTGATATCGTCGAGGGTGAGGTACAGGTCCGCCGCCGCCGAGCCACGGTTGTAGAAATACATGGCGCTGACGGTATTACGGTTGATGATAGTCATCCCGCCTGAGAGGTTTGGGCCATTGAGGAGCATCCCACCGTCTTGCCGGAACGCGCCAGATGTTGTGTACGCGGTTCCATTCGCTACTAGCGTTATACCGTCGTTCGTTGACGATCCATTGCCCACACCCGTTATCCCGTACGCTGCTGCTCCCGCGTAGGAATTGTATCCATAGTACGTGGTCACTCCATTTGTGTTAGAACCAGCGTTCGTTACAGTAGATCCGCCACCGATATTAATACCGGCAGTCTGCGCTCCGTCGGCAAGAAAGTTGTAGCTAGTGGCTGTGGACGTTTGATCGCCACCGTTGACGGCCATGTCTCCCGACGCGGTGACGGCACCGGTGAGCGCGATATTCGTAGCCGTTATCGCGGCATCCGTGATGGTTGACGCGGATCTAGTGAAACTGAGCGGAACTCCGTAAGGGCTTGTACCGTCATCTTCGGAAACGGCTAGGTTAAATACTCCGTCAGTGTTGGCTTGGAAATACCACAGTCTCTGGTTTGCGGTTGCGTCCGTGTCGTAAAAACGTAGGTTCACGGCTGTATCGTGGAGTTCAAGCGTGCTCGTACTCAAAAGGGGAGCCGATGCCCCAATAACAACATTGTCTCCCTGATTAATGAGGTTACCCGTGAGCGTCGTATTTACGAACGTCGGGCTAATCGTACCGGGGTTGCTGATTATATTTTTGCTTGCGTCCGTCGCAAGCAGAGTAGACGCGGTAACATTTGTTAGCGTGACCGTCCCTGTAGTGCCCGCGTCGGTCAGCGCCAGCATTAAATTGTTATCAGTGTCTAACCACTCTAAGCGATTGTCGGTTGTTTCGTCATAACCTAACTTGAAGTCCGTGTCGTTACCAAACGTTCCGTATATGTCATCACTTATCGTGAAGGAGCCAGACGCGGCGGTACCGAAGTCCGCTAAGCCCTGTACAAGCACAGCGGCGATTGGACCGTTACCGGAAGCGTTCGCTTCCAACGCGATAGCGAAAGAGCCTGTACCGCTTGCGCCATTGCTTGCCGCGTATCCCGCTGACGTGTGCGTCCCTAGATAATCGCCCACCGCTACGGCACCATTTACCAGTACTTCATCGACGTAACCGCTTACCGTAACTAGCCCGGTTGAGCCATTGTTCACACTGCGAAAGACAACACCTACAATTTGCGTATCGTCCGCCGTGGTCGTTGTGGTGAACCGCTTGTCGCCACTGCTATCAACAACAACGACAGCACCAGCAGTAAGCGTACCGCCACTGTTATTAGTGAGAGTGCTCGTACCAGTTTGCGCATGACTTACACTAGGTAGTCCAACGAGTGCTGTTAGTGCGACGAACAGAATGAGCGGCAATCGCAGCACGTTGATCTTCCGTTTCTTCTTCATAGCTATACACCTCATCACCGAGTTCCATGGAAGCCGATATGTTTTCATCGAAGTTGTAGGTAATAGACCGTATCGTTAAATCGGTAAAGGAAGCGCCTGTATCCATGTAGATATCGACTTCCATTCTGCCCGGTCTGACTAACTGTGAGATTTCCTCTACTTGTATTTGCCACACGGTAGGATTTGGCTTTCTCCGTGTTAGCCATTCGTAGCCCGCTTGTCCGGCACTCTTAGATGTTACCAAACCCGGAAAGCGTTTTACTACCACACGACTACGCGCCGGTATACGTGTAGCGCCTGAACTCATATTGAGATTCTCTAGGAAGTTCGCGAATATGCGCGTAAAGGTCGCGTCCGTTACAAGATTGTTATCGGCCATTAACTTCAACCATCTAAAATTAGGATAAGCATCCAGCCAATCTTGCAATGAACCATCTCCGTAATCTTGTACGAAAGCGCGATTAGCGGTTGAAGGGAACGCGGGAGAGTTGGCGCTCGAAGGATCAACCGTTGTTGTAATAACGCGCGGATCTTTGGTAAGTCCTACAATGTACTGCGAAGATAGTGAGGAAACCGTTGTTCTGTCCCAAGTAGCCCCTAGCCGTGAATTGTTATAGCCTTCTTCAAAGTCCGCTTCTCCCTCTATCTTCAAGTGTGTAACGCTATCTCTGCTTACGGTCTTTGTGGCACTCATAAGGATATCTGTTTGGGCAACAAGCACGGTGCCGGTTACGTTAGCGCGTAATTCTAAATCTGTTGTGCCGAGCGAACGGAAATGCACCGCCCCGGTTTCATCCACATACCAATGGACGGCCCCAGCATGGGCTACAAGCGCGTCAAGCACCTTGCCTAAGTCCGCGCTATTCTCCCGGTAGTCTAGGAAGTCTACGGGTTCGTCAAGCGTTCCTATCTCAACCGTGCCTTTACTTAGGCCGCTAGGGAGATACGCATCAAGAAAATGATTCACCACGTCTTCAATATCCGTATTCGCAATAGTAGGCGTTAACGTGGTGGCGGAAGACGCGTCATCAATTGGGAAGTCCGCTGTAGTGCCTGTAACGCTGCCATCGAGCACAAACGAAGTTCCTGTTACGTCGAATCTCTCCAGCCCGTTCGCTCCTAGCAAGTCATCCGTTGTAATGGTTCCACTGTTAAGATTCGCGTAAACACGATAACCTTTAGCGTTCGCAGAGGCAGTCCAGCTTACCGTTATCTTTTTATCCGCTGCGCTAACGGTAGCCGTAGCGTAGGCAACACTTGTATACGTGTGTCCAGTAGGCGTTCCCGTCAATGTCCCACCAGTTTGTGCTGACGCCTTTGAACCACTAAACGTTTCACCTTCTTCGTCAATAGCGGTAACCAAGACAGTGATCACATTTCCACTCGTGAGACCGGGTGCACCACTATCGGCAGCGGCCTCTGTTAGCGTTAATTCTGTAGGCGCCGCCACCGTAACGTCCGTACCGAATATTCCTGTAGGAATAACCTCACTTAGCTTTGCTTTCAAACCTATGCAAGAGATGGTTAAACCGGAGGGAAACTCCGTACGTATTTCACTAACAATCCCTTTCCAATAGGGGAGCCCAGTTGTGCGACTAATAATCACAACGTCTTCAAGCGCTATTCCGTAATCCTCATTAAACGTAGCGCCGGGAATGAATATGCTTGCTGTGTTGCAGCCTCCATAGAGTGTCCATGTAAAAGAAATTTTCTCGGCAACCTCCGTAAAGGAAACGCCTCCGATAGTGACTAATCTTGTATATGCGTAAGACATTTTAGAATCCGCCCAAAGAACCTAAGAAGTATCCGCCTATCGTTCGCCATGTCCCGTCTATCGTGAGTTCCGCAACAGGAATCTCAAGCGAATTCAAAATCTGTATAGCCACGTCTTCACTAGGACCTATTTCTATAATTACAGCGTCGTTAGGGCCAACAATTGTTGTCGAAGGTGTAGAAGGGAATCCAGACATGATAGACCTCTATATGATTGAAGCGATACTAGAAACGAATTCAAGAGGCGCGACGCCTTGTATAACGCCATCGCTACCCACACGAAATATGTTATCGCCGTTGCTATCCTGTACAACCATAGCGCTCGCCCCAGCCGTATCCGTTAACTTAATTACCAAAGGACCGTAGAGGAAAGTTCTGTTAGCGGGAAGGGTACTGTCACTTGCGCTAGAATCGCTATCGTCATCCCCTTGAAAAGCGCCGTTCTTGTATAGTCCACTAATGTTCGCGCCAACACCGGGGGAAAGTCCTTCGGTACTTATAAGTTGGCGTTCGTAGCCTTCAGGCGCAATGAATGTCATGGAGTACGGAAGGTTGTATACGCTTCTATTCGTAGAGCTAAACGTCAAGTCTTGGCAGACACAATCTTCGAACCATCTATAATTTCCAAGCGCCGCGTCAAAATAGCGATAAAAGGTAAACGCTTGTCCGCTATTCGCTATGAACAAATCAATCATGCGTTGCTTTGTGTGCAGCACACCTGACCGTGTGTTTTTATTTATGATTCCGTCAATCGTAACCGTAAGACCGCTACGCGATATACCGGTAATCACCACACCGTTTTGCAACGGTATCTTGATTGTCTTAAACGTCTGTCCGTAGGTTTCTCTACTAGACATAACAGGTTGTGGGAATTCAAACAACGCGCCACCTACGTAAGCGCGCGGGGAGTAAGTCATGCCCCATTGAATCGTAGCCATTAACCACGTCTCCTTTCGCGGTCACGCTGTGAAGAAATTTTGTTTATAAGCGCGCGTAGCGTTTCCTCGTTTGGTATGTTCTCAATGTTTATATGTATGCCACCGGGGTCAGGGGGTAGGCGTCTTTCAAGGCTATCGTTGAATAGATCGCCTATACCGCCTCTACCACCTCCGGCGCTTCCAGACTGCTGCTGCGCAATCGCAATTTCTTGTGGGGCCATAGACGCCATAACGCCGGGTATACCGGCAACCATTTCACCGCTTGACAAGTTAACGAACGACTTGAGTATCTCGGCTTGTGTACTGCCAAACTCACTTGTATACACCTGCAAGGTTGTGCCTATACGTTCAAGCGTTTCCGCGTTGCGCGCGCGCAATTCGTCAAATATCTTTTCAATCTTTGTTCTATGATCCGTTTCTTCTTTAATCTTATCCTTCTGCAACATGGAGGTTTCTTTATTCGCCGCTTCTAATTGCGCGAATAAATTCCGAAGTAGCGTAAGATTTAGTTCGTTCTGCGCGTCGATCAGAGGACGGTTGCCGTCTATACCTTTCGACTTTAGCAACAGTCCTTCGATCTCCATCAAGTCCTTAAGCGCTTTAGTAAGCTCAGCTTGATCAATAACCGTGCCATCCGCTTTAGTAATTGTTCGATCACCTGTGGGAATAACATTTCCTCTATTATCTATTTTAAACTGTCCACCGGTTAAATCTTGTGCGTCGGGCAACCCACCGAACAATTCTACAAGCGACCCATGTGTGGCTAAAAACTCTTCAAGAAGTTTCCGGGCCATCTTCGTCCACTTATCTTCAATCTCTTCAGCACCCTTCTCCGTATTGTCCACAAGAGAAGGCGAATGACGCGCGAACGGATTAAGATACTGCATTTGGTCATATACACCTTGCGCCATATCCGCAAACCATCCGGCGAAGTCAGACCATACCCCACGTATGTAACTTGTGGCGCTATCGACAGAAGAGGAAAGAGTATTTAAGCCCCCTTGAAACGCGGTAATATCATTGCCCCACAAATCAAGTATGGAAGGACTTTCGTGGTGAGAGAGTAAAAGACGATGGAGATGCCCGCGAACGTCTGTTGTAATTCTCCCCACATGAGCTCCGGTATCCTGCATCGTTCCAATATAACGAATCATCTCCGCTTGGTATTCACCACCAGTCTTCTTATAATCCTCTCGTATATCGGAATTGCTTGCTAGAATTGTTCTCAGCAATTCGTGGGAAGTTTGTTTACGCTTAGTCGATTCTTCCTGCTCGACGATAGCTTCGTTTCTATACTCATTTCCAAGCGTGCGAATACTACCCGCTAGGAATTCATTATCTGAAAGTACGGAATCCTTATTCTGCTTATGCGCAGCTAAGGAGTCAGCAAGCGCTTGCTTTTGCGTATTGGTTAAATCGTAGTACGCTCGTTTAAGATCGTCATTACCGCGTATCTCACGCTCAACACCCTGTAACGTCTCCTGCGTGGCTTTAGCATGAGCAAGGGCTTTATCAGCCTCAGCCTTAGAAATGGCCGTAGCGGCTGCTGTAGACGCCTCAGCGACGGCATTAGTCGCCAATACACTTGTATTAGCCGCTGCGGTTATTTCACTACTTGTGGTTGCGGCCGCTTCAGCTTCTTTGTTCTTCGCGGCAGTAACAATCTCAGCGGCTTGCGTCTGCGCTTCTGCCGCTACAACAGCCGCTTCAGTTCCTTTAGCGGCAGCTTCTTGCTTAACCCCTTCGGATGCTACAACGGTCTGCGCTGACGCTGCCTCAGCTAAAATCTGTTGTTCTATTCTTACCTTGTCGGCAGCGGCAAGTTCGTTTCTAAGATTGGCAGTATTCTGTGCCGCTTCTATTTGCTGTTGCTGGAACGCGGCCTGTTGCATGGTAAAGTTTAGATCAAATTCTCTAATCTGTTCGCCATTTACAATGTACTGCGAAGTGAAAGCGGAACGTTCGTCCGCTAAGCGCTGTTCATTAGCGATAGAAGCGTTTAGCGCCCCTTCAACACGCTGTTGGTAAACTTCGTAGTTAACCGCTTCGTTGCTTAGGTCTGTTGTATTGATAGCGCGAAGCTCGGACACCACCCCATAATAGGCTTCAGTGGCGGCTTGTAACTCCGCTTGATTCGCCATGATACGGATACTGGTTTCTTCCGATACCGTACCGTAGGCGGCTTGCTCCATCTGCGCTCTTTGGGACAGCTCCACTTGCGTAGTTTCAAGCGCTTTACCCGCTTCACGGATAGCATCTAACTTTTCAATCAATCCACCGGCATGAGAAGAAAAGTCCGCGAGCTCTTCACCACGTAGGTTTTTTACAGTAGTTATGCTATCGCGTACAGATTGAACGTAACGCTCTTCTTCCGCGCTTAGCTTGTCAACACGGTCTGTGGCAACCGTCTTCATCGTGTCAGCAAGAGTCTGCTGTGCTTCGATTAATTGTTTATAGTTCGCACCTACACGCTCTGCGGTCTCTGCACTCAACCCGGTAAGCGAAGTCTTTTCTTTCTCCGCTTGCGCTACGAGACTAACACTCTCCTCTTTTAACTTCTTAATCGCTTCCTTGAGTGAATCAATCTTTTCAATACGCTCTGCTGCAAGCTCACCAGCAGACTTCTTCTCTTCTTCGTTCTTCGCTATAGATTCATCTTGTAATTCAATCTGTTCGTCAATTCTATCCTTGACGGACTTGGCTTCTTTTTTATTTGTTTCCTCCGCAATATCGGCGCGAAGAATCATATCCTCTACTTCTTGATTGGAGATACCTTTCAGAGCGGCAGCGGTAGCGGTAGCGGAGTCAAGCCGCCCACGGTCCATTAACTCAAATGCTTTGCGCACTTCTTCTGTGGTAGCTCTACGGTCTTCCTGTTTTTTCGCTTCTTCTTGTATTTGATCAATAAACGCGGCATGACGAACTTGCTCGTTATCTTTTAAATAAGCAACTATCTTCGCTTGACGATCCGTAGCGTCTGTAATCTTTGCAAGCTCTGCCGCTTGGTCAGCGGTTAGCTTGTTCTGCTCAACCATATTTTCTAGGAAACGCTTTTGCGTTTCGTCTAACTTAGAAAGTGAAACGTAGTATTCGGAAACGACTTTTACGGTTTTTGCTATGGCGTTACCGATTAAATACAGCTCACCAGCAAGTATCGCAAGACCGCCTGTCCAAAGAACTGTAGCAGCGGCAGCAGCGCCTAGAGCGCCTGTTATCGCTCCCAACTGTAAAGGCATACCCAGTAACCAACGCCCGAGCAACGTCATAGTTAGATTCGCAGCGGCACCAGCTTTAGCTAAAAGATTAAATCCTGTTACAAGTTTAGTAACCCCTGTTACTACTGTAAGCGCCGCACCAAACAACTTCATCGCAATGCCAAGTGCGCCAACCGCAACACCAGCGGCGGTAACCGCTACCGCAAGTTTCGTCCAGTTCTTAACAAGCGTTGGGTTATTCTTCACGAAGTACGCGGTAGCGTCTAGGTAGTCCGTTAACTTTTCAAGTGCGTCGCCAACGGCGGGGGTAAGACTCTCCCCTACTTCAGCGGCAGCGGCTTTAACTTTGTTTCTGAATATCTCAATTTTAGACGCAAGAGTCTCGAACCGCTTAGCGGCCTCATCGGTTAACGCGGTGTTCTTTTCAAATTCTTCGCGGGATTTACTAATTGTCTCAGTCACTAAATCGCCAGCAGAAGCAAGTGAGAGGAAAGCGCGTTGCAGTCTAACGTCAGCGAAGCCCAAGTCGTCAAGAGTTGTTGCGGCCTGGTCTCCTTGTACACCTAACCCTTTGACAAACTCAGCGAAGGTATCAGCGGCGTTCTTCTTCCAGTTGACCGCGAAGTCTTCGGAAGTCATACCAGAAACCATGGCAAACTTATCTAGCTGCTCTCCGCCTTGAGCAACAGCGGTATTCATATCTAGCAATACTTTTTGAACGGCAGTACCACCGGACTCCGCTTCGATACCAACCGATGCGAACGCGGTGGCAATACCGGCAAGATCTTGCACGCTTACTTTAGCAATAGCGCCTGAACCGGCGATGCGTGTTGTAAAATTAACAATCTCTTGTTCTGTCGTGGCGAAGTTGTTACCTAATCCAACAACAGCGGAGCCTAGATTAGAAACATTTTCAATGGGGAATCCAAGGATAGTGGAAAGGCGGGCGAAGGAAGTGGCAGCTTGCTCTGTGGTTAGATTGGTTGTGGGGCCAATTAAAGAAATGGTTTTAGTAAAGGCGGATATACCACCAACGCCTTTTACGCCTAACTGCCCGGCAAGCTCCCCAATCTTTGAAAGTTCTTCAAAGGACACTGGTGTAGTTTTAGACAGATTAAGAAAGGTTTGACGTAGAGACTCAAAGCCTTCGTCGCTTAATTCCACTGTTTTACGTACACCGGCGAATGCGCTTTCGAAATCAATAGCGGACTTAGCGGCATAAATTAGAGGAGCGGAGAGAGATGCGCCAAGCGCCGCGAGTTTTAAACCTGTAGCTTGAAACTGAGAACCGGTATTGGATATCTTCTGCCCGAACTTCTCAATGTTACCTACAGCTTTATCTATACCGGCGGTAAGACCGGAAACATCAGCTCCGAACAGAATTCGGACTGCCCCTGTAATGTCGTTAGCCATGAGAACCTATCCCCTCTGCATGGGGTGCGCTATCGTTACTCGTTTGTAACTATGAAGTCGCTGTGGGTCACCGGAGAGGCTGGGCCAAATCTTTCGGATAGCCTTTGCTCTATGACCGCGTTCTCATCCTTTAAAGACGCGTACATTACAGATTCGCGTTCTGCTTGTAGCTCCGTGAGTATACCAACGCCTTTACCTTGAGTCAAAGCGGCACGGAATGCTAGTACATTACTTTCCATAGCCTCTATCGATCTTAACTTCGCCGCTCGTAGGTAGGTATCGTGTTGAAGTACCGTCATTCTACGAATGTCATTCAAGGTAAATGTGGGAAACGCTTCTTGTATTCGAGAGAACTCAACCGCGATGCCAGCTAGGAGATAGTTTCGAGTTTCGGCGTCTGTTCGTTCTTTACGCCCGCCTTGCTCTCCGTTGTCTCCTGCGTTCCCATTGCGGACATCGCGTGTTTGAAAACAGAGCCAATCTTCCGAGTAAGAAGCTCAACGTCTATTCTAGTAACAAGTTTTTCAACAATAGTAACCGCGTCAACAGCGGGGATAAGTTTAATGTGCTCCTCAGTAAGCTCAACATCAGTAATGCAGTCTTTCATGATTCGATGGATAAGCTCGTTAGACTCCATTACAAGTCCCAAAATTATAGGCATTATTTGTTGTAGCGCTTCGATTTTTTCGGTGTCGGTGCTTATGGTACCGTTATTCAAGTCTTCAACCATACTGTTGATAATCTTCCGGCGACCTTCGACTATGCTTGCTTGAGTTGAGGCAACGATACGAGTGGTTACCCACAGCAGTGTTTCATTTGGCAAATCACGACAAGGGTATACCAAATCTTCTACGGTAGACGACTCTATTTTGAAAGTAGGGTTAAACAACTTATCGAGTAAACTCTCACCGTTGCTACTCATTAGAACCTTGCTCCTCTTCAACACGTGCGTCGTTTGCGGCGTTTGACGCGTCAATTATCATGGGACGTATACGGCGAATAGCCGCGAACAACTTTGTGGGATCAACACGTAGTAACTGATTCGTGTAAAGTCTACGTAGTTCCCTAATCTGTTTCGTCGCGTCATAACGCATTCCGGTTGGGCCAACCCCAACCAAGTGCATCACTACTCGCGTATCGCGTTTCCTGTCCCGTTGCCCCTCATACGTAAAGGGGGTCATGCTTCTAATCTCAACATTGATGTCATCACAGGCTATTAAAGAAACAACAAACTCGAAGTCCTTTGTATTAAACGATTTTATGATTTCAAGAGTTAGCGTTTCATCGGTAGTTGCTTGTGGCATGTTTTCTCATCCTCATTCGGTATAGTAAACCGTGCGATCAATCTAGTTTATGCTATTAGGTTTCGTTAAGTACGCCAAACGTGTTGGCATACGCGGGGTCTTTCAACACCTCGAAACCAATCGGGATAAGAGACGCGGCGTCTCTCGCGCCGATCATGTGGTCAACTTCGTCAACTGCAATGCAGCGAGTGAAGGTGTAGGTACGCGTGGCTCCGTCCGGTCCTTTACCCGTAACGGTAAGAACGTGTTCGGTAACCGTAGGCGAACCCTGCCCAAACGATAGCGCGGAACCACTAAACAGTTGCGCGCTAGGTTCAGCCATCGCTTTCTGCAAATTCGCTAACGTAGCTTCGGCAAGCGTAGTCGAAACAAACGCCCGCTGCATTGTGATCTCTTTACGGGCAACACCCGCAAGTTGATCGGTTTCAACGTCAAGGAATTCGTTGCTCTTACGAAAGCTCACACCGCCTTGGGTGAACCCCACGTCTACGTTGTCAATCTTCAACGTAGCCGCGCCAACGATAATGTTCAACTGGTTTCCCATTACTTATTCACCTCCTTTGACTGGGAGTAATTGAACACCGTGCGACCATTCCCTACGTTTTAATCCGCCAGTAAATGTCAAGAAAAGCTGTTGCTTTATAGCCGTTCTGTGAACCTTCACTGGTGGAAGACTCTATAAACGACTCGCTACCACTTCCTAAAAAGATGATACTGTCCGTAGCGTAGCCGTCTCCTGAAAAATTTTTTTCGACATGCGCGCTTCCTGACACGTCTTGCGAAGCAAGGTCTTCGATAGCCTCATACATGTCGGCAACTGCCTCTTTGTCCGTTGCTCGTAATTCAATTTTGATTCGCGCAACCTTCGGTCCCTTTCCCACATCCGAAAGGATAAAAGAAATATCGTCAACATATGCAACACATGAAGGGTACTTGAATTGATACTTATCGTTGCCCACAACCCCGACGATTCTTAAATCATTCGCGGTGTGCCCGGTAAGCGATACCAAGTCGG
>Ga0100403_1003694_pt1 | contig 11213 bp, 12 predicted proteins | sample CryGeymet201501t_FD_83663 | JGI IMG/M metagenome (GOLD analysis project Ga0100403, IMG submission 83663) | Groundwater microbial communities from Crystal Geyser aquifers in Utah, USA - Crystal Geyser metaG 2015-01t | ecosystem: Environmental > Aquatic > Deep subsurface > Groundwater | place...
AAAAGGACAAATTAAATATTGTCTTTATGCCAGAAAATCGTCGGAGTCTGACGAACGGCAAGCCATGTCTATTGAATCTCAAATTAATGAGATGAAAACAATGGCTTCTGTTTTGTTTATTTCCCAGTAAGTAGGCAATATTTTATTAATTGACTCCATTGTCTTTTTGTCAAAAAAATTTTGTAATAATTCGCAGGTAGATAAAGCATTACCTCTACAGTGAGTCGTTAACCAATAAACATTATGATTATCAACTAAGTGTTTGATAAATTCTTGGGAATAATTAGCTATTTGTTTGTCATTGGCTAAAATTACACCATCAATATCTAAATAAATATTCATAATGAATTATATCTTTTTGAGACACTCCTTTTTTATAGTGTCTCATTTGTCTCATTTAGCTACAAAAGGCTGATAAAATAAGACAGTGGCAGTATGGGTGTTATAGGGACAGTTTATTCCCAGACCCACATGCTCCGCCAAAGGTTCAAAGTTCTATGCGACCCACTTGCTAGTCAAGTATTGTTCTAACCTGTTGACGTTTATTCTCCAAATTCAACATTTTTCGGCAAAGTAGCCTGTAATAGGGTAAAACTCCATATTAAGATATAATTGATTTATGGATAAAATCATAGAAGAAATTAAGGAGATCGTTAATCGAGAAACTGAGGCTTGGGATACGAAAAGTGTTGACCTTTTACTTTCAATTTTTCACTCCGACATGGTTTGGGTTTGGCCACAGGATAGCACTTCATACAACCCAATTGATTGGAAATTACCATTAGGAAAGTTTGATCACAATAGATGGAAATCCGTGTACGAAAAACTTTTTAGCGAAAATAAACTTGTAAAAAATGAACGAAAGATTGTTGATATTAAAATTTCCAAAGAGGGAGATGGTGCTTTTGCTGTCGTTGATGTCGACACCACTTGGGAAGATAACGAAGGAATACAAACTCATTGGCTAGGTCGAGCTGGAAAAACTTATACCAAAACGAATGATGGCTGGAAGCTTATCGCTCATCATGGTTTGTTGAAGTATTAGTTACCGTAAAATTTTTGTCTTTTAACTTATTGTCAGTTGTTTGTTGTGTAATGTAAATTTCGTTTTTATTGCTGACATTATTTGGATCCTGTCTTCTGCCGACCCAGCTTTTAGAACGTGAAATTTTTAAAAGCCCCAAGCGACGTGAAAGAAGTCACACGTTCGATTCACGTCATCTGACGGTGACCCATAGTTATGGTAAAATAAGTTGCAAATTATACTATTTAGTTATTTGGAGATTAAAATGAATAATGTGAAAAAAGTTGTTATTAGCATAGTTCTTGTCATAGCCCTCACAGCAGTTATTGGGTACACAATTCGAAATAAGAGTGTCAGTAAACCGCCTTCCTCAGAGAGCAATCCAATTGTTATAGGATCAATTTTGCCACTAACTGGTGATTATTTGTCTGTCTATGGAGTCAGCATTAAAAATGCAATCAATTTGGCAGCAGATGAGAGCGGCGCCAACGTCAAGGTCATATTCGAAGATGAACACGGATGTACTCCCGCAGATGCTGTCAGTGCGGCCCAAAAACTTATCAGTATCGATAAGGTGAAGAACATAGTCGGCACCATGTGCTCAGGTTCATCGTTAGCAATTCTACCCATATCTGAGGAAAATAAAGTAGTAGTCATTTCTCCGTCTGCTACCAGTAAAAACCTTACGGGAAAAGGTCAATACTTTCTCAGAACAATAGCGTCAGACGCAGACAACAGTAAAGCACTCGCAAAATATGCCTCTGAAAAAGGATACAAGAAAGGTGCAATACTGGTTAATTCTGCTCAAGATTCATTAGTTTCACAGAAAGATGACATAAAAACCACATTTGTTGATCTGGGTGGGCAATTGGTGGCCGAAGAGTCTTACATCGCCAGTAGTAATAAGGACTTTAGATCTCAACTGACAAAAATATGGAGTTCAAAACCAGATGTTATCTTCGTCTCAGCACTACCAGACGATTTAGCTCTAATTTTGAAACAGGCAAACACACTGGGTATAACTAGTGTGATTATAGACACCGACACATCTGCTGGTACACAGCAACTTATAGATCTCGCCGGGAAGTTGTCAAACGGATTAATTTTTCCTTTTAATCCGGTCCCAACCAACAAACAATACACGGATTTTGTGACGGCATATAAATCTAAGTATGGTGAAGATCCTTCTGCATATGCCGCCGAAGGTTACGATGCGATGGCTCTTATGATCAAAGCAATTTTGGCATCCAAGAATGGAGCTTCAGATGACGTGAAGAAACAACTGCTACAAATTGGACAGGGTTACGAGGGTGCAAGTGGAGTAATTTCCTTTGGTTCCAATGGAGATGTCGAAAAACCGATCAATATCATGATGTATGAGGACGGTAAGCCAATTAAAGCCGAATAACTTGGATGAATAGTATATTGCCTCAGCTTTTAATTAACGGTATTGTGGCTGGATCGATTTATACACTAATTGCATTGAGCTATAACCTCATTTTTAAGTTGACAAAATTTTCAAACTTAGCTCATGGGGGGGTATTGATGATAGGAAGTTATGTGGCTCTTTATCTAACACAGAATTCTCTAGCAAACCTCTGGATTTCAGGACTAGTTGGAATGGTTTTGGCAGGATGCGGAGGTTTCATTATCGAAAAGACGACGTTCTTACCCCTTAGGAAAAAGGGGGCATCAAGTATGGTTTTATTTATAGCGTCTCTTGGGGTCATGATGATAATCCAAGCGATTATAGTTATCATATTTTCTAATCAATCATGGAATTTATTGTCTATTGATACCATCTCCGTTACATATAGCATTTTTGGTGGCCTTATTAGTAATACACAGGTTCTGATCTTGCTGATTGATGTCATTGCAATCTTGATCCTTACCGCACTTTTTAAACTGACGCTTTTTGGAAAAATCGTAAAAGCGATTGGTGACGATGCAGAGACAGCAAAGGTGATCGGAATAGATACTGAAAAATACACAGGAATCGTCGTTTTTATTGCTTCGTCAATTGTCGGATTGGCGGGAATTCTAATTAGTCTCGACGCGGGAATGGAGCCATCAATAGGGCTCGGATTCCTTTTTAAAGGAATTATCGCATCCATAATTGGAGGCGCTAATAATTTTCTTGGTCCAGTGGTTGGAGCATTCTTTCTTGGTCTTATTGAAAATGTTGGAATTTGGAAGCTACGGGGAGAATGGAAAGATGTCATCGCTTTTGTGGTTCTAATCCTCTATTTATCATTTCGAAAAATCAAAACACTTAAAGAATAAAATGGAATACTTAATTCATTTGGCGATTTTGTTGTCAATTTACGCAATATTGGGGATAAGTCTAAATTTACTACTAGGTTATACAGGACTAATCTCACTAACTCATGCCAGTTTTTTTGGCATGGGGGCTTATGTGACAGCACTTCTTTTGGTACATACAAAAACTAGTTTTTTGTTATCAGTATTGTTAGGGGTAATTCTTGTGATGCCGATTAGCACATTTTTGGGAATGATTTCAGATCAATTTAATAAAAATGATTACATGCTCGTATCCCTTGGCTTAAATGTCATCATTTTTGGATTATTTAATAACCTTTCTAATTTAACCAACGGTGCCCTCGGGATTTCAGGAATTCCAAGGCCTGTTTTATTTAATATTGATTTCTCGTCAAATTCAAATTATCTGCTATTGGCTCTGGTCTTATTATTGCTGATTTATTTATTTTCACATTACATTGTCAGAACTTCCTTCGGAAGAGTTCTTAAAACAATTCGTGAAGACGAAAATGTATCTAAGTCATTTGGGTTTAACACTAGATACTATAAACTCGTAATCTTTGTTATTACAGCCTCAATGGCCGCTGTATCAGGATCTCTCTATGCGTCTTATTTTTCGTACATTGATCCGTCTAGCTTTAGCGTCACTACATCCATGCTGATTTTGTCGATTACGATAATTGGAGGGCTTGCTAGTCTGCCTGGTACTCTGATTGGTACACTGTTTTTTATTTTATTTCCAGAGTTACTCCGGTTCGTTGGTATTCCCTCGGAAGAAGTCTTTCAACTGCGTCAGTTGATGTTTGGGTTGATAATTGTGCTTCTCATGATGCATAGACCTCAAGGATTTATGGGGAAATATAAACTATGACAATGATCAAGATTCACAACTTGAGAAAAAGATTTGGTAGGGCAGATGTGGTGAATAATTTCTCAGCAGAAATCTTCAAGAATACGATTGTTGGCTTTGTAGGCCCCAATGGATCGGGTAAAAGCACGGTAATTAACCTGTTGACAGGGGTGGAGACTATTGACCACGGAGATATATATATCAGTGATATCCTGGTTAAGAATAAAAAGAAATTAATTAATAATTATTCCTTCAATATATCTCGGACTTATCAAGACCCTCGGATTTTTGATCAGATGTCGGTATTAGAGAACGTCCTGATTGTACTGAATAAGCGTAAAGTACTCTCTTCTTTTTTTGAAACAAAAAAACCTTTTAATTCCAGTAAAGTTGAAGAAGTTTTGCGAAAAGTAGATCTTTGGGGAAAAAGAAGCGCCCTCGCAGGTGACCTTTCATACGGTCAAAGAAAAATACTTGAATTTGCCCGTGTTCTGGCAATGGATACAAGAATTTGTATTTTCGATGAGCCGTTTGCTGGACTTTTTGCTGAGATGAAATTAATAGTCTCCGAATTAATTTTGGATCTAAAAGCAAGTGGTAAAACAGTAGTACTTATCGAGCATGATATGGACCAAATAGTCAAACTTGCTGATTACGTTCTAGTAATGAATGCTGGGAAATTAATAGCGAAAGGCAAACCATCAAAGATCTTATCGAGAAATGACATTTTAGATATATATATTGGCAAGGATCTACATGAAAAATAATTCTTTGCTTAACCTTGATAATGTGACCGCCAACTACGGATCATTTAAGGCTCTTGACAGGGTTAGTTTGACTGTGGGGGAAGGTGAAATAGCTTTATTGCTTGGCCCTAACGGGTCTGGAAAGTCCACAGTACTTAAGACAATTTTCGGCTTACTACCAATTGTATCTGGAAAAATATCACTGCATGGTTTGCCATTTAAACCTGTCTCTTTTGAAATGCCAATGAACAGTTTTGCGCTAGTTCTTCAAGGGCAAAAAATCTTTCCAGGTCTTTCCACTCATGAAAACCTCGAAATAGGAGGCTTTAGTATAAAGAGTAAAGAACTTGTCGATAAGCGAATTAGCGAAGTCCTAGATATCTTTCCAATGTTAATCAAACTAATGGAAATTAAGGCTGGTCTTCTCTCTGGTGGAGAGCAACAAATGCTAGCTTTGGCAAGGAGTTTGATTGCAAACCCGAAGATAATTTTACTAGATGAACCAACTCTTGGTTTATCCCCCAAAATAGCAAAAGAGGTATTTCACAAAATAAAGGAAATTAACGAACTCAATAAGGTGTCTTTTCTGATTGCTGATCACAATCTTAATCTATTGTCTTTTTTGTCACGAAGAGGATATTATTTGGAGAGTGGGAAAGTGACGTTATGTGGGAATCTGGATAAAATATTTGAAAAACATTTTCTAAAGATGATCATGAAATAACTTTGATTTACTTTTCGATGAAGATATAGTGATTCAGGTTCCATGACTTCCGACCGAGTCTATATTGGATCTCCAGAAAGTATTGGGGTTGCCGAAAATCATGCCGCACAAGAAGGTTTAATAAGCTTGCTAGGTGGACTTGAAAGGGGAAATTATTTGGTCAGTCTCTATTTGTCTAAGTCATCTTGCATTATTGTCTTAAAGAAAGTTGATGATAATTATGTATTTCCGATAACCACCAAATTTCCTCGGCTAGATTAGTTTTAACTCGTGTTATGAATAGGGATATTTCTTCATATCTGCTACACATCAATAAATTTTGTTATGTATGAAAGATTAGGATAAATTTACTCATTGAAAAGTTAGTTTTTTATATATATAATGCAACAGCTTTAAGAATATGTCTAAAAAAATAGAACAAGATAAGTGTGGAATATACAATGCATATAAAAGTGGCTTGTTTGGGCACCATCATTCAAAAGGTGTAATTAGTACTATCGGACTCGATGAAAGGAGTTATGGCGAGACGGTGACAAACTTTCAAAATTTATGTAATCGTTTAGGTGGACGAGTGTTGAACATGATGGAAAACGGCAGCGCCCTGGTAACTCCTGAGTCAATCAGTCCAGAACTGTCAATTTACATGGGAAGAGTTTTTGGGGTTGATACTGAGAGAGTAACCTTTATAAACGCTGAAGGAATTGAAGGAAGCGATTTGCCAACTAGAATTTTGAGTGACGGAAAGTCGATGGATGTGCTACGCCGCTGGGCAAGAGGGGCAAATAACCCAGTAATTCACCCGAGAACTGAAACTCTGGAAACTTTGGCAATTGCTAAAGACATCGGGGCGGCACATATTCATCAAATGCCTTATGGAACGACAAGAATAGTTGATGGAATTTACCCTTCAGTCGAGTATCTAGAAAAACATACCGCAAATGAATTGAATTCAAAAGTGTTAAATTATCAGCTCTTGAAGGAAGTTGACCAGGATTTAGGAACAGAAACGGCTCCGGAAGGTGACGTGGCTTTTGACCTTGACCGGGCGGTTGAGATTGTTCAGTCACTATGGATATCCGGTAAAGATGTCATAATTAAGGCAGATCTTTCGGTTGACGGTATGGGAAATGTCAATTTACTTCGCCCTAAAAATAAAATAAGTAATGAGGTTTTGAGGAAAGATATAAAAAAAGAACTACACTCAAGGGGTATTCCAATTGGAAAAGATGCTGGGGTGGTAGTGACTGAAAGACTAGCATTGATATATGACCCAAGCACTGAATGGTTTAGTCCTCCACTAAAATGGGGAATAAGATCATATCCATACTATTCATGTGCCATGATTATCGAAAAGGGTGGATTCGGAGGCAGTATTATTGAAGACCCGGCCTTGAATATCAGTCGCAATAATCCAGGTGTTCCAGAAGATTTAATAAGAAGAAATAAAGAGTATAAATCTCTAATAAGAGAAGGTAATCGTGTGGGGACAGAATTTGTCCGTCGTCTATGGGGTGATGGATACGTGGGGATTTCCGATTGTGACTTCGGAATCAGTAATGGTGCAGATGGAAATTTGAGAATAAACATTTTGGAATTTAATAATATCCGAGAAACCGGCGGAACTGCAGCCTATCAAATAAAAAACCGACTGGGAAAAAACGGTTTTAGTATTGCCCGCGATTCTGTGGAAGGCTACAACATGGCAAAACCTTTTGACGAAATTATTAGTGACTTATCTGCCGATGGATTGGAATTGACTGCCAATCGAAAAAGAGGTAAGCGGGGTGGGGTACTTGTTCTGGGTCAAGAAGTTAAAAATGGAATGGGGAAAATAATGACCTTGACTTATGGCGAATCATATTCTCAAGCATATAAAATAGACCAGGAGTTAGTTAGAAGAACTAAGTAAAAACTTTTCCAAACAGAGAGTAAATTTTTGCCATGAATTAATGTCGAGCCACTCGGAAGGTGAATGATCACCACCGGAAATAGGTTTCGACATGATTACTGGTATGTTGTGAGGCGAAAAAAACCTAGCGTCTGAGGTGCCATGGTCGCTGCCAATAATGGAACTGATTTTTGTTTCATTTTTGACGATATCTAACCATCTTTTAATATACTTATTTTTTGGGTTAACTGTAAAAGGATCAGCTACAATTATTTTTTCCAAGACAACATCAGGTGTCATGCCCTGAAGTTGGCCAATGAGCTCATCAACATCAGTGCCGGGAACAAGTCGAAAATCAAGTCTAGCTTCGGCCTTTTCTGCCACCTGATTGGTTTGAACACCACCAACAATTTGACCGATATTTACGGTATTTTCCCATACTTCGTGTCTTGGTTGAGGATAAATTTCCCGAAGTTCACCTAAAAAATAAACTAATTTATCAATTGCGCTGCTGCCATCCCAGGGATAAGCCGCATGAGCAGCCTGACCAAATGTGGTACATTTTAAATGTAAAACCCCTTTTGATTCGACAACCAATTCAAAACCCTCGCCACCATCGGGCAAAATAACTAGTTTTGGTCGATAGGTTTGCTGATTGACTAAATAATTGGTCCCATTGATACCGCCTTCTTCTTCATCGGAGGTAATCATGACAGCAATCGAAGGTGGCATGTTGCCAGATTGATGTAGTTTTTTTAAAATGACTGCAAAAGAGGCGATTGCAAATTTCATATCAGAAACTCCCCGACCCCACAATTTACCATCAGCTTTTAACATTAAAAACTGATCATCATTTCCCGGGACAACATCAACGTGAGCTGACAATAAGATATCTGATGTTAAATAGTTAATAGAATTGCTCCAAACCACGGATTTAATTCCATTATGAGAATATTCATATTTTTTCAGACCCAAAGGATTAAGTAGGGAGCCAATAAAATTGAAAGCGTTGTCAAAATCACTCTGACGACCATCAGTAGTTTTGAAGGATATCAGTTGCGATAAAATTTCGGTTAATTCGGTCATAGATAAATTATATCTTACAAAATTTATGATATCATTAAGTTACGTAAGCCGAAGTAGCCAAGATGGTCACGGCACTGGTCTGAAAAACCTGGGATATTGGTTCGAGTCCAATCTTCGGCACTAAATATTTGCTCTTTTTCTGTGCCAGAATATCTTTTCCTGCCTATCCCCACCAATTTCTTTTGAGGTTTTGTTCATTTTTTCCTGCCACTCATTGGTACGGTAACTGTTATCCCTAATCCAAGGCAAGATTGTGTTAGTGATTTGTTTTATATTTTTTTTGCTCATTCCTTCTTTCATATAAATAAAAAACCTCCCTTTCGGGAGGCTCTATGAATCTGTAATTAAATACTACAGGAAAAGTCCCCCTTCGGAAGGCGTAAAAAAGAAAAATGAAACACTCTTCGCTTGTAGCATGAAAGAAGTATAGGCCCAATACTTGGTAGTGTCAACTTATCTGAGTGTTGGCATTATTACCGCAGTCTTTGGATTACGTTCATTGTTGACCAGCATTTCCAAATTGTCGATAGCTGCATCAATGATTTTGTCGGTAGTCCAAGGGTTCATGATACAGGCTCTCCAAGTCCAAGCTTTCTTAGTGGGATCGTTTTGACTTTCGTCAATTAAATCTGTCTGAGAGAAATAATAGCCTCCTTCAGCTTCAATATTGTTGTCCAGTATTAATCGGGTTTTTTCAATAAAATCCATAAATTTTCTACTATGTTTATCCAGACCAAGTTCGGTTAATATTTCATCTTTTAAAATAAAGCAGAGCAAATTTAACTCAGGATCGTGATATGGCTTAAATACTGAGGAGGCCAAGAGTCTCTGGTGCAAATGTTCCGTCCTATCTAAGGTTAGATCATAAATTGTTGCCAAACCTTTCTCTCCGAGAGTCTCAAGTGTAGCTTTGGTCGATAGAATAGCAGCAGCACTCATTGAGCCTTCAATGCGCTTCGCCCCAAGACGGCCAGTGCCCTCTCTGAATTCTCTAGCGATTTCAGGTCGTTGTCTTTCAAATTCCTCAAAGTTGTTAGTAGTAGAAATACCAATGTAATTGGCCATTACTCCTCGGGCTAAGCCAGCATGGTCACTGGAGTCTTTGAAGGCAATAAATCCACCGCCGTAAGGTGTGTAAAAGCACTTATGAACATCAAAAACTGTAGCATCACAATCACCTAGACCTTTAAATTTATCTCCATTTCTAGACAAAATATAAGGGGTACCATAAGCGCCATCGGCAATGGTAAAGATATTATTTTCCCTGGTAATTCTGGTGATTTCTTCAAGATCATCAACTAAGCCAGTTTCAGTTTCCCCCATAATGGCAACAACAGCCATGACGGGAATATTGTTTTTTTTGGCTAACGCAATTTTTGCCTCCAAATCTTCGGTAGACATTTTTAAACCTTTAGTTTCGACAGTTTTAATTTTAATATTGTGACGAGGTCCACCCAAAAGATCGACAGACTTAGGAATAGAATAATGCGCCATATCGGTGGTTAAAACCCAAACTTCTTCAGGAAATTTTTCACCGATCCTCTCATAATTAGTTTCCATAACTTTTCTAGCAATGGTCAACGCCGTCATATTGGCCATGGTACCACCAGAACAAAAGGTTCCACTGGCTTCTTTGGAGTCATAACCAATCATAGATAATATCCTCTCCACAGTTTGTTTTTCCAGTCTTGATTCGACCATACTGACTTCACGGGCAACAGTGTTAGAACCGACTTCTCTGGCAAGAAAGTCGGCACTTAGAGATGGTATTGAAGACTCTGATAACATGTGGCCAATGTAACCTAGAGTAAACCTTCTCGCTTTTTTCATTTCATTGAAAGTATCTTGCATTCCCACATACATTTCATTCTGATCTCCGTCAATATCTCTATCAGGCAAGAGTCTGTCTAATAAATCCTTGGCTAAAAATTCACGGCCTGGTTCTTGGTTTCTAAAGGCGGTTAGAGCCCGAGCAACTTCGGCAGGGTTGTGATTGGTTGAGGATGGTATTTCTTGTTTTTTCATAAAAAAAAGCCCCGCATCTGCGGGGGCTCAGTAAAAGTTTATAAATTCTATAAATACAACACCTTTTTTCATATTGAAGGCATTTTATACCACAAAAACGGCAAATGCAATATGTTGATGATGTGTATTGGAAATTATATTCCCTGAGAATTTCTATGGCTTATTCCCTCCACTTCTTTTCAATTATTACTATATATAAATATATATTCATAATTAATTATTTAATCAAATAAAATTATGCCAAACAAAGAGGGGTTGACACTAAAGATTTTGGAGAATTAGTTGCCCAAAGTATCGTCAAGAAACCAACTAACATGATTCTCGGCTCTCATGCTTATCTTGGTGGTACTCGCCTAGAACGGTGACAAGAAGTTGGTGGTGACGAGTCGGCTAACAAACGAAAACCATACGATTTTTCCTTTTTTTACAAAATTCTGTCCAAAATTAACAGTATTTTATCCGGCACAATACCAGATTATTCTGTAGATTGGGCAAAATATAAAAATATTGATAGGCTCGAATCAAATTTTAAAAAAGCAATTGATGACAACTTCAATACCGCCAAAGCTATCACTAGTATCGCCCTTGCC
>Ga0100403_1003695_pt1 | contig 11213 bp, 8 predicted proteins | sample CryGeymet201501t_FD_83663 | JGI IMG/M metagenome (GOLD analysis project Ga0100403, IMG submission 83663) | Groundwater microbial communities from Crystal Geyser aquifers in Utah, USA - Crystal Geyser metaG 2015-01t | ecosystem: Environmental > Aquatic > Deep subsurface > Groundwater | place: USA...
AGCACCTCGCCTGCCATCGTCACGATCGGCGCGCTCCACAACCCGCCGTGCAAGCGGCGCGCGGCCGCGATGTCCGTCACGACGATCGCGTCGCCGACGAGCGCGTTCACGAGCGCCTCGTCCTCCGCCGCGTAGCGCAGCTTGTCCGCGAGCCGTGCGACCACCGCGTCGTCGTGCGGAAGCGCCTGATGCGCGCCCGCGACGTACGCCGGGCGAAGCGGCATGATCGTCGCGCGCCCGCGGCGATCCTTCCCGAGCTGCTCGAGCAGCGCGAGGCCGCGATCCATGTCCGTCACGAGCACGTCCTGCAAGCGGCTCCCGAGCAGACCGGCGAGCGCCTGCGTGAGCTCTGCCGGAGCCTCCAGACGATCCGCGACGAGCCCCGCGATCGACGCGTCCTTGGTCGCGACGAGCGACTTGACCCCGACGCCGACGCCTTCGAGCCGCGCCTGCATCTCGAGCAGCGCGTGCATCCGCGATCGCTTCTTCGCGAGCTCGCCCTTCGACTCGTCGAGCGCGCGCTCCTTCTCCAAAATCCGCGGTCGCAAATCCGCGAGGCGCGCGTCGAGACGCTCTTTCTCCTCGGCGCTCGTCACTTTACCTTCGCGCAGATCGTCCACGGTCTGCCCGAGCTCGCGCACGCGCGCTTCGTCCTCGACGATCGCGCCGTCCATCTCCTCGTGCTCGAGGCGCAGCCGCTCGCGGCGGTGCATCATGTCCGCGTGGCGCCGATCGAAGCCGCCGAGCTTCGCCTCGGCGCTCGCGATCTCCGCCTGCGCCTTCGCCATCCCCGCGCGAAGCTCGCCGACCGCCGCGTCCGCGCGCTGCTGCTCGCTTTGCAGCTCGAAGAGGCGCTCTTCGCCGGCCTGCACTTGCTCGGCGTGCGCTGCTTCCTCTTCTTCGTGCGCGCCGACGTCGCGCGCGACGACGTCGCGCTCCTGCGCGAGCCGCGATTCCTGCTCGCCGATCTCGTGCGCTTCGCCCGTGGCCTGATCCTCGCGGTGCCGGAGCGCGTCGAGCTTGTCCTTCGCGCGCGCGATCGCCGCTTCCTCCGCGCGCACCGCGTTGTCCGCCGCGAAGTGCGCGTTGTGCGCCTTCTCGAGCGCCTCTTCGGCGGCATGCGCTTCCAAGCGAACGCTCTCGAGCTCCGTCTCGCGCGCCGCGAGGCTCGACTTCGCCTCGTCCGCCGCGAGCGTGCACGACTCGACCTCGCTCGTCTCGAGCTTGATCCAACCCGTGAGCTCCAAATACTTGTGCGATGCCTCGTGGAGCTGCAGATCCTCGAGCTCGTTCCGGTACGCGACGTAGCGCTCGGCCTTCGCCGCTTGCCGCTTGAGCGATCCGAGGTTGCGCTCGATCTCCGCGACGATGTCGCCGACGCGCAGCAAGTTCTGCTGCGTGAGCTCCATCTTGCGCTCGGCCTGCTTCTTCTTCGACTTGAACTTCGTGATGCCGGCCGCTTCTTCGATCAGAAGGCGCCGATCTTCCGGCTTGGCGCTGACGATCAAACCGATCTTGCCTTGCTCGACGATCGAGTACGCCTTCGTACCCGCGCCGGTGCCGAGGAACAGATCGGTGATGTCCTTGAGGCGAACCTGCGTCTTGTTGATCAGGTAATCGCTGTCGCCGCTGCGATGGAGACGGCGCGTCACCGCGATCTCTGCGTAGTCTTTGTATTCGATCGGCACGTCCGTCGGATCGTCGTTCTCGAACGTGAGCGTGACCTCGGCGAAGTCGTGGCCGGGACGCGACTCGGAGCCGTTGAAGATGACGTCCTCCATCGATCGCCCGCGGAGGTGCTTCGCGCTCTGCTCGCCCATGCACCAGCGAATCGCGTCGACGATGTTCGACTTGCCGCACCCGTTCGGGCCGACGATCCCGAGTACGTCGTGGTCGAAGTGGACGACCGTCTTGTCCACGAACGACTTGAACCCGACCATCTCGAGCTTCTTGATCTTCATGCTGCAGCTCCAGAGCGGGACCAGCCCGCGCTAGCGACACGACGTGAGGACAGCGACTACGGCCAAATTTTCGGCAAATGCCACTAGCGACGACGTAACGTCACGTCACATGTGGTCACTGGCTGTCCGTCCACCATTACGCGCGCGTTCAGCTTCCTGCAAGCACTATCCACAGAAGCTCCACAGAAAGCGCAGCGAGGTCAGGCTGTTAGCAGTCACCTTGACAGAGTGCCAAAGAGGGCGTACCTCCAGCGCATGCCGACGTATGAATACGCTTGTGCGAGCTGCGGCCATCAGTGGGAAGAGATTCAGAAAATCTCCGAAGCCCCCATCGACAAGTGCCCGGAGTGCAAGAAAAAGTCGGCGAAGCGCCAGATCAGCGGCGGCAACTTCATCCTGAAGGGCGGCGGCTGGTACGCGGACTTGTACTCGTCGTCCAAGGGCTCGAAGAAGGACAGCGGCGGAAGCAGCAGCTCCAGCGGCTCCGGATCGAGCGACACGAAGACCGAAACCAAGACCGAGACCAAGACCGAGACGAAGAAGGACACGAAGTCCTCCGCCGCAGCCTGAGCGGCGCGATCAGCGCGGGCGTCGAGGCGGTCCGAAGACGAGCGCGCGTGCGTCGCGCGGCGCGAGGTCGAGCGTTCGCGCGACGCGCTCGATGACGATCTCGGTGACGCGCCCGCGCGGTGGCGAGGCGATGCGGTCGAGATCTTCGATCCACGCGCGCGCGTCGTCGATCGCGTCGCGCGCGAACGCCTCGCGCGTCGCTGCGTCGACCCGCTTGCGCCCGGCGAGCCATCGCTTCGCGAAGAGCGCGCCGCGCATCAGCGCGTGAAACACCGCGTGCGCGTGCATCCAGGCCTCGGCGCTATCCGGCTCCGCGCGCGTCACGGCGTCGAGGCGCGCGCAAATCTCCGCGAGCGTAAGCTCGTCGATTTCGCGCAGCGCGCCCGGAAACCGCGCCGCGAGCGCAGCCATGTCACGCCGCGGATCCGGCTCGTCCGGAGACGCGTGCGCGATTCGCAGCCGAAGCATCTCTTCGTACTTGGCGCGCAGGTCATGCAGCGCTTCGCGCGTGATCACCCGGGAATTGTAGCCCGTTCGACCCGCACGCGAGCGCCGGGTAAACTTTGTGGGCGATGACGGATTCGAAGCGCGAGGTCGAGGAGCTGCGGCAGGAGATCGCGAAGCTCGACGCGCAACTGCTCGCGACGCTGGACAAGCGTGCGCGCGCGGCGCGGCGCATCGGCGAGCTGCGGAAGGACCAAGCCGCGACGTTGCCGCTCAACGATCGTGCGACGATTCGCGCGCTCGTCGCGCGGGGCGCGGAGATGCCGCAGGAGTCGCTGCGCGCGATCTTCCGCGAGGTGTTCGCAGGGTGCCTCGCGCTGGAGCTGCCGGTGAAGGTCGCGTACGTCGGGCCCGAGGGGGGCGCGGGGCACGCGGCGGCGCGCGCGCGCTTCGGTGCGGGGTCGAGCCTCGTGTGCGCGGAGTCGACGAGCGCCGCGCTCGAAGAGGTGAGCCGCCGACGTGCGGAGTTCGCGGTGGTGCCGTTCGAGACGTCGATCGACGGGCCGGTGCAGGCGACGATCCTCGCGCTCGCGTCGAGCGATCTCCGGATCTGCGAGCAGCTCGAACATTCGAGCGAGCTTCACCTCATGAACCGCACCGGCAACTACGCCGACATCGAGAAGGTGTACGCGACGCCGAGCGATCACGCGCTGTGCGCCGACGCGCTCGCGACGCACGCGGCGAAGGCGGCGGTGCTCGACGTGAAGTCGCCGATGATGGCGTGCCAGATCGCGGTCGAGGATCACGGCGCGGCGGCGCTGACGACCGAGGTGTTCGGCGCGCAGCTCGGCCTCGAGATCGCGAAGCGAAACGTGGTCGATCGCGGCGCCGATCGCGTGCGTTACGCGATCGTCGGCCAGCGCCCGTCCGGGCGCACCGGCAGCGACGTGACGGCGATCGTGTTCACCGTGCAAGACGCTCCTGGATCGCTCCTCGACGCGCTTCGCCAGTTCGCCGAGCGCGGGATCAACTTGTCGAAGATCCAATCGCGGCCGATGGAAGGCGAGTCGTGGGCGTACCTCTTCTTCGTGGAGGTCGCCGGGCACTTCACCGATCGCGCGCTCATCACGGCGTTCGAGGAGATGAAGCGCGGCACGCGATCGTTCAAGGTGCTCGGCTCGTATCCCGCGCTGAGCTAGCGCGATTCATCACCGAGCGAGCGCGATTCATCACGAGATGATGGTGCTCATCACGAGATGATGGTGCCCCCACCCGTCGCCGCTTCGCGGCGCCGACCTCCCCCAAATCGCGTGCTCGGCGCTTCGCGCCTGCGCGCGCTCAGGGGGAGGTGCCCTCAATCCTCACCCCAACCCCTCTCCTTTCTCCCGATTTCGGGAGAAAGGAGAGGGGCTTCAATCGGCGAGCGCGTCCGTCGCATCCGTGTTGGCAGCGTCGTTCATTGGCCCGTCCGTCGGGCCATCGGCCGACACTTCCGAATCAAGACCAACATCGGCGGCCGCATCCGCACTGTGCGAATAGATGCAGTCCGCGTTGGCCGGGAGCGATCCTCGTGGCACGCAGCACGACCAAGTCTCGCAGTCGGCGCAAATCCCGTCGTAGTCGTGCGGGTAAACGCACGTCCCTGGCGGACAACCAACATGCGGTGGGTCCGGCTGGTTCGCGCATAGGCTCGTCTCGCGTGGTCCGAGGCAACCGCAGTCGCTGTTTGTCCCCGCGTCGGAAGTGTTGCGAGACGTCGAGCACGCGACGACCACTGCGAGCGAGACGAGCGGCGCGAACAGCAGTCGCATGGTCGAAGGGTAGCAGGCGACGCGGCGGCTACGCGGCACCGCCCCCTGAGCGGCGCGAAGCGCCGCGATTTGGGGGAGGTCGCGCGCGCGCAGGCGCGAAGCGCCGAGCACGCGCGGGTGGGGGCATCAATTTCAGAACAAAGCGCGCTAGTCTGCGCGGCATGACGAGGCACGTTCTCTCGTTGTTGCTTACCGTTCTGCTCTTCGCGTGCGGCGGCGACGCGAAGAACCCGAGCGGCGCGAACGGTGTGGATCTCGACGGCGACGCGTACGCGCTCCTCCCGAGCGAGCCGATGATGCTCGCGACGATCGACGTGCAGGCGCTCTACAAGAGCAAGTCGGTCGCGGCGCAGATGGCGATGCTCGTCGAGCGGATGCTTCCGATCGGCGAAGAGTCGGGCTTCGAAGCGTCGCGCGACGTCGAGCGCGTCTACGTCGGCATGTACTCGACGCAAGGCGCGGACGCGGCGGCGATCGTGCGCGGCCATTTCGACGAAGGAAAGATCGCGCGCGCCGCCGCCGAGCACACGACGACGAAAGCGGGCGGCGCGATCAACTCGTCGCAGTACGCCGGTCGCAACGTCTACAGCGTGAGCGTCGGCAGCTTCGTCGGCGGCTTCGCGGTGCTCACGTCGAAGACCGCGGTCGCCGGGACCGAAGCGGGCATTCGCCGAACGCTCGATCGCATCCGCGACAACAAGGTGAAGCTCGGGATCGCGAAGTGGATGATCGACACGACGCAGACGAAGGGCGCGGAGATCGCGTTCGCCGCCGACTTCAGCTCGAACCCGGTGTCGAGCGCGGCGATTCGCGGCATGCCGATCACCTTCTTGAGCGGGATGCGCATGGCGCGCGTGCTCGGGCAGTTCAAAGATCCCGGGATGCAAATCGCGGCGACGATCACCTACGGCGAGGCCGGGCAGGCGGCGTCCGCGGCGGATCAGATCAAGATCGTCGACGGCTGGGGGAAGGTGCTGAGCGCGGTGCTCACGGTCATCCCGCAGGTCCACGATCTCGACGTCGCGACCGACGACAAGGACGTGCGCTGCAAAGCAACGATCGACGAGCAGGCGCTTCGGAAGATGCTCGACCTCTTGCCGGGGATCATCACGCGCACATGACGACGCTCATCGTTCATCCGGCGACCGCGCCGCTCGTCGGCAGCGTGCCCGTTCCGTCCGACAAGAGCATCGGGCACCGCGCGCTTTTGTTCTCGGCGTTGTCCGAGGGCGAGAGCAGGATCGCGGCGTTCTCGCACGGCGAGGACAACGTCTCGACGGCGAACGCGATGCGCGCGATGGGCGCCGAGATACGCGAGACGGGGCCGAGCGAGCTCGTCGTGCGCGGCGTCGGGCTGTTCGGGCTGAAGGCGCCGGCCGCGGCGCTCGACTGCGGAAACTCCGGGACGACGATGCGTCTTCTCACGGGCCTCTTGTCGGCGCAGCGCTTCGCGTCGACGCTCGTCGGCGACGCGTCGCTGTCGCGTCGGCCGATGATGCGCGTCGCGGGTCCGCTGCGATCGCGCGGCGCCGTCATCGAAGGCAAGCCGCACCCGACGAAGCCGAACGAAATCCTGCCGCCGCTCGTGGTGGGGCCGCTTCCGGAACGAAAGTACCTCTCGAAACTGGAGTACGACAGCCCGATCGCGAGCGCCCAGGTGAAGAGCGCGATCATCTTGTCGGGCCTCTACGCGCACGGCGCGACGTACGTGAAGGAGCCGACGGTGTCGCGCGATCACACCGAGCGCATGCTCCAAGCGATCGGCGCGCCGCTCCGCGCGATCGGATCGATCGTAGAGCTCGATCCGACCGGGTGGGACGGGAAGCTCTCGCCGATCGACGTCACGATCCCGGGCGATCTGTCGGCGGCGGCGTTCTTGATCGTCGCGGCGCAGCTCGTCGAAGGATCGCGCGTGACGGTGCGCGGCGTCGGCATCAACCCGACGCGCACGGGCATCCTCGAGATCGCGCGCGACATGGGCGCGGGGATCGGCGTCGAGCCGCAGGGCGAGCGCGCGGGCGAGCCGATCGCGGAGGTGCACGCTTGGAGCGCGCCGCTCCGCGCGAGCGCGATCGGCGGCGAGGTCGTGCCGCGCGGCATCGACGAGATCCCGATCGCGTGCGCGCTCGCCGCGTGCGCGAATGGAGTGACGCGCATCTCGGACGTGGAGGAGCTGCGCGTCAAGGAGAGCGATCGGATCGCGACGATGGCGCACGTGCTCCGCGCGTTCGGCGTCAAATGCGAGGAGCGGCCCGACGGTCTCGAGATCGAAGGGACGCAGCGGCCGCTCGATCCCGTCGACGTCGAGAGCAGAGGCGATCACCGCATCGCCATGACCGCAGCGATCCTCGCGCTGGTCGCGCGCGGGCCGAGCAAGATCCGCGACGCCTCGTGCATCGCGACGAGCTATCCGAAATTCGTCGCGACGCTGCGCGGCCTCGGCGCGAAGATAGAGGTGGAGACAACGTGACGGCATCGCATCGCACTCTCCCGATCGTCGCCATCGACGGCCCCGCGGGCGCGGGGAAGAGCACCGTGTCGCGGCGGCTGGCCGAGGCGCTCGGCTTCGTCCTCGTCGACACCGGCGCGATGTACCGCGTCGTCGCGCTCGCGGCGGAGCGAAGCGGCGTCGCGTGGGGCGACGCGCAGGCGGTCGGGGCGCTGGCGCATCGCCTCGTCGAAGAGAGCGCGCTTCGCTTCGAGCGCGATCCGGCGCGCGGCGTGCGCGTCGTCTTGCGCGGCGACGACGTGTCCGACGCGATCCGCACGCCGGAGATCGGCATGGGCGCGAGCACCGTGTCCGCGCACAAGTCGGTGCGCGACGCGCTCCTCGATTTGCAGCGCCAAGCCGGCCGCGCCGGTGGCGTCGTCCTCGAAGGGCGCGACATCGGCACCGTCGTCTTCCCGGACGCCGAGGCGAAGTTCTTCCTCACGGCGCGCCCGGAGATCCGCGCGAAGCGGCGGCACGACGAGCTCGTCGCCAAAGGCAGCGCGCCGTCGTTCGAGGAGACGCTCGCCGACGTCAGACGCCGCGACGAGCAGGACTCGACGCGCGCACACGCGCCGCTCAAGCAGGCGGAGAGCGCGGTCTTCGTCGACTCGTCGGATCGATCGATCGACGAGATCGTCGAGCTCATGGCCTCGCACGTCCGCGCGCGCATGGGGATGACATGAGGGCGCTCGCTTTGACGCTTGCGCTCGTGTCGCTCGCTGCGTGCGGAGGCTCCAAGGACGAGCGGCAGATCTCGGTGCCGGTGCCGACGACGGCGCGCTGGGAGGATGCGTTCGAGCGGATTCCGCCGCTCCTCGCGGTCGTTCATCCGCAGGCGCTTCGGCGCGACAAAGTGTACGGGCCGCTCCTCAAGCGGCTCTCGCAGCTCGCGGCGACGCGGAGCGCCGCGGTCGCGGCGACGCGCACGATGGAAGCGCTCGAGTCGTGCGAAGAGATCATCGTCGGCATGGACGAGGAAGGCGCGGGCGCGCTCGTGTTGCGCGGCGTGCGCGCGGACATCGATCCGACGAAGCTCGTCGACACGACCGGCGCGACCGTGTGGCGCGGGCAGGGGGGCGGCGGGAAGGTGCCGGAGTACGTCCACGAAGAGAGCGGCGTGACCGCGTCGCTCTTCGTCCTTCCGGAGCGCACGTGGTTCATCACGGTCGGCGTCGGGCGCGACTTCGCGCGCGAAGCGTTCGCGCACCCGAGCGGCCGCCCCGCGCTCAAGTACGACGCGGACGCGCTCGTCTCCGTACGCATGCAAGGGCCCGCGCTCCTTCGTCACGTGAAGCAGCTGCGCGCGCACGGCGCGCTCGAAGCGCTCGGCACGAAGCTCGTCTGGGCGAACCTCGCGCTCGCGCCGGGGAAGGACGGCGCGATTTCGGCGACGCTCGCGTACTCGGACGAAGAGTCGGCCGCGCGCGCCGAGGTCACGGCGAAGCACGTGGTCGATGTCCTGCGCGACAAGAAGGTCGAGTGGTTCGGGTGGCTCTTCGACGCGAAGATCGCGCGCGACGATCCGAAGGTCGTGACGGTGCGCGCGCCGCTGCCGCCACAGCTCTTGAAGGGGCTCGAGCGTGCGAACGACGCGCGCGATCTGGACGACCCGGATTTGCCGGAGTAGCTCGCGCCGCTGCACGGACGAGCAGCTCTGCCACGGAAATGCCTTTTGACAGGCTCGATCCGAGGAGCTATTCCCCCACGCTCTCCGCGCTTTGGGGGACGGGTCCGCCCTTTTTCCGCGGAGAAGCGACAACCTCGCCCGCACGGGCGAATCACCATCGGACCACTCACTCGAGGTTTTTCACATCAACATGGCAACCGAAACCACTTCCCAGTCCTCGGCGGGCGCAAAGACCGAGGGCGGCATGGACTCCTTCGCCGCGCTGTTCGAAGCCAGCATCCAAGCTGGCGACTTCGGCAAAGAGGGAGAGATCGTCAAGGGTACCGTCGTCGCGGTTCAGCGCGACAACGTCGTCATCGACATCGGCGGCAAGAGCGAAGGCATGATCGCCTTGAGCGAGTTCGCCGACGCGCAGGGCCAGAGCAACGTCAAGGCCGGCGACGTGATCGACGTCTTCATCGAGAGCCGCGAAAACGACGACGGCCTCGTCACGCTTTCCAAGGAGAAAGCGGACAAGATGAAGGTGTGGGACGAGATCTCGAGCGCGTGCGAGCGCGACGAGCTCATCGAAGGGACGATCTCGCAGCGCGTGAAGGGCGGCTTGTCCGTCACGATCCGCGGCGGCGTGAAGGCGTTCCTCCCGGGATCGCAGGTCGATCTCCGGCCGATCCGCAACTTGGACAAGCTGATCGGGCAGACCTACCAATTCAAGGTCATCAAGTTCAACAAGAAGCGCGGCAACATCGTGCTCTCGCGTCGTGTCCTTCTCGAGAAGGAGCGCGATCAAATCAAGACGAAGACCCTCGAGACTCTCGAGGAGGGCAAGGTCGTCAAGGGCGTCATCAAGAACATCACCGAGTACGGCGCGTTCGTCGATCTCGGCGGCATCGATGGCCTCCTCCACATCACCGACATGAGCTGGGGCCGCGTCAACCACCCGAGCGAAGTGTTCCAGGTGGGCGACGAAGTGACCGTGAAGGTCCTCAAGTACAACCCGGAGACGGAGCGCGTTTCGCTCGGCCTCAAGCAGACGCAAGAGGATCCGTGGAACCACGCTGAAGAGGCGTATCCGCCGGGCAAGAAGGTGCGCGGCAAGGTCATGTCGATCACCGACTACGGCGCGTTCGTCGAGCTCGAGCCGGGCGTCGAAGGCCTCATTCACGTCAGCGAGATGAGCTGGACGAAGAAGGTCAAGCACCCGAGCAAGCTCCTCGAGGTCGGACAAGAGCTCGAGTGTCAGGTGCTCGAGGTCGACGCGAAGGCCAAGCGCATCTCGCTCGGCTTGAAGCAGCTCGAGCCGGATCCGTGGACGATCTTCACGGAGAAGTACTCGCCGGGTCACAAGATCGCCGGCAAGGTCCGCAGCCTCACCGACTACGGCGTCTTCATCGGGATCGAAGAGGGCGTCGACGGCATGGTCCACAAGAGCGACATCTCGTGGACGGCCAAGGTCAACAACCCGTCGGACCTCTATCACAAGGGTGACGACGTCGAAGCGATCATCCTCAGCATCAACCACGACGAGAAGAAGGTCTCTCTCGGCGTGAAGCAGCTGTGGGACGATCCGTGGCCGAGCATCTTCAACGAGCTGCCCCCGGGCAAGGTCGTCAAATGCAAGGTCGTGTCGATCGCGGACTACGGCGTCTTCGTCCGTGTGCGTGACGGCATCGAGGGGCTCATTCCGACGAACGAGCTCGTCGAGCCGAAGGACGAGTCGGGCGAAGCGAGGCCGTTCAAGATCGGCGACGAGCTCGAGGCGGAGATCGCGAACATCGACACGCAGGATCGCCGGCTGACGCTGTCGATGCGCGTGGGTGAGGGCGCGACGGCCGGCGGCGCGACGGAAGCGAAGGCTGCTTCGCCGAAGGCGTCGAAGGCTCCGAAGAAGTCGGCGACCGCGGAAGCGGCCGGCGGCACGATCGGTGACCTCATCAAGCAGAAGCTGGGCGGCAAGCTCGGCCTCGACAAGGACGCGAAGAAGGACGAGGGCGAGGGCGAAGACAAAGAGTAAGCTCGCCTTCGGACGATGAGCACGCCGATCTGGGCTCCGTGGCGGATGGAGTACATCCGCGGGAAATCCGGATCGGCGTGCATCTTTTGTGACTTCGCTTCGGCTCCGCCCGAGGCCATGCGCGAGAAGCTCGTGCTCGTCGTGCAGGAGCACGCGCTCGTCTGTCTCAATCGTTTTCCGTTCACGACGTCGCACCTGCTCGTCGCGCCGCGGCGGCACGTGGCGGACCTCGCGGAGCTGAGCGACGCCGAGCACGCCGCGCTCTCGACGCTCGTGCGCGACGTCGTCGTGCGCTTGC
>Ga0100403_1003701_pt1 | contig 11198 bp, 10 predicted proteins | sample CryGeymet201501t_FD_83663 | JGI IMG/M metagenome (GOLD analysis project Ga0100403, IMG submission 83663) | Groundwater microbial communities from Crystal Geyser aquifers in Utah, USA - Crystal Geyser metaG 2015-01t | ecosystem: Environmental > Aquatic > Deep subsurface > Groundwater | place...
GCCGTGCTGCCGAAGGCGGCGGACCTCGAGAACGTCTACTTCCCCGCGGCGATAAGCCAGAAGTCCTTCGAGACGATGATGAAGGACCTCAGCGACCGCCTGAGGGAGAAGACGATCGGCGCTGCCCTGCTCGTGCCCGAGAACTTCGCCAACATCACCGACAGGGCGGCGCTCGGATTCAGCCTGCAGGACGCCGCGGACATGGCGATCCTCGACAACGCCCTGAAGAACCTCGACCAGGCGTTCCAGTTCACCGACCTGGCGCTCGGCGAGATCCTGAACGGGACCGATTACCTGGACATGGACCTCTCGGGCGTGCAGAGCTCGGTCTCCGGTTGGTCGATCTTCGGCGACGGCAAGCCCGAGTCCCAACCCCTGAGCTCCGTCTCGGTCATGGGCAGCACCCTGGTCCTGATCATCGTGATCGTGGTGATCGTCGTGATCGCCTGCGTCGCGACCAGCTTCCTGCTGACGAAGAACCGCAAGGGCCGGAGGGAATACTGAGCGCTTAAGGGGCCGACCGACACGGTCGCCCCTCTTCCCATTTTCAGGAGGGAAAACATGACGATCAAGGCGGTCAGCGTGGCCTCGGCAGCCCTGCTGATCATGGTTGCAGTCCTCGGAACGGGGTGGATCTCCTACGACGTCGAAGCGGCCGACTTCGACGATCCCTTCGGCGTGAAGGCGGCCCCGCACTTCTCCGATGTCACCTACACCTTGAGTAAGCCGACCTTCCAGACCGCGTTCGATTCGATCGGGAAGTTCAAGGTCTCGGTCGGCAGCCCCTTAGTCTCACTCTCGAACTCGACTCTCGGAATCGCCGCTCCCACGGCGACGGAGGTGGAGCTCACCATTTCCGAGACGGACGCCCCCGGGATCAACACCACGGTCCGCAGCTACATCCAGACGAAGGTCCGTGCGGACAACGTCGCCGCGCAGTACACCAACATCACTCTCGAGAACACCCACACCCACGACGTTGCTTTGATCGCGCTCCACTCGACAACGAAATATTCCTTCTCCGGACCGGCCGGGCAAGTCACCGGGAACCTCTACGCTTCCACGCAGCCGGACACGTGGTATCGGGCGGCCTTCGAGCTCACGACGACCGGCGTCACCTTCTACCTCTACTCGCTGGACGGGACGCTGCTCGGGAACCACTACACCAACACCGCGAACCTTACTGTGGCGCATCTCGACGAGATCCACTTCTCGGTCGACGCCAACGCAGGATCCGCCTCGTTCGACTATCTCTATGTGACGAGCCAGAGTCCTACGGCGAACCCGATCCGACCGACGACCACCAAGCAGCTCCTCACGCCCGACAAAGGCAAGATCGTGGACGTTTGCGACGTCGATCCGACCGATCTCAAGATGGACCGTTCGGGCGGCGCCGCGGCCAAACAGGTCTTCGACCTTCCGACGCGGGAGTTCGTCCCGGGAGAGGACCTGAACGCTTCCGAGTTCCTCGAGATCTTCGGGAACACTCCAGAGCTCAATCAGAGGTTGACGGGGAAGTACGTCGCCAAGGGATGGAGCGATTTCCGGGCGGATCTCGAAATTGCGCTCAAGGCGAAGATCGCGGAGAACCACGGGGTCTCGTTCAAGGACGTCTACCTGGTCGACTACTACATCGACTACCTCCAGCTCGCCACAGACTACGACACCGCCCTCATGACGAAGATGGAGCAGAATTTCTGGCAGGGCATGGCAGAGGGCTTCGAGGCTGCCGGCGCGACAGTCGAGTACCAGACGGTCGAGGAGGATTGGTGGGAAGGTATCGGCTTCGTCCAAGGGCAAACGATCGCTGTAGACCCCGCGGAATACCGTGCGGACTTCGATTGGGGCAATCCCAACGTCGAGATCGTCAAGTTCTTTGTCAACAGTGACGCCCAATTCAAGGAAGGCATGAACCGCGGCCTCTTCAACGTCCTGTTCGGGACCGACCGCTACTACGAGGACATGAAGAAGCAGCTCGAGGGCGTCTACGCCGACTCGAACGCCCGCCTCGACGCGATGTGGAACTACACGGTCGAATCCTTCGGCCAGGTCCGGAAGGACTACCAGGCCTTCGCGACCTGGGTCACTGGGTCCGTCGACGATATGACGAAAGGTTACGAGGACGCGATCGACAGCATCGAGAAGATGAACGCTCAGTTCTTCGATTGGTCGACGCAACAGTTCGCGGCCAGCAACGCCATGTTCTCCCAACTGTTCAACAAGTCGGACGAGGCGCAGCGGTGGTTCGCCGGTCAGATCGCGAAGCAGAACGAGGTCATCGCCAACATCACCTCCGACATGTTCGGCTCGACCAACGCGACGATCGGCATGTGGAACGACTTCCTACTCGGCGGCAAGCCCCTCATCGACACGCCCCTGACCCTTGCCGGCTTCTTCGGATCTGAGTTCTTCACCTACCTGGTCGTCATCATCGTCTGCATCGTCCTGGCCGCGCTGATCATCATGATCGCCCGCCGCCCGAAGAACCGCGGCGGCAGGAGGGCGAGGTGATCCCATGAAAAGGAAACTTGCCTTCTTTGTGGCCGCTCTCATGATCCTCTCAGGATTCGCAGTCCTTGCAGGAGAGACCGAAGCATGGAGCTCCAACTTCTCGACATCGGACGGATGGACCATCATCGGGGCGAAGTGGGCGATCACCGGAGGGGAACTTGTCGGGACCGCTCTCCAGAGAGACACGACCCAGATCGCAAAGCATCTTTTCACCGACGCTACGACCGAGGAGTACAATGTGACATTCGATTACAAGGTCACCGCAGACCAGCCTAGCGATATCGTCAAGGTGATGGTGAACTCGGTCGATATGACCGACACGGAACACAACAATTGGAACAAATGGTTGAGGCTGCAACACTACGGGACCGAGATCTCCTTCCAATCCAACGAGACCGGCACGATCCAAGGTGGTGCTGGCTATTCGTACACTCTGAATACATGGTACACCGTGAACATGAGACGGATCAACGATAACGGAACCTGGAAGGCTCAAGGCCGGATATGGAACAATGTTACGGGGAGCTGGGGAAGTACCGTCCTGTCGGAAAGCTGGACGATTCCGGGAGCGAGGGCCAGCATGGTCGGGGTCTTCGCCTGCAACGAGGACACCAACAGCGCTGGTTACGATGTCTCGGTGAAGATCGACGATTACGAAGATCACGAGGGCGGAGGAGCTTCGATTCCCGACCTCGAGGTCACGACTCTCCCCCTCGTGACGGCGATCAAGGATAACGCTTGGTACTACAATGCGGATTGCAGCCAGGCCGAAAGCATCACTTGGTCGCTGACGGGCAACATCACCGGATGGGGCAACATAAACTCCGGGACGGGCAACATCACCGGAACGCCGACGCAGAAAGGCTGGTTTAACGCCGTTGTCGAGTGCGAGAACACTACCGAGTCGGTCTGGCAGAACTTCACTGTGAGAGTCTATGACATCTGGTGGGGAGCTTCCAATGCGATCAAGAATCCTTTGACCGGATACACCTCGGCAGCTTATTCTGACGGACATGTGTTCGTAGGTTATCTAGGAGATTGCGGAGGGTCGGAACCCCAACACGCCTGGATCGTCGAGTACGACGGGTACAATTGGAGCGAACCCGTTGAAGTGGGAACGGACAACGACGACGATCACGGCTGCCCTGTCGTCCTCGTGGATGAACTGGGCTACATACACTTCTTCTACGGGGCCCACGAAACCAGCATGAAGTACAAGAAATCCACGAATCCCCTCGACATCTCCGCCTGGACAACGATGTCGTCTCCGACCGGCAGCGACAGCACCTACCCGTTCGCCCTCATAGATTACACCACCGACACGATGTACTTCATGTACAGGAAAACGATAGTTTCCGGCAGTCATTACTCATGGGTCTACAAGACCAGCACCGATCACGGAACCTCATGGTCGGCAGAGAATGTTTTCGTTGAGGATTGGGACTTCGGGGCACAGACCTACGCTCCCTATGTCCATCTCGGAACATATCCCCAAGATTACGCCGGAGATCAGATACTACCATTCACCTGGGATGCTCACAATTACACTTCTGCTCACAGAGAGAACATCTACTTTGCCTATCTGAACCTGAGTGACGGACATTGTTACAGCATCGCAGGTCAGGACATGGGAACCAACATCTCCAGGTCGGAAGGAATCTCGTATTGCCTGGTCTATGAGAACGAAACGAATAAAGTCTGGGCCAACGACCTGAACTTTGACTTCGATACATTCACCCCCCACATCATATTCGCGATGGAGTCTGGTACATGGGGTTACTACTACGTCACCTACAACGCAACATCCGAAACCTGGACGATCCCCGTTCTGATCGCCACCCTTGGACAGAAGGGAGGCAGGACCGCCTTCCAGTGGTCCGAAGGCATACTCATGGCCTACATGCAGGTCAGCGATTTGGGCGTGTGGAGGGGAGGCGATATGGTCTCCTACAAACTGGTCGATGGCGAATGGATCGGAGTGAACATGTTCGCAGACAGAGACCAGCAAGCCATTGCATCCGGATCGTACTTCGCCGATGCGTCTCCGGTTGCAGGACTCGACAACGATTGGATAGTCCTGGCCGAATCGAAGGACAGCGATTACTCCACCGAACTCAGGATCTTTGTCTACAACCAGACCCAAGGGTTCCTGGTCAACGGAACGCATGTAGCCTCCTCTGAATCTAGCACCTGGGCTCCTGCCTTCACATCCACGCCGGTCACGACCGGGAAGGTTGGAGTGCTCTACAGCTACGCGGCCGGATGCAACGAGTCGGTGACATGGGACCTGAGCGCGGGCGCATTCCTTTCGATCAGCGTGGGCGGCGTGATCTCCGGGACGCCGGACCATGCAGGAACCTACTTGATCAGCATCGAGGCGACGTCGGTGGCCGGCTCGAACAGCACCTGGCAGAACTACACCCTGACCGTTTCCGCACCCTATTCCGGCGGGACCGATCCCTACGACACACCCAGAGACGGAGGTCCCGACCTCGACCATCCCGATTGGGCAGCGCGGATCGCGGGCTTCGCCGTGCTCCTGCTCATCCTGATCATGATCGCGGCCGGGGTCAAGATGGCGACGAGCAGACGCAAGGGCGGGCGCGGCGGAAGGCGCAAGCGATGAGACGCATCCTAAACCCTTTCCTCCTTTTCCTCTCATTGGCGGCCCTGCTAGGGGCCCCATTCCTCGTTATTCCGAGGGGGGCGGAAGCTGCGGACGTCACCGAATACCCCGGGAAGTTCAAGGTGATCTCCTCCCTTGATTCCTACTCGAACGAACACCGCACCTACGGCAATTGGACCTTCACGCCGGCGGAGTACGCGGACTCGAACAGATCCTTCGGAGATCCGAAGATGGAAGGCCTCGGCGCGGCTCAACTGAGCTTCTCCTGGCCGGCCGGGATATACGGCGGAGACCGCCTCTTCTACACCTTCGTCTCCAATGAATCGAACAGCCTTTACAAGGTCCACACGATCTCCTTCGCTTTCAGGGGCAACTGCTCCGGCTTCGTCATGGCTGGGATCCAGGCCTCCGCGAAGAACTCGACCGGGGCGGTCCTGAACACCGTCGCGAAGGACCTCCCCCTCGACGGCAACTGGTATCAGGTCGTCCTCGAGAACCTCTTCCATCCCTCCGCGACTCACTACGAGCTCACGATCGACCTCGGGACGATCTCGATCGGCCGACATGCTGGGACGTGCGGCAGCGGCAACCTGACTATCGACTACGTGACCGCGGTCTCCCCTCCTTGCGCCGTCCGCTTCTCCTTCTTCAACCTCTACTCGGGCCTCGGCCTCAACTCCGAGATTCTGATCCCCGAGGTCTTCTACGACGGTCGATGGACCCGGATCTGGAACAACGAGATCGTTATCGCGGCCGGCGAGACGATCGCCTACAGGGTCCACGACTACTTCGACCGGACGATCGAGTTCGTGCCTGACCTGGTCCTGGACGACACGACCGTCTACCTCGACGTCACCGTGCCCCTCGTCACGGTCTATGTCTCGAAGCCCGACTTCTATAATTCGACTCTGCCGCCCGAGTGGACGATCACCTACCTGACGAACGGGAACAGCATCGCCGCGACCGGTTGGGAGCTCGAGCTCATCGCCGGATGGTATCACTTCGCCTGGGGCACGAACGAGATCGTGGAGAACGGAACGAGGGACGTGTACATCGACGGCAACGCGAGCGCGGCCAGGGCCTACGCTTTGACCGACTTCGGCATGGTCATGAACCCGACATACTCCGGGCGGGCCGGGTTCGCCGGGGATTGGGTCCTGCCATCGTTCCTCACATGGGACGGTTTCTGGAAGTTGGTCGAGGCGATGTACAACAGCAAGGAGTTCAAGCTCGCTTCCGTAGCGGGCGTTGCCGTCGCGATCGCCCTCTACGCCTACCGCCTCAAGCAGGCGGCGGAGGAAAGGGCGGAGGAGGCGCGATGACGATCGAAGGGTCGGACGCGCTGCTGGTGATGATCATCGGGATAGTCTCGATCGTGCTCATAGCATGGGCGGTCTTCTCTCTCCGGTTCCAATTCAGCTCCCGCCAGTTCGTCCTCTTTTCCGTGATGTGCTTCGTCTTCGGGGTCTTCGTCGAGTCCTGGGTCTCGGGAACGAGGGAGGCCGTGCTCTCGGCCGTGGTCCTTCTCGGGATCCTCGCGCTGTGGATCTTCGTCAGGGTCCGCGGTGCGTTCGGGAGGCGGAGAGCTTGAGACGGCTGATCATCGCCATGATCATCTGCGCCCTGCTGCTTCCCCTCTCGGGCTCGCCGGCCCGGGCCTACGCGCAAGCCGATCACCCGGTCCTCACGGCCTGGACGGTGAACACTCTCGGCAACGACGGACGCACCAACATCGTGCAGGTCCTCCAGGCCAGGGACCAACGGGGAGACACCCTTCTCGAGAAGCTCGAGGCGGGATCCTACGACGAGGACACCCTGGATCTCGGACTGAACCATTACTACGATCCCACGACCGGCGAAGGCCTCGCGGGGCGGTCCACGAACTCCGCGGACCTGTGCCAAGCCTACTTCGATGCGGCCGTGCAGCAATGGCGGAGCGGCGAGTTCGGAGGAGCCGCCTACACTCTCGGAAGGGCGGTGCATCTCGTGATGGATTCGACGCTGCCTCACCACGCCCACCTCGATCCGCTCAACGGCCATGCAGAATACGAATCCTGGCTCTCTGCTCAAATATCGTTCTCCATGACCGACACCGGAGGCCTCTACGATTACGGATCCAATGCGAGGGAGTTCGTCGTCAAGAACGCCCTGGTCGCCTACGATCTCTTCGAGAAGGTCATCCTCACAAATGCGTCCCTCTCGAATTATCAGGAGGTCCAGAAGATCATCAAACCGCTCGCGTTGAAGAGCTCCGCCGGCCTCGTCGATCTCTTCTTCCGGACGGTCGAAGACACAGCGCCGGAGCTCCTCATCACCGACACCGGTCTCGCGGACGCTCATCTCCTTTGGACTCCCTGCGCGGACCCTCATTTCCTCCGATACGAGATCTACGTCTCGGACCCGGAGAAGAAGATCGTTCAGGACGAAAATCATCTCCGCCTCACGATCGGAGACCGGGACCGGAACGGCGCTGAGGTCTCCGGGCTGAACGTCTACGGCACCTACGAGTTCCAGGTCCTGACGGTCCTCGAGGACGTGTCCCTCGAGAGCAACGTGCCGAAGCTCAACATCGGATTCTCGATCTGGCTCGCGTTCGCATTCCTTTCTTCGTTCACGATTTGCGCGGTCTTCCTGACCCTCAAGAGTCGGAGGATCCGCGCGAGGAGGAGAAGGTGATTCGATGGCAAAAGAGGAACTGATACCGGACAAAGCGTGGGAGGAATACGCGGAGATCCACGAGGAGGCGACCGCCCTCCCGAAGAAGATCGAGCTAGAGCTTTGGCACCACGGGCAGCCGACATTCATCTGGTCGAAGATACGGAAAATCGCCAGGTTCGAAGCGAGCGAGAAGGTCGCCGCCGAGACCTGGGAGACGATGACCGAGAGGGACACCCGGCAGAAGTTCACGGTGCTGCTGCCGAAGGGCGAGACCCTAGCCACGCATGTCGAGTACTGCAAGTTCATCGACACCGACTTCGGATCCCGCTTGATCAACCGGGTCGTGAACACGCTCCTGATCGGACTGAACGCGGTCCTCATCCTCGCGCTCTTCGGCGCGATCGAGACGACGCCGGACTTCGGGAAGTGGTACTGGGGCCTTACCTTCGGATTCGTCGGCGGCGTAATCTCCTCGATCATGATCTACAACAAGATCGCCACCTGCGGCAGGATCGTGCTCGAGTGCGGGGATCCAGATGACGAGACAGCGAACCATCATGTCTGCTACATCTGCCACTCGAAGATCATGAACGTCGTCGAGCAGCTCAACTTCATGCACATGCTCCGCCCGACATTCCGCGAGGCGATCCTCGGGCTGAAGGAGGAGCTCACCAACCAGCGCAGGCTCGAGCGCGATTACATCGCGAGGTTGGAGCACGAGCTCGACAACATCGAGGAGGACCAGGTGCACCAGGTCAGGCGGGGCGTGGACCGGAAGCTGCGGCTCGGCGGAACGGTCGCGGTCGAGCGGCAGAACCTCATGATGTTCGCCGGGATCGCGATCGTCATGGTCGTCGTCGGTCTCGGCCTCGGATATTACTTCTTCGGGCTCGGAGGATGAGATTTCCCGGGAAATATGGTGAAAATGGCACGGACGAGAGGACGGGGAGCGTGGTAAATGCGGCAAACGGGGCAGGGTGTGGGAAATGAGCAGGAAGAGGAAGGACTGGATCGACACGACGCCGCTCGACAATCCGTGGGCGCAGCTGATCGTCTGCTTCGGCCTCGACGTAGTCGGAGCCCTGGGCTATCTCCTGCCCGGCCTCGGGGAGCTCGCCGACATCGCCTACGCTCCCTTGCAGGGTGCGTTCGTCTACGCCTTGGTCGGCGGGGAGCCCGGCGGGATCCTGTTCGCGGGCCTGTCCTTCGGCGAGGAGATCCTGCCCTTCACGGACATAGTGCCGAGCTGCACGATCGCCTGGTTGTGGAAGTACACGAGGGGATGATGGATGGCTAGATGGATGGCTAAGGAGAGACCGAGATACTGGGACGGGGACGGGGAGATCGTCGCGAGGGAGAAGCTCGAGCAGGCGAAGAAGATAATCGAATCCTACTACCACTTGGAGAAGAGCATCTACGGCGAATCGCTGCCGGACGACGTCCCGATCATGCTCGTTTCGGAGGGCCCGGAGGCGGAGAGGCTGCGGGTCTGCTCCTCGCTCCTTGCGGGCTCGGACGACTACGAGCTCATGCGCACGCTGAGATGGCTGCGGGAGAACGGCTGGAAGGTCGAGACGGGATCTGACGGGCAGACGACCATCAGGAATCCGAAGGGGGACATAGACGCCCCGCCGGACTACCTGCGGACCGACTACAGGGGCATCAAGCACTACATGCGCCTCAACATCGAGAAGATGTCCACGCGGGAGACGAAGGACATCCTCCATTCCATATTCCAGAGACGCCCGCCAGCGATACTGTCGGACGTGAGGAGGAAGGAAGTTGGACAAACCGAGAAGGAGCAAGAGTCCTGACGACATGAGCGACGCCGAGCTCGAGTCGGAGATGGACGCGGCGTACGGGGAGCTCGAGGAAGGACCTTCGCCCTCGCTAATCTGGATGGATTCGGCCTCGCCACTCAATCGGATATATGATCGTGTTCTTTTCCTTTCGAGCAGGAAGGTCTTCGACACCGCGGTCGTCCTCGCGCTCGCCGAGGCGGTGAGCAACGTCCTCCCGAAGGACGTCTACGAATACCCTGAGTGGAAGGAAGTGGACGGTAAACTCGGCAGACTCGACCTCAACGATTCTTACGTCACCCCCGAACAGTGGTTCGCCAGGCTGAAGGCCATAAGGTCGATACAGCGCAAGCACGCGATCGTCGGGATGCAGGCCGGCAGGCCGCAGCAGGAATTGATCTCGATCAGGGAGAGGTTCGATGGCCTTTGATTTCGACGCCTTCATGAAGTGGCTCTATCGGCCGGGCAGATTGATCGCCTACACCGGGGTCATGGAGTCCGGGAAGTCCCATCTGGCCGTGGCTTTGAACGAGTACAACGTCAAGACCCGGCCGGAGTGCAGGTTGCTGACCAACATGATCTTCCTGAAGGTGACGGGCTTCAGGCAGCGCGACGGAGACAACGGCGCTTTCACGACGCCGGAGTTCGAGGAAACATTCCCGCAGGGCGTCGAGAAGGTCCTCACCCTCGAGGGCGTCTTCCGGAAGACCGGCGAGATCCTCGGGGAGAATCCGGAAGCGGTCATTCTCCTGCTCCTCGACGAGTTCCAGAACTTTGTCCTCGCGGACCTGCCGCAGGAAGAGCTCGGACTCACCTTCACGCGGTACGTCGCCAACCTCCGCAAGTTCAAGCATTGCCTCCAGGCAATCTCCCCGTCCCGCCGCAACATCCCTCGCCGGCTGAGGGAGTTCCACGACGACCCGCGGTACTCGGGCTACCTCTTCGCGGAGTGGAACAAGGGACAGTACGAGGTCTCGGCGTACAACCGGGATCACGGGACGAACTTCACGACCCAGGACTGCGCGACTCTGAAGGTCTCCTTCGATCATCGCCCGGAGCTCTTCGACGTTCCCGTGACGCCCTGGACCTCGTGGAACGATCTTCGGGTCGGGAGCGTGGTCTTCGATCATCTCGCCAGCGCAACGTTCTCGCTCGGCGCGTTCAACTTCGTGGAGTTCATGACGAAGCTCGGCGGAGCTCCGCACTTCAAGGTGCCGAACCTGATCGCCGAGTTCTTCGAGGAGCAGGACAGCAGGGAGGCGGAGAGTGCCGAGGCCGTCGACATCAGGAGTACCAGGGCTTTCAGGGTCTACCGTATGCGCGAGCTGGACCTTTCCTGGGACGAGATCAGCAGCATCGAGGGCGGGATCTCGAGGCAGACCCTCTACGAGGACATGAGGAAACACTTGGATCAGATCGAGAGGTGGAAGCGTGATAGGCTTTAGGAAAAGGAAGCAAGAGGTCAAGTTCAGGCGGGTCAAGTTCGAGAACACGATCGCGCTCCGGGACGGCGAGGAGGTCCTCAACCTTTACAGAAAGATCCTCCGGATTCCGTTCACCCGGAAGATGGACTACACGAAGGATTGCCTCTTCGATCTCAGGGA